>Ga0325405_1001011_pt1 | contig 28261 bp, 21 predicted proteins | sample PopdelMetagenome_21_FD_205663 | JGI IMG/M metagenome (GOLD analysis project Ga0325405, IMG submission 205663) | Populus deltoides microbial communities from Bellville, Georgia, United States - Xylem-Control-R2 | ecosystem: Host-associated > Plants > Phyllosphere > Stem > Wood/Secondary xylem... | reverse complement strand
AAATAACTAAAAAAATAACCACGATAAAAAGACATATCGGCGCCCCTATTGACAAAATTGAAAGTTCTTAAGGATGATAGTGGAATTATTTCAAACCTAGAGAGAGTCTTTTTCTGTAATCTAACCTACTCCTCCAATCCAGTGCTCTAAGTTAGCTAGCTGTTCGTTGATATACAACTCCAGTAAATTCTGTCTCTCCACTCTAGTTTTCAATGATACAAGAAAGACAATCTTGTGTGAGCAGCAGCAGCACCTGAACAAATTCAACTCCAAAAATTTCTATAATCGTAAATGGAGCGCGAAGAAGGAGAGGTAAGAAACTTACAATGCGAATCATGCGGTTACATAGGTCTTGAAGAATCCGATGGCTTCTATTACTGCCAGCAATGCGGTGCTCAAGCTCAAGGCATCATGGAAACCGGCGTCGCCGACGAAGACTTTGTTGAGAAAGGCCTTGACGCCGCCGCCCTCTACAGCCACCGCCACATCCGCCGCTCCCAACCCACCCACTGCCCCCAACCCACCGCCGACCCCTCCTCCATTGCCTGGCTCAGCTTTACCCAAGAAGAAGCAGAACCCGACAACAACAATCATACTCAGAATTATATTAAGAGAGAAGATGATTATGGTTATGATTATAATGATGATGGGGTGTTTGGGCCTACAGAGCCTGAGGATTTTGGGGGGTTGAGTAAAGCGAAGCTGAGTTACGAGGATTATTATAATGAGGTTAGGATTAAATATGTTTTAGGGATGGGGTTAATGATTCGGTTACAGTGTGAGGCTCTAGTAGAAAAGTTTAACGTGACTCCATTAATTGTCGGGGTTGCTAGCACTGTTTGGTTAAGGTTTTTGCTTACTACTGGGGTTTTTAAGGATAGCTGGGCTAATGATGTTTTGATTGATTCCGAGATGCAAAAACCAGAAACCACCGAATTGTCAGGTAATAATTATCACAGTAACTTTTTGTTATTTACTCCTCTGTTGTCTTGAAATTTTTCGTTGAATTTTTCAATTTTTTTGCTGGTTTCAAGTGGATATCGATATGGTTTATATCTGTGTATGCGTATGGTCTTATTGGATGCTTCACTAGTTTTAGTTTTAGTGTGTGAGAATGATTACATTTTTTTTATTACACGGACATTTTTCGAGTTTATATATGTAATTTTTGTAATCCGTGATCTCAGTGGAACCAGAAGATAAGAAGAGACGTGTTAGGTACCACCGTCATGAACCTCGTAATTCATTTGGTCAGCGTGCAGTGCTAATATGGTTTAGGTATCTGAGAAAGGAAATACCACTGCATTATTCTTTAGTGATCTCGTTTTTGGCTTGTCATGTTGCTAGAGAAGCAGTTTTACCCACAGATATAGTGAAGTGGTCGGTCGAAGGGAAACTTCCTTATTTTGATGCTCATGTTGAAATTGAAAAACACTTTGGACATTCGTCGCCTGCCTGTTGTATAAGTTCAAGTCTAATGTTCAGGCCTATGCAAGCAGTTCCTATTCAGAAGTTGGAGTCAATGGCAGCCAGCATTGCTGAGTCCATAGGCTTGCATTTGCCTCCAGTGTATTTCTATGGAATAGCTTCTCGCTATCTTAGGCAGTTGTCTCTTCCAGTTGAAAAGATTCTTCCACATGCGTGCCGCATATATGAGTGGTCAATGCCCCCAGATCAATGGTTTTCAACAAATGAGTTGAGGCTTCCTAGCCGTGTTTGTGTATTGTCAATACTGATTGTAGCAATAAGAATTATCTACAACATAAATGGTTTTGGGGCATGGGAAGGAAGTTTGTCTGGTTATACAAGCAGACTAGACTTTCCTTGTAGCTCTCAAATGCGAGTTGATGAAAAAGATTCCGGTTCTCCTCACAAGCTGGATGATTCGGATGAGAAGTCTATTGGTAACAGATCGCATGTTCAGAGGTCTGAGTTAGATTCTGCAGAGCTTTTGCGCAACTTAGATGCTAAATACAATGAGATCAGTGATACCTATGGTAATTATTTCTCTCTTGTTTTGGACGTCAATTGGCATTGGGTTACTGTAACTGAAGGATTCCATGTTCTAGAAGGGTTTTTTTGTTTGTAGTACTCTGCCCCACTTATTTATTCTTTCTTGTGCTTGCAGAGTTCACAAGGGACTTGCCATCATATCTCCAGTACTGTAATGAGGTGGTATTTTGTGGAGCAGGATCTTCGCATGTGAATCATCGGGAGGATGAGTTAATAAAGAAGTTGTGGGATTTTTATCAGAGTGAAAAGGTAATAAGCAATCTGAAAGTTTCCTATGATCTATTTTTAGGCATATGCTAAGGATTTTGTGCCATGCTGGTGTTTGTTGATTGTAACCTGGATCTCATCAAACTTGGGCTCACATCATTAGATTCCCTTCTAATGTGCTAGATACCAATTGGTCATTTTTTTCAGTATTTTTTTTCATAAGTTGAAAATTGAAATAGACTTCCGACATCCTTTTATTTTCTTTGGATTTTCGACTTCAAAATGTAACCCCAGGTCTGAGTTCTTATCATTGTTGTCAATTTGCTATAATTATATCTTCATGGTATTCAAAGTGACCGTTGTTTTTTCCCCCTCATTTCTCTGAGTAAAGAATCATTCTTGCTAAGAAAATAAAGTAAAATATTAAATTTGGTGTACTGTATGTTTGATTGACTGCATATAAGAGTAAAATCTTTCCTGGTGGTTTCTTCAGATTGGTTCACAGTCGTGCCCTGTATGCTGAATATTTTTATTCTATGCTCTTATAATTTGGAATCTAGGTTGGCAGTTTCTTTTTCTGGCTCTTTTTTCTGGATGGTAGATGTGAATGCTGCATGTCAAGGTAGTAAGTGCCAAAAAGCTAGTATTTGTGCTGACTTGTTAATTGTTTCTGTTATCAGTATTCTGATCCGGCAGAAGATGATGGAGCACAAAATAGGACTGTTTTTAATGGAAAAAGATTGAGGAATGACAATGGATTAGCCAGAGATCAGATGGGAAAAAAGAAAATTAGAGAAGAGACCCATGAATGCCTATCCACTGATACCTGCACTTCAACAGGAGATGAAAACAATGATGATTCAACGGAGACTGTCAAAGATAAAGCCATTAGAAAGTTGAAATTAGACATGGCAGAGAATAGGTTCTATTACATTCCACCAAGGCTCAAAATCAAGAGATTTGATTACCTCCACTATGTACGGAGGGTAGGTGATGGTGCGTTAACTTATGTTGCCCACGCCGATTATTATATTTTGCTTCGTAGTTTTGCTAGAGCTGCTCAGGTTGATACCCGGATAATGCATATCGGGGTAATGAATTTTGAGAGAAGAGTGGCTTGGATGGAAAAAAGAATCGACTACTGTTTGCACTTGACACCTCCTAGTTTTACCTGTGAGTATTGTAGAGACGTGCCAGATCATTCTGATGATGACGATGCAATTGGACTTTCGCAGTTGCATTTGTGAAATGTTTTTATTTGATCTCCATCATATAGTTAGTTCTTCTGATACCCTTTTTCAAAAACACATCAAGGGCTGCATCTAGAGCTGTTTTTTTCCTGAAAAGAGAGAAGTTTCTGTTTTGAATTTTGACAGGTCCTGCCTTGTAAATCCTGGGAATATTGATTATCAACGATTGTTTATGAATCCATGTTAAAGCGAATGGGTAAGGTGAATATGGTGACCATGTTTATGCCTATTCTGTCACCTCTTTTTTTAGAGGCGATTTCTTCGGGATGCATTCTTGGGTCTGTTTTTAGCTAGGTAGTAATTGTTTGTTTCTTAACACTATGATCCGTGGGATTCAATAGCAAGACGCTCACTGTCGATGTTTATTTTCACTAGAAATTACGTCAAACTAACAGGTTTGGCAAAGCTAAAGCCACATTCATGGTCGTGTTTGGGTCAACAAATGACACCCATCCCAAGCACTTGAGGCCTGAGGACGAGAACTTTGTTCTGCCTGGACTGACCCGAAACGCTGGCAATTTTCATCGGTATAGCTTTAGGAACAATGGGATATGGATTTAAATTTTGGAGATGGATTAGAAAACATGAAGGATAAGTCATTATTAAGAAAGCCACTTGCACCGGAACCCGATCCTCCATTAGGTGATGTGAATTATGGATGTTTGGGGCCTGAATTTCTTATTAATCAGTGTCGTTTAATAGCGGGCCACGTAGAGGAAAGAAGATGAAAATCTGCAGCATGTGGCAGGCTTTCAAGGCATAGAAGCAGCGATAGGTAATATAATATTTAGTATTAAGCTGTAACTAAATGCAAGTTGCTTAATTATTTTTAAATTAGGAGCAAAAGAAAACAAACCCGCAAGCGTCTTAATTAATGAACCTACTGAACAGGGAAAGGTGGAAATGTTTTGTTGAGGCCACTGCTCCTGTCGCCTAACACAGATTAAGCAAATCAAAACTATGCTGCTTGCGTTAAAAAGTCTGGGAAAACAAGATAACATATAATAATAGATACATGTCACCAAGTTTGGAGCTCGATTCACTGTTTGATCTGTGATCAGAATCCAAATCCAAAATCACCCTCTCCAACTACCCCAGGAGAGCCATTAACCCTTTTAAGAGAGAGGATGCATCCTATATTTATTCTGCAAGATCAGAGCTGCTCCCCAAAATGAATAACAGATGACATGTCATTACAGATTGCATATCCAAATTTGATAAACCATGGCTTTGGGGGGGGGGGGGGTGCCGGCCCTTTCCCTTTACTTCAAAAACAGATGGATTAATCGTATCAAGCGAGTAAAGAAAGTTCCCTGGCCAGTTCTAATAAGATGCAAAAAAAAAAAAAAAAAGCACACCATGCCATGCTATTGCCCAGTAATGAGGTTTACCTACGTGTTTTGGTGATACAGCAGTTAAAAAAGGCTGCAGAATGTTAATGATTGATATCAATGAAATATACTAAAGACAGGTTAACAGAGAACATAATAGTTATGTAAGAAAAGTTACTGCCCTTTTAACTGTCATGCATTCTCCACTCTATTTCTCTCCATGACGACCTTTAATTAGTGATTAGCAATCACTGAACGGTCATCAACATAGCTAAAGAAACTAGAAAACAAAAGAAGAAGAAGAAGAAGAAGAAGCAAAGAACTTTCATGCCCACTTGTCGTCTGTTTTTTCTTCTTTATCTAAATCAATACGATGGAGAAGATCCATGGGGAGCCATAGAACCATGAACACGGACTTTACTCTCAATCTGGTACCTATCAAAGCTATCATAGTTGCTCCCATTGTTGTTGAAGCTGTAACCTTTGTTGTCAGCACCAACTCTACCAGCTTCCTCATTAGCATTAAAACCACACTTGTCGCTGCTATTAATACCATAACTATTATTCAACTTTTCTTTCCTGGACCTATTGTTATGCATCCAAACTTTGAAAACATTTCTAGTAACCCCGATTTCACTGCAAAACTCTTCAACACCTCTATCATTATTGCCTCTCAGCAACCTCCACCCCAACTTCTCAGCAAAAAGATACATCTTCTCTCTCTGTTCTTGACTAAACTTGGTTCTTGCTCTCTTTTTCCCATGTGGGCTTGTCATTGCGAGACTGTAACTCTGCTTCTGGAGTTGGGTGTCATCGAGATGACCAGAATGACCAGAGCTCAAGGACAACAGCATGTGAGGAGCAGAAGGGTAGAAAGACTGCGGGCTTGGTGATGCCGGTGATGTTGGGCTAGGACTTGGGCCTGAACTTGTTGACCCTGGGCTTTGGCTTGAGCTCGTGGTCCAGTTAAGTGCTGGTGGTGGTAGCATGTGAGTGATGGTGGTGGGGCCAGATGGTTCACGGCGGTGGAAGTTGCGGTGGCAGCCACAGGCAGCACATTTGAACGAGGTAGGGTCTTGAGGGGTGGCAGTTGACTTGGGCATAAACTCCCCACAGCCATCCAAGGCTAGTCCACCAATACCTGCAGCATGGTTTTTGTGGCATTCTTTGTAAGACACCACCATATTTTGCTGTTGTGGTGGTGGTGGAAGATGGCGATTTTGGTGGGTCTTGTGTGAGCCATTTGTAAGGGATAAGGCCTTGGTGAGATGGGTTTGGAGTGGGGTTTCAGTATCTGTGTCCGAGTCAGGGGATTTGGTGATGTGGTGGGGGCTTGTGGTTGAGTCCATGGCTTTTTTAGTCATGTAGAGAATTGAGAGCAATTTTTACACACGAAGGATGAAGAAGTTGATGGGAATACAGTGATGATGATAGTTTATCTGTTTAGAAAGCCAAAATGTCTCACGAGGTAATGGGAAATGGGGTTTGGGAGGTGGGAGATAAGATGGTAGATATAGATTAGAGGGATACAACTGTGCAAGGCAAAGGCCAAGGGCACTGCTCCAAGTCCCAACAAAAACCCTAGCTAGTAGTGTTACTTGTATAATATAAACTCAAAAGTTCAATAATATGATTTAGTACTTTGTCGTTAGGTTAGTGTGCGATTTCAATTTTTAGCTGGGTTGGTTGTGGGCAATCAATAAAATTGGTTTTCTACTGTATTGACCGACGAGTTGCAAGCAACGACTAAAGAGCACATTCAATGGAATTCTCTGCCTAAATATCATGCATTAACTAAATGCATGCACCTGTGAAAGAAAGATGTCTGGATTAAGGAAATGCCGTCCTGAACGAACACGTGGCTTCATGCTAAGGGTGTACAGTAAAAAGGACAGTTTGCCCTCACCCCAGGCACAGCTCATCCCTGCAAAGTAGTACCTAGCATGATTTTCACGACAAGGCATGTTGTTGGTCGCTTTGCCTACACAATAGCCTCCTCCACCCTCCTCCGCTGTTTGCGCATAGGTTTTAGAAGATCACTAGGTTTTTTTGCTTCAATGGCAAGTAAGAAATCGGTGTCGATATGAGAATGCCTGAGATAAACGGCTTAATTAGGATAGCCGTGACTATTTTTTTTGCTCAGGTGAATTCTTTTTAGAATACCTGGACAAGATCTTAGAGATCAGATTGACAAAACAGAAAACAAAAACAAAAGGCAGCTATGACATAACAGAGGCTGATTTTGTTTGCCATGGGAGGAGATTTCATTTGGTAAGTACATTGATTGCATGATTGTAAATTGCACCGACCATGCATCTAATTAAAGTGCTTAACTTTTTCCGCCCGGAACTCATTGCTCCTACTTGAAGGGTGATCGATATTGAAGAATAATCTCACCACTTTGATTTAGCTAAAGGTCCACATCATAATCACCATTTTCTCTACCCTTGAAGCATCTTAATGCGGCGGCACGTCATGCTGTCTTTGATTCCTTATTTATTTTTCTGGGTACATGGCAGTAGTCGCCTCTCCTAATCATGTCGCATTTCTTTTCATTTTTAATTTGTTGAAGGAAAACTGCAGCTAGCCCCCATGATTTAAATATTACAATACCTAAATCCTAATTGCTCAATCCATCCTTCAATTGCTGCATAAAAAAATCATTCAACTACAACTTTTTCCTCGCCTTTATTGCTAAAAATGGTTAGCAGTGTGTGTTTTCTTGGGACACGTACGATCTTAAATGGAAAGTCCTGCATAGCTTATCAAGTCAACTTTGTGGTTTATTAATGGGGTCGAGTGAAATGGTCAGGAATGAAAACTGAGTTTCATGTATTACTACTCAAGGTAGACACCAGCCCTTTCCACTGCTGGGTGAAAGATAACTTCATTGAGAAATGATGATAATCGAGGGGAAATTAAAAAGAAAAGAGCCACTGTTGATCATAGACAATCGACAAAAGTCGGAGATGTGATGTTTTGTCCTTTTTACGCTTTAAATTGTGGTTAATCTTCTCCGATCATGCTTTATCAGAATCCAAGAGAGAAAAGCTTGTGCAAGATAAACGCAATTTAGAGGCTTTAAGTCTCCCCTCAGTATTGATAAGACGTGAGATTTAGAGCATGCTTAAGAGGTATAATTAAAGGGTTTGCAAATCCTGCTGTGAGAGGGATGGATACGGGGGAGATGATGCCTATCTCTTTAACTGGGACAAAAATAAATGACAAGATTTGTTTAAATTAATGGATTGTCAATGACACCCCTCGAATCACCCTAAGCCACAAGATCTGGTCTCAAAGAGCAAAGAGTCAAGAAAAACTCCCTCTACTTGATTATACAGAACATTTTCCTGACAATTATGCCATCATCGATAAATGAGACAGCGACTACTTTCTTTTTTATTATAACTTCCAGTGATTTTTTAGCCGGGAGTGATTAGTTTTGAATGGTAGACGGCTGAGGGATAGGGTTTCATGTGGGTGGGCTCACCCTGGCCACATGACATGACCTCCATATAATTGTGGGTTCATGCTAGATGATCAGTGAATTAAGACCTCTTAAACTTAATCCCTGATCACCATTCACCAGAACAGCTTGGTTCTTGCTTTTCATGCATTGGCTATAGAGGGAATAGAAGCGAAACTTGAATCTAAAATCTATAAGAAATTTAGGGTTCTTCTCTTCCAAGAGAAAAAACTACTAGGCTTTAAATATTTATCGAAAAAGATGCACGAAAGGAATATAGATCGAGAGGTGCAAGGATTATGATGAAAATAATGGATGATCCATCTACTTGTTTGACTAATAAGAAAAAAAAAAACAACGAGAGTCCATTCATCTGAATCAATATTATTAAAGAAATAAAAAGGATAACAGTCGATATCCATCTAAATGGAAAATGATTAAGAATTACAAGGAGGAAGAATGCTTTCTTATATCGTTGTCCTTTTTGTACAAACATCAAATCCTTCCTCCTCGACACCTCTCCTTTTATCCACTCCTTTTTTGCCAATCCTCCATCCAATATTCTTTCCTGATAACAAGAGTGTTATATAAGATAAAAGGAATATTATTTTAATCGATTTGGCTAAGGATATGTTTCCCGATGAATATCTCGCTTCAAAATTATTATTTCCTCTCAAGTTGTTTGAAACTCTGGATTACCTGGACAAGTAATTACGAGAACAAAGAGAGCAACATCGGTCGCCGGAGTGCATGGTTACCAAGATTATTATCATTACATCTGTTACGGTGTCATCTTCCACGAGTGTAGCAGATACAGCACAGAAGCAAGACGATGACCACTGTCCATTAGGCATTGTCAAGAGGACAGATAACCAGGATTTTTTCTGTGCAATTGAGGACCTGGGGGGAGAAAAGGCCCACTTCTCTAGCCTTATTTCCACGTTGAAAGCTTTGCATTTGCCATTTATGATCGAGTGAGCCATACACACTCCATGGTCCACTGCCCTTAATTGCCGGGGCCCCACCAGATAAGCCACCATGATAGGAGGAGATAGATATGTCACAAACCCAGTTTTCAACTCATTAGGGGCCGGTGGATAAGTATCCATGAAGGAGCGTTTTTGTTCTTTGAAGCAACATTACTTGGGAAGATGAGATTAAGAAGCGAAGAGAGAAGAGAAGAGAAGAGACAAATCTCTCGAGGCAGCCTGAAGAATTAAGGATAAGAATTATCCTACTAATGTTATGGATAAATGATAATCACCCCTTTATTATTCTTATTTTCTAAGATTTCCGAGTAGACTAGACGTGTTAAGATTTGGAAGCATGTGACAATTTGGTTATTGTCCTCTTTAAATATTAATAATTGCACATCGAGACTAGACCCGAAAACCCCCCCCCCCCCCAATTCCCTTTTGTCGGCCCATAATCCCATCATGTTTGGGCTGCAAGCCCATTTACTTTTTATCTCTGCAATGCCTGCTAAGCGACGCCGTCTCAGATCCACAGCCCTCTTATTTCCCCGCTCTCTATCCATATCTTCTTCTTCTACATCTAGGCACGTTTTTTCAACCATCTATCATCTGTGTTGAATCTTTAGCCTAGGTTGCTGTCTTTATTGGCAAGTTAAGCTACTGACATGCAAGTGAGTTGGAAGTAAGATTGTCAAAGCTCCATTGAATGTTTGTTGACTAGGAGGCAGTCATGCAGGTTATGAAACTGGACACGAAGATTTCGGTTCTGCTGGATTCTTGTTATTGCAGCGCGCGCACTTGTAAGTGAATTGGTTGTGACGTTTGGTACAAAGCTCCAGATCCTGCACCATTGATGCGTTGGAAACTAGACACGAACAACTTTCTGAGGATATATAGCTCGCTCAGCAATTTTAAAACTGAAACCGGACCTGTACAGGCATTCTCAGCTTTGTTGGCTTCTTTGGAATGAGCTCAGGTCTTTTAAGCTTTGTTAAGAACCATCTACTCCAAATCCAGTGGTGAATGTGAATACTGGATTTACTAGGAATGCACCCGCATCAAAACCATGAAGAATTGGAGATAGACATCAGTAGTTGCTATTTTTCCTATTCAATTTCTCACTTGTCATTATGAAGAACAGCAGTTCTACTATCTGAGAGGTGCACAAATGAGAATATAATAAATTGAAGGGTTTAAATTAAGTTTTCTACTATATATTAACCAACCATGAAAAGTTTCAGTTGTCACAAACAGGTTGAACCGAAGAAAAAGCATAAACAGGCAGCCCCTTGTTTATTTAAGCAATTTCATGATAGTAACCAAATTGTCATGCATGTCTTTGATCCATGGTATTTGTCGTACTGACACAACACAATAAACCGAAGCGAAGCACTTACAAGAGCAATAAGTTTCTAGACTAGTTCTATTTCTACAAGTCACGTCATGTAAGCAAACAAAATCGCATGAATCTCAAGAACTAGAAAAGGTTGGTTCTGAACTTGTCATATTAGTCAAATATTGATAATTCAATTCATTTACACGCGTATCCTAATTTGAATTTAATCATGTGAATTAAGATTTTACTCTGATATAAGAATTGCAGTAAGTTATCAGTTGAATTCAAATAACTTATCGCACATATGATTTGATTTCAATAAATTGAAAGGCGAATCAACTTCGTGGTTAATAAGTTCAACGGCGTAGATTGGTTTTGAGAAATACAGTCTAAGATTGAATATCATCTTTGTTGCTGGTGAATGGTGATATAGAATTATTCAACCTTCAAGATTACGACTTTACTCGTCTGAAGCTTGCAAGTTGAAGTGAAAAGGGATGCTGTTTGAATGAATTCACTTTCTGGGTATGGTTATTTTCTGTTTTGATAAATGGGATTGGCTTGTTTCGGTTTGATTCGCTCTTATTTTCTTCTTTAACTCTGTAATTCTGTGATGCTTTTACTTATTCTTTCGTAAGAATAAACGGGCAGCCTAAATGATTTTGAGCTATGTGTTATTGCTATTAGATAGGCAATGTTACCTGCTTTGTACAAAGTTCCTCATCTTGCACTTTGTTTTGCTCTTTCATTTTGTCTGCTATCACTTGTATGCATGTATTGATCGAATACTTCAAAACCCATGTAAGCAAACTGTTTTTAGTCGAGTTTCGAAATGGATAGATCGTGTTTGATTGGCACAGGATTTTGGAATTAGTGAGTGTAAGCAGCCTGTAGAGTAGACTTGTCCTGTTTTACTAGTTGTTTCATTTCGATTTCTCAAACTGCAAACTAGTGAGCATGTTGATTTTCTAGGCTTGAATATTATAGCTTTATGATGTGATGCTGTCTTAGAAAAGAAGATGAGAGTGGAAATAGCAAATAGGTTAGTTTAAGGGTTAGTGGTGCTGCTGAGAAACCAAACCCTGCCTCCTCAACTTTTACTCTAATATCTCATCTTTCTTATTCTCTGCTCCAATCCCAATGTGTCGCTTTCTGTAAATATGCTCCGGAACAAATTCCTTAAATAATTCTAAAGAGATGTCTTTCCTTATGTTAATGCATTGTCTTGTTACTGGTCATTTATAATGAGGAAAAGCAATGATGTTACCAATAATTTTACTTTGGTGGAGACCCAAAGTATTTGAACTGGTACTTAAAAAAGCTTTTGTCAGAACAACTAATGCAAACCACTATTCCTCCTTGAATTGCTCCAATCATGCCATGATGAACCCCTGTCCTATGGCAGTGAAGGACACTGAATTTCTATCCGAGTACATGTACTTTGCTGCTCATAATCCTGTACATTCAAACTGCGGCAGCAGTGATATTTAGGCGGAAGTCCAAATGTATGGGTGTAATATTCGACCCTGAACCTGAAGTGGGAAAGATAATTGGAGATTTTACTAAGTCTCTGATAGTTGGGATGATCTAATGGAGAAGCGTCTCTTAGTTTTATCAGGTCATGAGGAGAATCACAGATATTATCTGCCTTGTGAAAGGGAGTGCATCCTTGGTCATAATAGCGATCATCTTGTATGCCAATATCGATATGACATCTTAGCTTCTCTAGGTAGATACAAGACCTGCCCTGTTTATGTCACATTAAATAAGGTGTGGAGTTTCAGAGTATTTCTGAATGAAAAGCAGTATTTCTGAATGAAAAGCCAAGAAAAACTGTATGTCTTCTTCACAAAGATGCATAAAATCAATTGCGTGGCTTCTGGTCTCTGTATGACCGAGTAAGAACTTTATTTAATTAGTGCTTACCTTTGTTGTGGAGTTGTTGATCTTCTGGGTTAAGACATGTCAAGGGTTAAGTTGGAATCAATCAAAGCATCTTGCCTCTCTATGTTAGACTTTTGAACAGACTTTGTTAATGAAGGAATATCACTATAATCTGCAAAGAAGCATATAGCCAAGCAAACAGGTGCAAATTTCTAACAAAGATTGAGGGGGGGAGAAAAAACTGTCTTTTTCCTTTCTGCGAGCCATACCATCATCTATGCCGTGTTCTTTGGAGGTTGATTATGATCTCAATTTGTAGCACAGAGATGATACTGGCTCTGTGAACATTTTCTCTAATAGCTTTTCTATACACATCTCTCTATAAAAAGACAAACTCTTAAAATAAAATAAAAAGCAAAACCAATCAACCCTTCCTCGTTAGAGTTCTCCAAAAGAAATATTCACCACTGTCTAGTTTTCTCTGCTTTGCTAGAAGCTATTCTTCTTCTTTAGCTGTCACCTTACTTGCTCTTCCTGCCTCTGTTTGAAGAAACAGCTCAAATATATCAAGTCCTGTTGTGGATAGGATCTGATCCTCTCCGTACTCTTCTTTTGCTTGTTTGACTTGGATCAAATGTCTTGTTTGCTTGGGCTGATTTCTTTGTGTCCATCCCCTGCATGTCGACATCCTTGAGGCTACGTTGGCTGTGTGGCAGTGTCCCGTGAGCTTTTCGGTCGTGTCTGAGGATCACCTCTACACTCGTCAAGCCATAAAGTTTATGAGGTTGAACTGCTATGAACCCAATACATATAAGAAGGATAAGCACTCTACGAGAACAAAAAACCATTGTTTCTGCTCTGAAACAAACAAGAAGAGCAGAGGTGTGTTGTTTCTGTTTAGAGTAATGAGATGATAAACAGGTCTGAGAATGTGAGCCTTCTATTGTGATGCTCCATTCCTGTGGATATATGCCTGTTATTTATCCCTTATTGGATTTGGAGGGCGCTTTAAAGCAAAAAAGCAGGGAGGGGCCCCAGAACACCGGGTGGTATTTTTGATTCACCCAAATCATAAGCCTGCATTCTAAACATATTAAGGCTGTTATGGAAGAATCTGACAATGATGAATAAAGGGGTTGGAACAATACCCTTGAGAAGCCAAGTATCTTTTTTCATTTGCTCCCCTACATCCCTATCATTTGTTTTGCTTTTGTCCATTGAAACAGGCCTACCACTCTCTCGAACTCTTTAAATGTCTTGCCACATCACCCGACCATGCTTATGTGGACATGCACTGGGGGCTGATATTCATTCTTAGCCCATGGTCTTTCCAGCTAGGGTCTCAGCTAGGCTATGCTAGGCTCAGCTCAGCTCATAATTTGAGGCAAGCTTTCTACGAATAACAGGTTTGCTGTCGCAGTTAAGTTACAAATATATTCTTACGGTATGAGGATCATGTTTTATGTGGTGGGTATTTTAGGAAATTATCGTTACTTTGGTATTAAGAAAAGGGGAGTTCTGTTTTTTAAGCAGGAGTGGCTGGGCAGACATAAGCGATGAGGCCACCTAGAACTAGTAGATTGCTACAGTGGCAAGTCATATAAAGAATCAAATACGAGGGGGAAAGAATGAGGAATAGAACAGCCCCCAAAAGAAACAAGCTCTTGCTTTATGCCATTCTAAGATCTCCTCCTCACTTTAGAATTCCAAGCTCTCTTCCCTATGCAACAAAAACAACAGCACTTGGTTTCTTGCGCTATATGTGTTTCTTTATGCCTTTCTTTGGGTTGCTAAGTTCTTAATCTCCCATTCAATGATCCAGTGAAGACCCACTTCAACCCTCCTTCCTCCCTTTCTCTCTGTGGATTAAGCTGTAAATTTTTCTCGTTTGTTTATGAAGACCATCTTTTCCTTTATTCTCTTTTACTTTTCTGTTATTGTTGCTGTTGTTATGATATAAACCACATGCAACTAGGAACATTCTAAAGCATATGTTCTTGTACTTTATTAAATGAATATTTATATTTATGGTTTAACACCGGTGATTAGTAATGGTCCAAGCAACAAAACCCCAACTTGAATGGGTTGTTAATGTGCTGATTCTTTGCTTTATATCCTCCAGATAAAGCAGAAAGGTTAAATCATCCTTGCTTTCTATTCTTCCCTATCCTCCACAAGGATTAAATCCTCCCGTAGTGGGTGCCATGCACATGATCAATATGCCGATCCACTTCAAAGTATTGTTTGCTGCTTGACATGGACATGAGATTACTAATGTATATGAGTTTCTGACCACGAAATTGTGTGACGAATTAGACATCCGTATCTGATTCATCACATTTTGAATCAAATTGTTACTGCTGCATTGAACTTGAGCTTGCTCATCCACTGACTGGACTGGGATCGACCATTAGCTCCTAAACACTGTATCTGATGCACAACATTTTCCGACAAGTGTTATCGCCATTTTTTTATATATAGTTTTGTTGCTTTCATGATCAAGTGGTGTCGTTGTCCAGTCAAATGCATATGCAACACCCCCTTCTTTTCCTACTTTTTTTTGAAGAAGGGCGTCGGATTAAAGGCTTCGGTTTCAAAAACCAAAGAAAGGGTAGAAAGGAGAATTTTATTTTCGTGACCTGCTTTACCTGGCTTGAGTCACAACCTTGCATTTGAACTGTATTTCTTGAAGAAAAGAGCCAGAAGATCCCTCGGGAAGCAAGCATTCCTTTTCTTTTTGTTGTCCCTGGCAAATATTATTTTCTATCGTTTTAAGATTTTGCTTTTTATCTGAAACTCATTTTCCTACAAATTAATACTATAAAAACTATAGTTGTTCAGTGAAGTCATAAAAAATGGTTTTATATTCCTTTAATAAATCATTAAATGTACGTTAGATACTGCGGTTTATTAAAAAAAAAATATACATGAACGGATGTTTTACGTATAAATTTCCAACCTCATTTGGCTGCGCTGCGATGTCCATATTAATTAATAGTTGAGGTGCAGAAAAAGATTTTATATTATATTAATTCTCTTGCAAAAACGGGAAAAATAAAAAAGGGGGGGTGATGCACTGACTCATGGGTGGTGCTGAACCATAAATGTCCGTCTCTCCCTCCCTCCCTCCCTCTCTCTCTCTCTCTCTCTCTCTCTCTCTCTCTGCTTGAAATTATGTAGACCAAATTAAAGAGAATTCTTTTCATTCAAACCTTGCCAAATAAGAGAGAGGCCGCGTGGCCTTCTAATTCTTCTTTAGATTGAGTGGTACGGGAAATGTACTTATTTAGAATAATCTTTCTTGTATTTGTTTTATGTTTATTAACATTAGAATCTTAATTCACAGGCCATGCCCCCTTTGGTGTAAGATAGAATTACCTATAGCAATCAAAGGAAGGAAGGAAGGATTCTATAATAATAATAATAATAAAAGAAGGAAATTTTATTTAATTTTTAAAGTGAAACCGTACGCTACAAATTGTGGCTTTGTAGATTCTCGAGGCTGGTCTTAAAGTCGGGACTTTTCTTCATTACTTTCATCAACAAGTTAAAACAATGGAGCCCGCAGGGTTAAGCCGTGCAATGACTCGAATCCATATTCCGTAGTCCATCATCTTCTTCTCAGTAAGCCACCAATGCCATGTCAGGACCAACACACATAGGTGGCGAAGGGAGGCAGATTGCCGGAGCAGTTTCTGTTGAAGGTAAAGCAAATTTGAGTCTGTAACGCTTCCATATCCTCAAAAGAAGACCGGTGGTATGTTGGCTACAACACGACGCGATAGAAGAAGAAAATGAACACCGATGTCTCCTATTAAAATTACATGATATTACATTTCCATAGAAACTAGCATCGAGTACTTGATTGCAGACATTGTTGTAGGATTGGAGGTCTTTGAGTTCGGAATTTATCAGGATTCTGACTAGTGGAAGGTTTCCTTGATCCCATAGATTGGTCGATAGTTCCGGTGGCCCGGTTTCTGCCTCTATCAAGCTTCGCACCTCCCTTACCACGCTTTCCCAAGAACCCATTTTTCAGGATTCGGCAGGCCCGTCAAAAAATGGGGATACTTCCCCCAAAAACCAAGGGAGGCGGCAGCCCCCGTCCACGTATATCTATTTGGAATTGCTTATTGGGTTTAAGTAGGTTCTCTGGTATGCAATCCAGCATGTGACAAGGTGGTTTGTTTTCTAAAATGTATGAAATTGAAGAAAAATGAGTATCCACAGACTGAAATAACACTATAAATCATGACAAGCACCAATTGAAGCAACAACCATATGTGTTGGGATCCAAGTTCATCAGGGCACCCCTCACATATTTTAAATTTTACTGTTGCCATCTTCGACCAGCCAAAACAAGCATCGTCAATAAAGTCTTGAACCTGTTATGATACACCAATGAGGATGTTGATCTGCATCCTTCGAGATTCCATATTTGTTTTTCTCAGGCAGTTCCCGAGAAATTTTGGGGACAAAAAGCCACGTTCTAGGTCAGTGTGTCTTGAATCATTCTCTAGAAACACAAATTGGGAACAACTAATCACTTCTTTAGCATAGGAAGATTCTTGATTAACCCGATTGTAAGTCATATATGTTCTAAAGAGACGCCAAAAAGTGAGAGCAGCAAACAGAATGTTATCGAAACACAAAGTAAAAGGGAGATGCTACCTTGTTCAACCTTAAAGATTGTTTTTAGTAAATAATTATCCTGCCAGTAGTCCGAGAGAACACTAATGCTGTCACGACCCGAATCCCAGGTCCATGACCGGCAATGTAGAAATAATGTCGAAAGGACACCTCACCTACGTTAAGCCTCAAAACAGACATATCAAAAGAACAATTTATTCAAAAATACACAGCATTTCATAATCTTCAGAAATATTATATTATTCAAAACTGATGAAACCAAAAGATACTTTAAAACTCCTCATCAGTAATTAAAACAAAAACAATAATCTATAATACTTATTATATTGTCAAAATCCAAACTTAATTAAAACAAGGTAATAGTGGAGCATCTAAGACATCGAATCAAAACTAAAAGGAAAGCCTCACAAAATAAGCAAGGCATACCGACCAAAACTGAAGAAGCAGGAACACTCAATAAAGTCCACCTACTAACAGAAACTAAGAACCTGAAATAATATTAAGAATGAGGGGTGAGTTCGACCAGCTCAGTGAGGGAATAATATTTAATATACATTTTAAATATTAATAGTTTGCAAGATTATTTATCTTGATATACATATACATATACGTACTAAATATATTATCATAACGTAGTGGAATACATGTCAGAGATCAGATGACACCCGAAGGTGACCAAATGACACTCAAAAGTGACCAGATGACACCCGAAGGTGACCACTGTAGGATGATCAGTCGCCACAGGATGATGCCTCTCTCACCAGCTAGGTATACAAAATACTATGTGCACATAGGCTTACTACTCTCCGTTAGAATGGAGTTATTGACAAGTCCCGTATCAAGGCATAATAGATATTCATAGAATCATCAAAGAAATATATATCATATCAAATAGAATTTAGTTTGATAGATTGCGAGTGCAAATTCAAGAATAAATGAGTACTCGGAAAATAAAGCAATATATATATAAATATTCAAGAAATTTACTGGTTGTACTCATCGTATAATCAACATACATATTTATTTATATTATATGCATATTAAAGATTATCCCACTCACCCGGAAGAATATAGATTAAAAGGAATATCAGATGAAAGACCCGAAAAACTTATTGAGGATCGTTAGGAGAACCTACAATAAATATGCGAAATATACTCAAAAGCAACTCAAAGCAACACAAATAAAAGATTCCAATGCATAAAAGAAAACCAGGTTTAGTCTCCTAGGTTTAGGGGCTAAAATGACAATTATCCAAAACAGGGACCAAAACGTAATTTTACCAAAACTGGACCAAACTGTAAATACATAACCATACTGGAATTTCACCCATAAGCCATCCTTAATTCTGTCTAGAACGAATCAGGGACCGAACTGTAATTTTTATAAAGTTTAGGGACTAAAATGTAAATTCCCAAAATTTAGGGACCAAACTGAAAATATTCCAAATCAATTATCAAACTGAGATTCATCATCCTTAACCTCATAATAACACTGTCCAGAATCTCAAAATACATTTAGGGGTCAAATTGTAATTTTTCTAAAGTTTAGGGATTAAACTGAAACTTTCACAAATCAAGGACCAAAATAAAATTTGATCATCTTCAACCTCAAGACCATTCTGTCCAGATTTTACAGCAAGGTAAAAATGAATTTCTTAACCCATAAAAATTAATTTAAACAAATCAACTCACAAATCTTTATTTCTAACAACATACTAATTAATCACCTAACATTAAACCCTTAATAATCATAAATCAATCTTAATAACATAAACTTCTAATCCTTATAAACCCTAATCTATCTATCTATCTATCTATCTATCTCATCCTTCCATAAACAAATCATAATTAAAAATAACATGAGAGAGAATCATTTACTTACTACTTCCACTTTTCTTAAACCCAAAACTCAAGATCAAAAACTGAAATCTTTGGTTTGATGAGGAAAGGGTCACGGCGGCCACAAGACTTAGAAGAGAGAACAGTAATTCTCTTGCAACCTTTTTTTATATACCTAGGTTAACTTAGGTTAAGTTTGGGCTGACTTGGGCTTGGGTTTGGCCCAAAAGTTTGGGTCTTACAAATGCAATTTGGATAAAAAATATGAAAGAAGAAATCAAATCGTGAGTAATTCTTTATCGTTCTTATTAAATAATATCCAACATGTGAATTTTAAAAATTTTGAATTCTAACTATTTATTTAGCATGAGTTTCAAATTAAATTGTACAATAATTATTTTAACATGATTCAATTGATTTGATAGAATTTAAAAACAATTTAAAAGTTTGATAAAAAATATGATTTTGTTTTTTAAAAAAAATTCAAGATTATATCTTTTTTTTTAATATTGAGAATGCGACATATTAGATCTATTCGGACTTTACAACTTAACATGCGATCTAGATCATGAACTCCACGGGATTTAATAATTTTGTTTTTTAAATTATTTTTTACTTAATGATATGATAGAAAAAATAAATACTTTCAAAATTGAGTATCAACCAAATAACAAAACATTTGTTTGAGATTGCGTTAATCTTGTAGAAAACAAATCAAAACAAATTATTATCAATTCAAAATCAACCAAATAATAAAGGAGAACATTGATAAAAAAAAAATCATAAAGGATTCAATTCGAAAAAAAAATTGAAAGATGGGATTTTTTTTATAAAAAAAATTATTTGACATTGTTATTAAACTCGACCTAACGGGTCAACATTAAAACCTTTCGACTTAACTTCCTGCCTAGCCCGGATTTACAATTAACATACATGGAAGTTGATTTTAGGTGACCTAATTGACTTGTTAAATCCAAAGACAACCTGGAAAACCATTAAAAATATGGTATGACTTTAAAAAAACTTTAAGATAACATCTTGAAAAAAAATTAATAATAAGATGACAACATATTCGGTCAAATTAGGTTTCAAGACTTAACTCACAAAACATGCGTTCCGGATCATGAACTCCACGAGTTTTTAAAAATATATTAATGCTATGATAATAAAAATAAATGTTTGTAAAAATTGAGTACCAATCAAATATTGAGATATTTATTTAAAATTACAATAATTTCATAAAATGCAAATCAAAGTAAATTATGATGATAAATTCAAAATCAATAAAAAATTGAAATAAAAATTCTTGATAATAGAACTTAAGGAAAAAATTTGACAAAAAAAAAAACCTAAGGGGCTTCACTGTTCATGTGAACAGTGAAGACCATAAACTTATTCAGTTTTTTTAGTATAGTATGGACAGTGAAGCACCATAAACTTATTAAGTTTTTTTAATAGAGTAGTAGTAATATACCTGATGCTTTCTCAACAGTTGTTTTGTGATGAGCAATGCATTTTCTCTCCATCCCCTTCTTCACTTTACAGGATGATGAGAAGATGGAGCCATCTCTGCTGCAATCTACCCTCCTGGTCTCGCGGTTCAAACTCGTGAGTTACATAAGATATCTTTCCTGTGAACCAATGCCAGTTAGATCACGATCCTCCCCTGGAACACATCCACCTGGAGTTTGATTATTCAGAAAACAAATACCCCCAGCATCAACTACTATCAGCTCCTCCTATTCTTCTATTCGGTCTTCCCCAGGGCAGGAACACTGGCCTGGCCAGATCCTGTTTTGGCTGTTCTTAATTTCAAAAGGAGGGCTGAACCTAATCTTTCTGGTACAATTTCTCCGAAGTACTGGAGCAAGAACCGATCAAGAAGCTTTTTTCAACTTTATAACACAAACATGTCGATCACTGTACTGCATAAAATTATGGTGCCAATCGTAGAAAATAAAACCAGTTTCAAAGCACGAAAACTAAACGCTCGAATTAGAAGGAAATGATTGAAAATTAGCCTTGAAACATAATAAGTTTAAACAAAGTACAAAATACTGGAGGAAACAGACGCTCATGTTTGCCAGCAGATTTTATAATTCTTCTTTCTGTGTTCGCCACAATGTAATGTATTTACACATTTTAAACAGGATAGGGTACCGATTGACAGCATTTTGGCCTTATAAACAGGCCGTTGGACATTTTTCAGGATAAAATTATTCACGGCAGTCTCTTTCATCCTTCCATTACTGTTACACGATCATTTCTTTAGTGGTATATTAAACAGGCTCCTGGTGAGGTGTTACAGTAGGTCCCGGTGCTATGGTAAACTGCAGACCCCTCTGTTGCCCTGATTGTAGCACAAAAGCTACTTGTGTTGCTGCTAATGCTGCTGCCTCCTGTTAAACCAAATTATGGTACAAGCTTCAGCACAAACGATACAAATAGGATACAATAGATTAATACTGAAAGGAAAAACACTGACCTGTCTTTGCCTACGACGCTGCAAGATGCTGATGGCCCAAGCCATGATGTAACAGGGCAGAAGAAAACCAGCTGCTCGAAGCAAGAAAAGCTGTAGGGGATCCACCAGTTCATCAGATCGGTGAAAACATAAAATCCAAAAAACACTAAATGATGAAGAAATGATCATCGTCACCATAGAATAGACGGTAATCCCAATTCAACTTACAGAAAAAAATGTAGATACATCATCTTCTCCATCAGAATCTGTAGCAGTCAATGCATGACGCAAGAGCAGGAGGGCCATCAACTGCAATATGAGTGAGTTTGGGATTAAAACCAAATCTCAATTGAATAGAGAATCAAAGAAAAATGAGAGCTCAAATAAGAAAGCATCAGCAAGAGAAATTGTAGATGCAAGTATCCATCAGCATTGAAACTCAACTGGTATGTTCAGGGGAACTTCCAAATGATCTAGAAGGAAGTTTGTTCGAGCCTCCAAATAATAATCTAAACAGGTTTCTTTATATTGCTAGTATTCTCCAGGTATTGAGAGAATATGATCCTATTATGATTGCAAACAAATACTTCCATGTTAACAGACACATTGGTAAATAGCCTTAATTCATATTACAAATGACCAACTGGACCAATTCACATATGATTTTGAATAAACTTTTCAAGTGGAGCCATGAAAAAGAATACTTTAGATTCCTGCAAATACGATAAGAGGAATTTATGAAATTAAGGGCTTACAATAAGAGCAACTGAGCGGCAAAAAGCGGCTCCGCTGGCATTTGAAGCAGCATAGTCATCATACTCAGCTTCTAGAAAATGACGCTCAGCCTCTGCAATTGCCAATAGGCGAGGATCACGCAAATCCAGTTGAGTGCCAGAGATTGTCCAGCCTCCACTACAAAAAGGATCAGCAAAAGAATGTGTGATGATGCAAAAATCATCATTGATTGGTAAACGACATGAAAGTTATTTTGACGCACACACCCCTGGTCCAAGTTGAAGTTTTATGTGTGTAAAATTTTATGCAAGTGATAAAAAAAGCCCCAGCAATTCCAGATTCCAGAACAAAGAGCATAATTACAGATAACTAATAAAACAATGAAAATACTAGTTTAAACATACCCAATATCAATACCAGTATCTTCAGAATGAGGTGGACGAGGAGGAGCAGTGTAACCAGGTTGGTAAGGCTGTACATCATAGAGAAAAGATTAACAAGAAAATCAATTATAATCTATTATAAGTTGAAAATTAAAATAAAATAAAAATACACAAGTTAGGAAATTTTTCCAGGAGTAGACAGACATGGTATTTGCAGAAATCAGAATATAGTAGAAGCTACTTTCATCTAAGAAGTGTGGCAGAGTCCTGTTCAGACATATTTCTCTAGATCTCAAAAGAGGAAGCTGAGGAGCAATCTTCTTAATGAGTAGATTAGTAATGTTACAAGTATCATGACCACAAGAAGCTAATGATATATTTTGCATGTTGTGTACATTCATCTGTTCAATTTGCTTTTTTTATAAGAAAAGGAAGATTATAGCTCACCACATACCAAAATGTACAACTTTATATTCTAAACATAAGCCAAAAAAAATGTCTATCGACTAGAAATACATACAAAACAAGTACAAATAATTTAAGAACTTTTCAACTGCAAACAATGATCCAACATGTCAGAAGTTAAGTTTTAACCACAAAAAACCTCTGAAGAGTTAAAGACAATACTCTTCCTGCCCTCTTGTACTCAGTTCCATGAAATCCAAGAAATTGTCAAAGGTATACAAACCTAAATCTCCTTTTCAAATACAAAAACAAATCCTCTACATGTATAGCTCCTGATCAATTAAGCCTGCTGTGACCCATTGGAAACCTACGGTCCCCAACATCACCTGTAAGCTTTGGAAGTGTTTATTTACTTGCAATTTGATCATTATGCCTTCCTGCTGCTTTTGATAGCAGGTGAGATTCAAAATTGCCCGGCAAGTTTTCATGAAAGAAATTCACGTAAATTCATGAAGCGGTGCACTATATATAGATCAACAAGCATGCAGCCCACTACAGAGAACAACTACAAAACGATAATAAATGAGCATACCTGATGGCATATTTCACAAGTGATATCACCTTTCTCATTGCACCAATGCTGGACGCACTTCCTATGAGCATACTGGATGAGAGAAATTGAAGCCGTTAATACATATATAAAAAAGTGTATATCAAAGACTAACATCAATCTGAAGGCTGCTAGGATCAGATGGCATTTAAAAAGGGATGAGATGGAAAACAGGAGCTCTCTTTCTTGCCACTAGATTCCATTGAAGCAAAAGTTGCTAGTGTAGTCAAATTATCTAAAATGTATCTCACGGGCTCAAAAAAAATCACGAGAAACAAACTAATACAATTCTCTGAAACAACAAATTCTCGAATGATGTCTAACAGGAGTAAAACACTAAACAAAGAATTAAAAAAATCAAGCTTTAAATCCAAGATAGTAAAACTATCATCCACGGGCACTGGCCGGCCAATCTTGAATTCAATTGCATTCGAAATCAAACATTAAAGAGCACAAAATGACATTTAAAAGCTATATTAATTATTACCCTCCTTTTCATTGACCAAAAACCCTCAATTTCAGAATATTTAAAGAGATTAAGATACGAACAAAATAAGAGAAAATAAAATTTGTCAATATTTATTGTACCTTGAGGCTGCCACTGCAGGCACAAGGATTCTCTAAATTGCTAACAGAATCCTCCTCCTGGCAAATGCGACACTCGGCCCCCTGAATCAACGGCTCCTCCTCCCCCGAAATACCATCATCGATTCCATCATTTGCCCTCGAGCAGGAAGGGCCGACATCGGCCTCTTTGACGATCGCCTTATCAGACTCCTCAGCAGGCGTCGCCGACCCTGGCCTTATGAGTTGGTCAACGTCCAACACCACGTGATCACTCATTTGCAATCCCTAATTTCGTTTTCTCCTCTTCAAACTAAAAAAACAAATGGAAAGAACAAATTAGTTTATTTGAAACCCTAGGATCACGCTTCAAAACAGCGGATCGAAGGATCTCGAGAGAGAAATTTAAAGAGAGAACCGAAAAAAGAATTGTGAAATTGTTTTTGGTTGGGTCACCTGTGAAATTTTCTTTTCTTGTATTTACGCGAATGTGTTTTAGGATTTGTGTGGATATTTAAGCGAGGAAATAGGCGAGACCAGAGAGAGAGAGAGGGCAGGTAAAAAGCGCGTAATGTAGGATTTTGCAAGCTTAGGGCTTCACGATGAATATGATATAATTAAAGGTATTGTTTTTAGTATAATAAATAATTATAGTAAGAAGAAGGTTGGATTATTGGGATTTAAGCAACGAGAGAATACCGGGGTTTTTAATTAATGGAGGAGGGGTTCTCGGATGGCTCACCAACTCCCGACCAATTCTGGGGGTGGGGGTTGAGGATAGTTTTGGTATTTTATATAATTTGAATTATAATGTGTAGAAATGACCGAGAGATGTGGACCCCCTAATTATTAGTGTTGGGGTTCTCCACGCGTAGGGCTGCCAACCCAAAAGAAATTATCAATGATTAACCGAAAAATATAAATGCAGAAAGATTTTTTCTTAATATTTTTAAAAGCTCCTGCATCTTGTTTGATAATAAAAATGAGATAATTTTATAAAAAAAAATTAAGTTTAATTCTTAACAAATTAAATATTGAATAGTAAGATTAAAAAAAATAATAACATGAGTCAGCCTTCAAAATTAACAACTTGACCATGAGATCTTCTTCTTATTATAATTATTTAATACAAATAAAAAAAAAGGAGTTGAAAGAGATGAAATTGAGAAGAATCAAAAGGAGTCGAAAGAGCTAAACTTTCAAAATCATGATACAAGTCATGATATTAAAATTACCACATGGAAGAATAATTCAAAAAAATTACAAAGTTAAATTCTCAATAAATAAAAATATTAAAGGGTGAAATTAAGAAGAAAAAAAATAATAAAAAGAATTTAATACAAATCAAATAACAATCAAGAGAATAATAATCGAATTTGACATATAAATAAAATGAAACCAAATGTTAAATGGTAAAATTAAAAAAAAAAAATCATATAAGAATAAAATTAAAAACAAAACAAATAACAGTTGAAAAAAATAATTATCAATTTTGATATAAAAAATAAAATCAAATACTGAAGTGTAAATTTAAAAAAAAAATCAATTCAAAACAAAACAAATAGGAATTAAAAGTTTGAAAATCAAATTTGATATAAAAACAAAATAATAGCACACCTTTCAATTTTAGCAGGCATAACTCGATTTCCAAGAAAAAAAGGGAGAATGAGAAAAAAAAATTATTGGTGTCAAACTGCCGCTACACATCGGTCCTGGTGTAAGAGCTTTGCGTGCTGCTTTCAGTGCCACCATGTGACAGCTAGTGCGTGGATGTCAGGAGACGCCTATGCTCCGTCTAAACATGATGGACATCTTATACTTGTTGGCATGTGCACCACAAGCGCCAACGTACTTGACTTCTACTCTAGTCCTTATACTTGTTTTAGCTTCAATTACAATCCCTTATGGCTTAATTATTCTAAATCATCCTAAAATTATATAGTTTTCCAAGATCGAGCACCATTTAACCCAGAGAATTTCTTTTTCATACCTGAAATAAAACCAAAATGAACCAATCGAATTAAAAAAACAAACAATTAGGGGACCAGGATTAAAAAATGGACATGAACTTCTTCCATAACTGTGGAAATTAGTCTTTGATTTCGGCAAAAAAATGGACTGGACATTTCTTTAAGCTCTAGATTTAGTCTCTAAAATTTTAATTGTTTTAAATTAATTAAAATTTGTTTTGTCAAACTGAGTATTAATTGAACAGCAAAATGTCTCGTCAACATTAACCATGCACGAACATGATAAACAAACAATAAAAAATCAAAGTGATATTAAAAAACCAAATACGAAGACAAATAATTGGGAGATCAAGACGTAAAAAATCCCATAACTAAAAAAGAGAATCACCGCCCCTCCCCTTTTTGTTTCACGAAAAGTTGTTTTTAAAAATTATTTTTTAAATTTTTATATATTTATTTATTATTAGAAAAGTTGGTCAACAGAAAATACTTTTCAATCAAATGAAAATTTAGCTTAGTTTTTAAGAAAGTGTTTTCTTTTTATCTTGGACAGAAAACACTTTCTAAAGCTATGAAAAGTTTAGAAATATCATGTTATTTGCTGACTATATTAAATTTAATCATTAAACTTTTGATTGATATATATTCTGTTTTGAATTTTTTTGTATTTTCATCCTTTAGAATTTGATTTTTATATCAATTTTGATTCTCATTTTTATGAATGTTTTTTGCTTTTATCCTATCATTAATTGATTTTTTATATATATTAGATTTGATACTCATTCGTTTAATTATTATTTATTTTATTTGAAATAATTTGTGAAATTATATTTTTTTAATTTCATAATCTTTCAACTTTTTATATGTTAAATTAGATCTCCATTATTTTGATTGTTACTTATTTTATTTGAGATAGTTTATGAAATTAAATATTTTTTCAATTTTATTCTCATTTAACTTTATAATTTGTGACTTGTTTCTTATTATTTTAACAAGTTTGAAAAAAAATATTAACAATTTATTTTTCATGATATAGTTAAACACTGGAAAATACTTTTCAATTTATTTTTTATAATACTACTAAATATAAAAAATAATTTATTTTCTAGGAATATATTTTTTAAAAAAATCACTTCAAAAAAAAAAATTTCCAACAAACGTCGTTAGTGTTTTTCATGTCCGTGGCATTTTCATATTCATTTCATTTCTTTGACCATGAATCTACTCGAGATATTTTTCTCTCCTCACTTCCCGCCTAAGCTAAGCTACCAAGTGCCCGCCTGCCGGACCTATAACAGGGACACAACTACTCGGCCTCATGGTTGGGTCCATTAATTTCTCTCAAAATATATCCATTTGGCAATTGGGTTTTTTTTTTTTTTTTTTTTTTCCGTGAAAGACAAATTAATATCAATATTAAAAATTTAATTTATGAACAGTGATTGCTGAATGCTAATTAAGCTATGTATAGAAGGAATTGAAGTCTTCCCACATAACCACGTTGGATAATTTTAGCTTAGTAGTTATTTTTTGAAAGTAATTTTTATTTTGAAATATATTAAAATAATTTTTTTAAAATTATTTGTTATATTGATACATAAAAACAATTTAAAAAAATTAAAAAATAAATAATTAATTTTTTAAAAAAACGCTTTCAAGAGCGTATATAAACATGCTCTTAATGCATATGTAGTGATATTAATGTATTATGAAATTTATTTATAAAAAAATATCAACCATTGAATTTATAAAAAATATCAAGGAAATCTACTTATGTAATGGATGAGATATTTAGAAAAAAGAATAGAATGGACAGGTTGCAAATTTCATCTACAGGCATGATTGATTCCCGCAACTTTTTACAGAGGAATTACTCCTCTATGAGACCAAAACTAAAATACAAATTTCAATATTTCTCCATCACTTTAATTTCTTCCTCGCTTCACCGTTCCGAACACACTTTCTTCTTGATTTTTTTTTTTTGTGTAAAATAATTAATTATATATTTTTAAATTATTTTAATATAATAATATTAAAAATTAATTTTTAAAATAAAAAAAAAATTCAAAAAATAACTACTGATATTCCACCGATCACCCGTTAATACAGCCCGTAGCCAAATTCGGGAAGGAGCATGACTGGTCGTTTCTGAGGTTCCAAACCATCCAGCTCATCTGATC
>Ga0325405_1001010_pt1 | contig 28265 bp, 16 predicted proteins | sample PopdelMetagenome_21_FD_205663 | JGI IMG/M metagenome (GOLD analysis project Ga0325405, IMG submission 205663) | Populus deltoides microbial communities from Bellville, Georgia, United States - Xylem-Control-R2 | ecosystem: Host-associated > Plants > Phyllosphere > Stem > Wood/Secondary xylem... | reverse complement strand
AGAGAGAGAGAGAGAGAGAGAGAGAGAGAAGGAAGCATCTAGAAGAGAGAGAGAGAGAGAAAGGAAGCATCTAGAATTCCTTTCTCTGCAGGTAACCGCCTTTAGCAGCAGGAGAGGAGTAGCAGTGATGCTTTTTATAGTTATTTTCTATCACATATGTATGGATTTTGAATAGGCAGGAGAAAAGAGAAGAGATAGATTTTGAACAATCGAGTTTGTTAGATAGATAAATCGAAGGGAAATGGATAGAAGAGGAAGCTTAACAAAGGGAATGTTGCCGCTGCTGGCAATTCACGCTGTAAGCGAGTACTATAGGCTGCCATGGAAACCCCCTGTCACCGCGGCTCTTCTCGGTGCCAATACTCTCATCTATTTGAGGCCTGCTTTTCTCCGTCATATCCTTCCCTCTATCGATCAAGTCTGGTTTAATCCCCACCTCATTCTTAAGGTACCTATCTGGGTCGTCGTCGTCGTCGTCGTCATCATTATTATACTAGTAGAGTAGAGTAGATCCTACGTGTTTTAATTGCTATTATTTGTTAATTGGGCAAATCAATAAATTGGGTTTCTCCAATATATCAGAAAGAATCGGTTTATCCAATATTTTAGAAAGAATCGATTGATTGATTGATGATGGGCTTTGCTATTAATTTGCTAAAGTCTAGTAGTTTTGCCTATCTTATTCTTTGTTAATTTTTGTGTACAATTATTAAGTGAAAAAACCATCTTGTGTTTTAAAGATTTTGTATTTGTAGGTCGTGTCCTAATTGTAGGAAATAACTGATGATGCCTTTGCCTTTTGCTTTTTATTGAGCAGTATAGGGACCTGAAACGCTTCCTGCTCTCACCATTCTATCATGTGAGTGACTCTCATCTCGTTTACAACATGATGTCGCTCTTATGGAAGGGAATTCAATTGGAAACTTCTGTGGGAAGTGTTGAATTTGCATCTATGCTTGCTGCTTTACTTGCTATGTCCCAGGGTATTACACTTTTGCTAGCCAGGTCCCTCCTCCTCTTCTTTGATTATGACAAACCTTTCTACTCTGAATATTCTGCTGGATTTTCTGGTGTTCTCTTTGCCATGAAAGTCGTCCTCAATTCTCAGTCCGAGAGTCTTACTAATGTCTATGGATTGGTCATACCGGCACGCCATGCTGCATGGGCAGAGTTGATTCTTATCCAAATGTTTGTACCTGGCGTCTCATTTCTTGGCCACCTCGGTGGAATACTTGCTGGGATTCTCTATGTCAAGTTGAAGAGAGCGTATTCAGGTCCAGACCCGCTCACTCTAACCATCAGAACCCTTACCAATGTAATAAGCTGGCCTCTGAGGTTTGTGAGGAATTTATTTCAATTCCGGAGAGGACGGATTTCTGGTCGTGGAAGTGTTGGTGGGAGGCAGACAGGAAGGACAATGTCAGGGCTGTGGAGATGCCAAGCATGTACATATGATAATTCCAGTCTGTTAAGTGTATGTGAGATGTGTGGGACAAGTCGGGGTGCTCGTGGATTGTCCTCCCGTGAATTTTCACGCCATTCCGATGACCTTACATTGGAAGAAATACGTCTTCGAAGGATCGAAAGATTTGGTTGATCAGACTCTCAACTCATTTTATACGCCACCATTTGTTTGTTGATTCTGTAGCCAAGTTAGATGTGGATTAAGACCAGTTCTCAAGTTTGGCAGACTTCTCCGCCCATTTTCATACTCGAGGTCCCTTTTCTTTGAGATGTAGCTGGTCTTTGTTTACTTTCGTAAAAGAAGTAGAAGATAAATTTTCCACTCTATCTCTTGGTTGTGGATGCAAAGCAGAAATGAGCAATGGGATAGCCCTCAAGTGTTTGATGTTGTTTTCAAACATTAGATGATTGCTTTGTGAAAGAAGTGGAAGTCATCGACAAATGGTTAGCGACTTGCGCGGGAAGGCTTTCTGGTTGTGTTTTTTTTTTTTTTAAGAAAAAAAACCTAAGATGCATTAGTGTTTTATGATAGTTACAATGAAATTACTATTGGTGAAATTATTATTTTGTTGATCCCACGAAAAAAAACCATTACACTAGCTACTGGGGTAAAATAGTATTTTTACATTATTTATGAGTTATTATTCGAATAATCTAGGGCATATAGATCTTTTCATCACAAACAAATTATTAAATCATTATTGAAAGCAAAATTTAATTAACTAGAGTCTATGAATGATTTTGTATTTTCACTTTCAAAGCATATTAAAATTATTAAAATATCTTTAAATACCAAGTTTTTTTAATTGGTTTACATTGTTCCTTTGTTTTCTTAATCTTGTTTTTTTTATTTATTATTATCAAGTTAAGGGGTGCTTTGGTAATTTTATAAATATAAATATAAAGATGATTGAAATGCACGCGTCGGAGAGTAGGTGTTTCATGTGTTTGTCGGGGCCTTTATATTACTGGGTGGTGCGTGTGGTCAATAAACTTCCAGTTTGATATCGATAATTTTTTTCTTCTTCTCCTCTTTTTTCTTTTTAATTTTTGCAGGTATCCCTCTAATTTTTCAAATAGCCTTTCAATTTTATTTTATTTTATTTTTTCATATTTGGTCCATATTATTTTGATTATTATTTGTTTTATTTGAAATAATTTATAAAATTAGATTTTTTTTTCAATTTTATCTTTATTCTTTTGTTTCTATTTTTTTTTGTTTTTTTATTAATTTCTTGATTTTTTTTATTTTTTTATTTTTGTCCCTCGTTATTTTATTTTATTTCTATACTAGAATTGGTTTTTATTTTCTTGATTTATTTTATTTTTTAATTTCTTCCTTTATTGTCTTATTTAATTTAATTTTTATACCAGATTTCTTCATTATTCTTTTTATTATTATTTGTTTTAATTTTTAATCTTGGATGATTGGGAGTTTTGCTTCATGGTTTTTTCAGGTTTGCCTTTTATGGGGTAACCCAATCTCATGATCAGCGTCACGAGTTTTGAAAATTGGCTTAATTTAAATTCAGTCTTTTTTACGTCATGTTTTTAATTATTATTTTTTTAATTTCATCATTTGATATTATGTTTTTGGATCTTTAGTTTCATGGTTTTTGTCGCTTTTCATTATATGAGATTATCTCAATCTTATATCTTAAGTTGCGGGTTAGGCAAGTTAATCTATATTAACTCTGGGTTTTTTTACATTTTTTAAATTGATTTTTTTCAGTTTCATCTTCCATTGTTTAGTTTGTTTGAGAGTTGACATCCATTGTTTTATTTAATTTTTTTATGAGGTTATTCCAACCTTATAACTGAGCTGTGAGTTTGGCATGTTGACCAAAGTTAAGTTTTTTTTGTCTTTTTTAAAAATTAATTTTTTTTCTAATTTGTTCAACATTAGATTGGCTAGTAATTAAGCTTTAATTTTTTCTCTCTCTCTTCATGAGGTTATCATGTTCTCATTTAATTTTTACTTTGTTGTCAAATAAAATCGTTGACACCTTAAAAGAATATTTAGAGGGTATCTTTTTATAATATTGGCAAACATTCATTTTTTTTATTAGTTATTGTCATTTTTTTTCATTACCTTTTTAATCATATTATTATATTAATCAAACGTACTGAACCTATTTGAATTAGTGACTCGAGTCCCAATTTTTTCTTGTTTTTTTCAAAACGTTATCATCATCTAAGCATTTTTTACGTTATGAAAAATTTGACTTGGCCCATAGCGTAGCAAAAACCACCTATCTAGAAGAAATTATAGGAAGAAACAATTTGTCAATTTATCATTCTACATATAATTCATATTTTTTTCAATGTTATTGTTCATTTTGGTTTTGTTTCGCATTGTGATGCGGTGTGATTAGAGATGCTTGTAAGTTGATCATAACTTTAAAAATTGTTTGGTTTTCATTACTTAAATTTAGCATCTTATATAGTAAGTGGGCCACCTATATAGTGGGGATTATAGAAAGAAATTGTTTGTGATTTTAGCATCTGGTTCATATTTTTTCAATAGTGTTATCCACTTCAACTCTGTTTTACATTGTGGTGTGATGTGGTTGGAGATATGATTAAGCTAACCATCATTTAAAAAGTTATTTAGTTTATACCTATTTGGGAGTGTGTTTTTAACAGCGTTTTAAAAGTGTATCTGCTTTAAAAATGCATCAAATTGATGTTTTTTTAGTGTTTTTTGATGATTTTGATATGCTGATGTTAAAAATAAAAAAATTATTTTGATGTATTTTCAAGCGACAAATACTTTTAAAAAACGCATTGCACTACAATATCAAACACATATTGAGATTGCTTAAATTTGCTTTACATCTCAAATTGTGGTAAAAACTTGGATTAAACTTGGATTTTAGGGAAGCTACAATTGTACCTTTTTTTAAACTTTTTTTTTATATTATAATCGTAAAAACTATCACAAAATCAAATACACACTTCGTGGTTCACACAAACTCATTTTATTTTATGAATTTTTTTATAATGTTTTTTAGATATATATGTTTCATGTTTTGAAACCTAAAAGTACGAGAAATATCCAAAATCCAATGGATTAACGTAGAATAATTTTTTTTAAGATAAACATAGATTAACTATTTCTTAAGGAAAATATATTTTAGAAAAATATTATACTAAAAATCAAATGGAAATATAAAATCATATGAATTTTTTTTTTGCGAGATAAAATTTTTATCTCACTTTCTCTGTCTAAATTATAGATTCTACAAGAAGAGATAACCGACAAAAATTTATTCTTCATTGCATAATAAATAGGATTAGAATTTGGAAAATAGAACAAGGATTCCTATCTTTTAAAATAGATAACTAACGTTTAGTATTAGTTTTTTAAAATCAATTTTTACTTAGTTTTGTTGTGATGAAAATAAATATTTGTAAGAAAAGTAAGGATTTAAATTTTGAAAAAGAAATATATTTTATTACATGGATTTTTATTTGTTATTAATGCTTATTTTGTTTTATGAAAAAACATATTTTTTTATTAGTAGTATGATTTTTAAATAAAAAAAATACACATCATTAAAATAAATATTCACAAAAATCTCAATCATTAAAGATGTATCTCTTCAATCAAAACTTTCTTTCCTTGTTCATTCATTTCTTTTTTTGTTTTAAAGAAAATATGTTTTTTTTTATGTGAATCATTGTTTTTTAAAATATAAATTTATCACAATAAAAAAAGTAAGATTTAATAAAAAAATAAAAAAATCATGACTCGATAATTTGTAAGGAGATAAAAGAAAAAAAGTAAAAGTATAATTAATATTAAAAAAATCATGTAAAATATTTACAATAAGAAATAAGAAAATAGATATTTTGTTTTTAATTAATATATATGGACATTTTTTCTTTATGAATCTTGCTTGATTTGTTTTTGAAGAATCTTGCATATCAGGTTTATATAACAATTCACAAAGTAATCGCTAACATCATTTATCATTATGAATAATATAATCTTACTTAAAAGCTATAGAAAAATATATAATATTTTAAAAATCATTTTTATTTTCTTATTCATAGCAAATTTTATTTAAAATAACAAGAAAAAAAGTGAAGGTTAATATAAAAAGATGCCGAGCACCAGCTCACGAGGATTGAGAAAAGCTTTTGATTCAAAAAAACAAAACCCAAATATATTTAGATCCATATTATCAAGCCCAAGTGTTTGACCTAGGTGAATCATTGGCTCATTTATTTAAAATAAAATAAATAACTTGTCCTCCACTTGCATAGATTTAGTTTGAATTTCTATCATGTTTTGGTGATCAGAAAACTGATTTTGAGTTCTCGGATTTAAAAATTTTATTTTTCTACTTGTTTTATATGAAAACTCTTGAAATAGGTTTTAGAAACCCAATTAAATCTATTTTTAATCCCAAAACACTATAAAAATGATCAAAAAATAAAAAAACTAATTAAAAGAAAAAATAAAAAAAACTAATTAAAAGAATTTTTTTGGGTTTGGATTCAATTTATCTTGCAAGATGAAAGTTTATAATTTAAACATAAAATTCTTAAATAAAAGGCACCATATATATATATATATATAAAATTAAAATTTCAAGTACCAAATTAATGCATGTTTTTTTTTTTGATATTTTTATCTTTTAAATTTTTTCTTCCAACACATTAAAATTCTATTTTAATGGTTAATTCATATAAAGAACACTTCTAGAAACCTCAGGGATGTATAGAATGCAAATAAAAGTCTGAAGGATAGTTTAACTGGTCAGGTTTTAGGTTTATTTCTCAATAGTCACGAGTTCAAATCTTTTCAGGATTACTAGAGGTTTACATGATTGTTAATTTCACGATTTATTGGATTAGTTAGGATGCGTGTAAACTGATTCAAAAACTCATACTAATTACAAAAAAGAGAGTTACGACTCATGAATCAATATAAATATAAGTGTGAGCATGAAATAGAAAAAATGAAAATGAAACACTTTACAATGAACAATAATATCTATAGTTTTAGCCCATTAGCTGATTTGTTTTTTAAAGTAAGTGAATTAGCAAATATATTTAGCAAAGATTCTACCAATTTACTTATATTTTTACTTAGAAATTATATTTTATATCCTCAATCGATTTATACTGGAAAAATTAAAAACCTATATATATTATACCAAAAACACATAGTAGAGTCTCTCTTTTCAATGTAGATTTCTCTGCTTTTATAATCCCTTATGTTTTTTCAAAGACTGGTAATTTCTTTTTTCTTGACTATCAATTCTTTCGTCTTTTAACTTAAACATTAGATGCACACCATCAACCTCCACTTCTTTCACCTGATAACCGCTAATCTTACTAAAAAATTCAGTATACGATACAAGCCAAAAGTATTATGTTATGCTTGAATTAAACCTTTTCGTTTTTCCCCTGCTTCTCTCTCTTATGCCTGGACCCTGGATTCGATGATGGCGGTGATGGCGGAGGACTGTTTTGTGGCTCGGTTGCGACGCTTGTTTTCTCGGTAGAATCGCTATCTTGACACCTGGCTAAGATTTTCTCGGTAGAAGGTATTGGATAAAAAATTGAATGTTTTAGGTTTGAATCTATACTGGGGTTAGGCTAGTAGTGATTTTGTGACCCTTTTAGGTTTCTTCTGGAGACTGAAGGAAAAAATAATATTTTTGTGGGCTATGAAAATGAAAGAAGAAAAGAAAAATTCAGTGATGCTGACCAGGGTCAACAATACTATAAATTATATTATATACAATATTAAAACATGTGGAAAAACTATAAATTTATTATGGACACAAATTCATTCATTGCACCATCAACGACACTATAGCTATAGACTGTTTGCACTGTGGACGATACTGTAGCGCATGTGGGAGGCTTTCTCTTTGTTGTGTTTAATCAACAATTGTTGTTGGGTCTGGCTGGGTAGCCGGACCAATAGCATTGGGTTGGGCTTGACCCCCCAGACTCAAAGGCAGACCCAAAAGCATTGGGTGTAGCTGCCCAGCTAGACCTAATGGGTGTTGTCTGTTCTATGTGTAGTCAACAAATGTTGCTGGTTTGGCTGCGCAGTCGAACCCAATAACATTGGGTATGGCGGACAATAGCTTTGGGATTGGCTTGACCACTAGACCCAAAGGCATACCCAATAGGTGTTATCTGTTTTGTGTGAAGTCAATAATTGTTGTTGGATCTAGCTGGGCAGCCGAATCCAAAAGCAAATCCATTAGAGTTGGGCCTTGCTGCCAGTAGATTGTGAGCAACTTTAATTTGCAAGGTAGGGAATTGGATTGAAAAGGACCAGAGGATGTGCTTCCCCTTAGTGTTCTTCATATCAATGAAAACCGACTATTTCTCATAAGAAACTATTGGGTTGATTAATCTCTCTCCAAAACTTATACAACTCCACATTGAAAGAGTAAATCCCAGCTAATATTTTCATGTTTTCTTAACACAAAACTCACCAAAAATACATGTTTTACTAGACCACCATTCTGACTCTGCATTTGATTGAAGAAAAGTTAGGATTTCTATTGCTGAGTTTAAAGATGAATGTAGGACATTTCTCTGAAAGTGATGATGGAAGAGCGATAAAAATAATAAGAGCATTTCATTATTCATGGCCCTGTCTTTCTTACCCTTTGCCAAGTGTTGCATCTTTGCTCAAGATGTGTCTATATAAGATTTCAAGGAAATGGTCATGGAATGGAAATGCCCAAGTGTCAGCAAATTCTATAAAAGTTAAAAGAAAGGTCTCAATTGTTCAAAGAAATCTAAGTTTTCTAAAGTTGGGATAACAATATCAAGCTCATCTTTCTAAGGTGGTGTTATATGGGATGATGATTAAGCCATTAGTGTTTTGAGGGGATTTTTATGTCTTGAGTGTGTATTGTTGGCGTTGTAGATTTTAAGTGTTGGGATTTGTTCTAATAAGGGATGGAAAGGAAAAGTGGGAAAAAAAAAAAGAAGACAAGCTTTCATTCCCTTTTAATTTAAATGAAGTTAAAAAAAAGAGGAAATTTTAAAGAAGTTATAAAAAGAAGACAAAAATTTTAAAAAGTACATAAAAAAAACAAAATAGGTCATGTTGTAGCATAATCTAAAAGCTTTGGGCTCGGCTGCCCAACAGGACCTAATATCCTCGGGTTTGGTTGCCCAACAGGATCTAAGAGCTATTGGATCCTTCTAGAGCAAGACCCATCGCTAATAGGTCCCGCTGCCAACAGGACCCAAAGCTGATGGGCCCTGCTTGGGAGCAACACTTAAAGCTGATGGGTCGTGTTGGGCAGTAGAACCCACCGTTAATGGGTTTAATAATATATATAATTCAAAATTATTGAAAAAAATAATCTAAACTCAGGGATGGGTTCTGATGACTAACAAGATCCAGCAACGATGAGGCAGCAGGACCCTAGTGCTATGGGGTCCTGCTGGGGGCAAGACCCATTGCTAATGAGTCTAGCTACCAGCAAGACCCATCGCTAATAAGTTTAATAATATATAATTCAAAAATATTTTTTAAAAAAATCTAAGCTATTGGGTCCTGCTATCAAGTAGGGCCCATCAACTTTGGGTCTAGTTGCCTAACAAGACCTGAAAGCAATGAGTTCTATTAGCAACTGGACCCATGAGCGATGGGTCCTGCCTCCCATCAGGACCCAATAGTGTTGTGGTCCTGTTGGCAGCAGGACCCATGAGTGATGATTATTTTAAAAAATATTATTTTGAAAAAATATATTGAAATAATATTTTTTTTACTTTTTACATTTGATTTTGCATATCATAACATCAACATGACCCATCAGTGATGATTATTTTAAAAAATATTGTTTTGAAAAAATATATTGAGATAATATTTTTTTTATTTTTTACATTTGATTTTGCATATCATAACATCAAAATAATACAAAAACATCAACATATATTAATTTGCATTAAAGAAAAAATATTAATTGATTTTTTTATTGACCAAATCTCCTTGGGTCTAGCTGCCTAGCCAGATCATTAGATCAAAATAATACAAAAATATTAAAAATATTTATTTGAAGTAAAAAAAATAAAAAAATTCACATTTTTAAAAGATATTTTTGAAAAGCAACAACAAACATGCTTTAATAAGAAAATTCAACCCAATCTAAAATGAAAAAAATTATCATAATCCACTTTTGTACAATATAAAAAAAGTCACATCAATTTAGTTTCTCGTAAATAAAAAAATTCAATAAAAGAAAAGAAAAAAATTTAAAGAGGACAAAAAATAAAATTAAACATATCTTAAAAGGAAAAAAATTGAAAGGAAAGAAATTTATTACCGGTGTATTGGACGCTGCTTTGCTATGTGTTATTCATGGTGATATTGTAGAAAATACTTTATTTGAAGATAATAATAGTTTAAATATATTCTGTATTTTTAATCAAATTTAAATATTTTTATATTTAATAAAAAAATTATTATTAACCCATACTAATAATATAATATCTCTCGTTGAATCATTTAACTTACCGGCGTGATGATTTAAATATTATACACTTATAAATCTTAAAATGGAAAGTGTAATTATAAAAAAATAAATAAAGTGAAAGATAAATAAACTATAAAAGCCTCGGTCTCAATATTACTATACAATCTTTATAATGAAATAACTTCAAAGCCCAAACTTTCAGAGTTCAAATTAAAGTTATTAAATTCATGATTTAGATCCTGAATTGAATATGTTATTTAAAATTATTTTATTTTTTTAAATTAAATTAAATCAATTAAATCATAAATTAATTTTCATTAAATTGAATCAACTTTTATTTTAATTTATTTTTTTTAAATTTATCTGGTTCATGTAGAAGTTTAATAAGAAGATGCATTAAAAAATAAAAAAAGATTATAATATTTATGTCGAGGTTTAAGGGTGTATTTAATATGTTGATAATTTTTTAATATTTAAAATAATTTTTTAATATTTTTAAATTATTTTAATATACTAATATAAAAAATAATTTTTTAAAAATAAAAAAATTTATTTTAATAAAATTTTAAATAAAAAATACAAATCCAAAAGAGCAGAGCCAATAAAAAAATAAAAAAGTCGCATCCGTAGATATTACAACAGGTAGTGGTTAAAGTTGATGTAGTAGGGGAAGTCGGCTTAGAAGAGAAGGAAGAGAATATCTCAATTCCTAATTCCTATAAGGTATCGGCATCTATCTCCAAGCTTTAAGCACCAAAGAAGAAATGGCACATCCTCTTCTTGTAAGCTTGAGACCCCAAAGCATTATCATCGCCTATCACAGCCACAGCCACAGCCACATTGAATTGAAATTGAATAGTAGCAGTCCTAGGGTTTTGTCTTTGGTTAGAGCTGTCCCTCACCTTCAAGCCTCTGCTTCTCACTCTCACCTTCTCGATGATCTTCATCACACTCCTTCTCCTCCTTCTCCTCCTTCAAATAAGGATGATTCAGGTTCTTTCCATTTCCTTCTTTATCTCTTTTTTTCTCAAATTGTTACTGTTTTTGTTGTTTTACTCCTTATCTGATTTTGGTCGTGGAATATAATCTTTTCCAATTTTAATCGATTTTGTTACTTGAAATTAAAAAATAATGTGGAAATGCATAAATCTCAATCTGCACTTATAATATTTTTAATTTTTATTAATATTTATGGGCACCGGCACTGTCATAGGTATTGAAACTAAGGGAGTAGCTGCAAATTTTGGGAAACTAAAAGCACACAAGTTAAAACTTATTGCCAGAAAGGCAAAGCAACAATTCAACAAACACCAACATTTTCGAGAAGAGGAGGAGGAGGCAGATAAAGAGCCCATCAGTAGGAATTCAGACGAGCGTGGTGTTAATAGGACATCAAGGCATGATATCAAACCTCGAAAATCCGATTCCAAAGTGGCTGGAACACATATTTCTTCTTCCCACTCAAGAGGTTGGGGTAAAGGAGTCGACTCCGGATCAATGCAGGTTTCTATGCAACGAGGATACGAGAATGACTTCTTTAGTAGAAAATCATTTAGAGACCTGGGATGCACTGACTTTATGATTGAGTCTTTAAAAGGGCAGGTTTTTGTGCGCCCTTCTCATATTCAGGTACAATAATATCATGCCCTGTTGTTTAAGTGTACTACCTTTTCTCTTTCACTCACTTCCAGTCAATGCTCCATCTCTGAAGACTCGAGTATACCTCTCATTCTAACTAACATGCTTTAATGGTTCTTTTAAGTGAACTAGCCTTGGAATTTTCTCTGCTTTATTTATAGCCTATGCTAGTTCCAGTGGTGACCATGTGTCGAGTAATCTAGCAGAGAGGCTTTCCTTAATTTGAAGACTTTTTTTTCCCATCTTTATCATGGACGGATTCGTATTTTTTAGAAACATTGCACCATGCCTTGTGAAAGTGATACCCATGTGAGGTGCAACTTATATACATTTGTACTGTCATGGATAACTGCAGGCCATGGCATTTGCACCTGTAATTGACGGGAAGAGCTGTATTATAGCAGACCAAAGTGGATCAGGGAAGACATTGGCATATCTCATACCTTTAATTCAACGTCTGAGGCAAGAAGAACTCCAAGGACTTGGTCAATCCTCATCTCAAAGTCCTCGAGTACTTATATTGGTGCCAACTGCTGAGTTGGCATCACAGGTTAGCTACCTTTACACTAAAGGCGATGGAAATCCACCTCATGTGATCATGAAACTCTTTCCTTCATAGTTTACTCCGTGACTTTATGCTTGTTTTTTCTCGTATCATTTTTTTATGAGCTATGCATGTGTTGGTGAGAAGAAATCAGATCACTTAGCATCCGTTCTCTCACCAGCTTATGCATCTGCCACTAGTCCAATTTGGTACTTCACCTTGTAAACTTTCCCTGATTACCTTCCATTAGTTCGTGGTAAATTATCTTAAAGTTGACGGAATAACCTTTAGCTTCTGTAATAAGAAGCACGGAGAATTAAGTCCCATAGATATGAATCGGGATGTAATGCTTCAACCCAACTTTTGGCATATTTTTAAGCACTGACTTTAATGTTATAATGTGCTTGACTTATAGCTGTGCTCAGTTGTTGCACAACTTATTTGCTGTATGAATTGAGCAAGTTTAACGTGATAGAGATGTATGATAATTATAGGGGTTGAATTTTGCCCTGGTTGATCACTATTAGTAAGAGATACTGATTTTAGGCTTCATCCAAAGCCATGTGAGATCCAGTTAAGATCCATGTTCAGAAAGGAAAATGCCCACATTCATTTGCAAGGATAAGTGAAAACTCACCTCAGTCTCTCAAGAGGATCAAGTCTGTTGGGGATTTAAAAGAGAAGTGCTCTCTCTTTTTTAATAAGTTCAAAGACTTGAGCATTCAATGCATAAAACCCATGTTCTGTTAAAAGCTAAATCCCCTATCTTTCACCCATCTCTCTGTGACACTCACACCCGAACTCATTTGAGCATGAAAGGATTTGAGTTGTATTTCCATTCACCATCAGGTTAAAAGCTGAAGCTATCAATGCAAGGTTTGGATTTACAGTGTAAGAGCTGGGGTAAGGAGCGAGTCCAGTTCCCCTCAGGGTGAAATTGGCAGCTGTTAGAGCAGCGGTCGGTGGGAATAGGACTAACTTTCTTTACAGAATATACTCAAGTGCCATCCTCCAGGATTTAGCTGTTGAAGGAATGGGAACAGCTCTTGTTCACGAATCTGCTGCCATTGAATCTGTTGAGTTTTCTCCTATTGTAGATAAGAGAAAGGCAGCTTAAAGGAAAGTGGTTGTTAGAGAAAAATCCCCTTCCCGGCATTAGACTTTATTACTGGGCAATTCAAGTAGTCATTTATTTGGTACCTTCCAAGGAGCAGGAACTACCATTCTAACCCTTCTTCACAATGGATCCTGGAATGTCCACTCTGAGGCCATTTATCTTAAGCAGTGCCTAAATTCTGTATATGATGTCAATGTCTATTGATTTTTATACTATTTTCCCTACAAATTTCACAAATGCAAAGTAATACTTTTCTTTTCATGTAACTAAAAAGCACGGATATTTCATGCTATTGGCATCTGATTTTATGAATGCCTGGTGAATGTGTAAAGAAGACGTAACTTTTGCAGGTTTTGAACAATTGCAGATCGATGTCAAAACACGGGGTTCCATTTCGGTCTATGGTTGTGACAGGTGGATTTCGACAGAGGACACAACTGGAAAATCTTGAACAAGGCGTTGATGTTCTAATAGCAACCCCTGGTCGTTTCATGTTCTTAATCAAAGAAGGCTTCTTGAAATTACAGAATCTTAAATGGTAACCTTACTTCCATTGAAGCTTACTTGCTTTACATCTTATTGCTAAGCCTAAATGAAGGATTGGTATACGGTGCACATCTAAAAGTGAATTCTGCACTAATGTGTACTGTAATATTGTTTCTCTTCCTTGGTAAATGTTTAGAGGCAGCAATAATTGTTATCATCACTGTCAGTTGTCACAGTCATTGTCTTAATTTTGACAAGAAATGACCATTATAATTAAGGATTTATCTATTTCATGTTTCTTTTTGGAGTACCATAAACCTATACTTGAAAATAAAGCATAAACTCTACATGGATGAACCGGATTGTCATTTTTGGGTGTAACTTTTTGTGTTTTATGTTTTCCGCTGGTGATAACAGCCCTGTTTTACTTTGCTTGATTAACAATTTGTGAGAACAGAGAAAGCAAGATTTTCCCCCTATATCACATGAGGTGGATGGTCCAGTGAGGGCATGCAAACATGTACTATTTTGTTTTGTTTTCTTTTTTTTTTTCGATGAAAGAAAATGTACAAATAATATCTGTTGTTATTGATCTTATAAAAGCCTTCCATAAGTTGACTGTTGTTCCAATTAGAATGCAATGAAAAAATTGGTAAATATGGTTTGCATGAGAAACACCAATTGCTATTAACTAGTTAAAGGCACTACAAGCATGTGAGTCAAGAGCTGGTTGGAAGAAGATCCCCCGGGAGTCTGGGACATGAATAACCGTAACTGATCCCAAATACCTTCATGGTATATTGGATCCGAAATGGAATTTTTGTTGTTGTTGCAATGACTGTTTGTTCAGCTATTTTCAGTTTAAATGAAGTTGTATAGTTGTTGTGGTGATAATGATGGATGTGAGTCAATAATGGAGAGTAGATATTTTTAATTCCTTGGACACAAAACAGCGAAATGGAAACTTTTGTTTTTTCCTTTTTTGTTTGTGTAAGGAAATTAAACCAACTTGTTGCTGACTCCATTGAATACTGAGAAATAAATATTTTTGACGCCTCAAGATTTTGATCTTGCAATTTGCATTAAGAACACCTCTGGTAAGGAACTCTGCGAACTGTCAAGATGCATTTTAAATTCTCAGTTTAGTGCACTACTCTACATGTGCTGTAACATTGATTGCATCAGAAGCACTGCAATGGGTTTCCTTGAGCATCTCATTTCAGTTGTTGTTCCTTTTATGCCATGAATTTGTATTATTTTTACTCTATATGTGAATTTTACCTTTTTTAATATCTACAGTACGTGCATACCTTTTGTAACCTGAGCCAAAAAGCAAAAAACAAGCATACACCAAATAAATTCATAAGGGAATATTTTTCCGTGATGTTGAATCATAAGGCACATTTAGCATGATTCAATAACTCTGACCACAATCTGTGTTGAATGCACATCCATTGCCAGTTTAAGCAACCTGTCAGCAGTGGTTGCAATCACCACAGATTTGTGTCTCTATGCATCTGCTTATCACATCAGTTCTCTACACTACATCGGGCCTGTGCTAAATGCTTCATCTGAACCTCATTTTTGCAGTGCTGTGCTAGATGAGATAGACATACTGTTCAATGACGAGAATTTTGAGGCTTCCCTGCAAGGCTTGATCAATTCTTCTCCTGTTACCACACAATATCTGTTTGTGACTGCAACTTTACCTGTAGATGTATGCAATAAACTCATTGAAGTCTTTCCTGATTGTGAAGTCATCATGGGACCTGGTGTGCATCGTACAAGTGCCAGGCTTGAAGAGGTTGGTTTTCTATTGCTCTTTCCCCCCATCCTTACCACCACTCATAACATACGAGAGCCCTCTTGGTGCTGAGCTCTGCTGGTAGCCAAACTGTTCTATGGGTAAAGTTTAGCCATTATCAAGTGCCATACAGTGCAGGCATCCTTCTTATGATCATAACTAATAAATATGAAGACATTTTAGAATATGGAATATGATAATGGTTAACCTACATGGTCATGTGCGTTATGTAGATTCTAGTAGATTGCAGTGGAGAAATTGAGGCAGAAAAAACTCCTGAGACAGCATTTCTCAATAAGAAATCTGCTCTTCTGCAGCTGGTGGAGCAAAGTCCAGTTTTGAAAACAATTATTTTCTGTAATAAGGTAAATTTGAGCTCTATGTACGGGGGAACTTATTTGACCTTTTATTGTTGAAACTGGTAAATTATAAATTTTTCCTCCTAAAATTACAGATCGAGACTTGCAGAAAGGTAGAGAATGCATTAAAACGTACTGATAGAAAAGGGACTCTTGTTCGAGTTCTACCATTCCATGCTGCTCTGGCACAAGAATCACGTCTCGCAAATATGAAGGAGTTCATGAATCCTTCTCGGCCCAAAGAAGAGTCTCTCTTTTTGGTTTGCACTGATAGGTACGGTGTTTGCTTATTGCATGAATTATATCCAGCCTTAAGCTATGCTAACAATCAGACAGCTCTAAATCCGCACCCTTGCATCCATGAAACTTAAGAGAAATTGCTCTGCATTAAAGATAATCTGACCATTTCTCATTTGCATCATAATTGTTAAAACTTAATATATTAATAATTATATCTCTGAAACTTGTGGCAGAGCATCGCGTGGAATTGACTTTTCTGGTGTGGATCATGTGGTACTCTTTGACTTTCCACGAGATCCAAGTGAATATGTGCGCCGTGTTGGAAGGACTGCCAGGGGTGCCAGAGGAAACGGGAAAGCTTTTATCTTTGCTGTTGGGAAGCAAGTTTTTCTTGCACGAAAGATAATACAGAGAAATGAAAAAGGTCACCCGTTGCATGATGTGCCATTTGCGTATGAGCAGGTGGGTTAAAAAATAGCATGCTGCACTACAGAAAGACCTCCTGGAGATGTGCAGTTTTTGTAGTACCCATGAGCATCTGGGAGGGAATTTAAAGTTATGCTCTCTAAGGATCAATTCTGGCTAGGGAAATTGCTCTGGGATAGGCTACCCTGTTTGGAGTCCTGCTTCATGAGCTCTAGGAGGTGATTTCTTTCCCTTCCTTTTCTTTTGTACTTTACTCTTTCCTAAAAGGATGTGTTCATCTCCCTCGTTTTTCAATCTAAGCTGTTCATATATATTGAAAAACGAATGCACACTGCTGGCCAACACTGCTAGATCACTATGTTCTCTCCCTCCCTCACCGGGCATGTCCTTATTTTTCCATGTCGCTATGTTTTAATCATGAGATGGTGTGTTTTAGAGATACTACATAAAAATTAATTCTAAGAAAATTAAAAAAATCAATCAAAAACTTGTATAGGAATAATGTTTGAATAAAACTACTTGTATATAACACATATATAAGGCACAAATATGAACATAAAATTTATTCAAGGTTATACTAAATTCTAACATGATTATATTATAGTTTTTACAAATCTTTTTATTTTAAAAAATCTCTTTTTAATATGTATGAGACATATACAAATAAATACAATTTTTATTCTACCATTTCACTAAGGAGTCTCTCTCTCTTTTTTTTTTTTTATTGTTAATAGAGTTTGGAAAAAGGTATAATTTCTTCATCTTTTTTTCTAAAAGAATCAAAGATAGCATAAAAAATAACCAAAAGGTTCACTATAAAAAAACAAAGGTCTAATTTAATAACTTTATTGAATTTTGATATAATTTTATTATTTTTGAATTTTAATTATATGTCTTATGCATGAAACTTAAAAATACAGGCATGAGAAGAAATTTTATGAACTGTTTTATTATTTAAAGGTGTCTTCGTTTAATATTATTAGTAGCGATGAGAAAAAAGAAATAGCACAAATTTTATGAATCTTTTTGTCTAAATGACTCAAAAATAAAGAATCTCCTTTTGATAAATTTTGATCAGATTTTTAGATTTTTATTATTAGCTTTTATTAACTTATTTTAAGTATTTTTTTAAGGTAAGATGATATATTTTGTATTTACTAATAAAATCTTGATTTTAAAATTAAAAATTTAAAGATATTTTTATCGAATCAAATATTTTCATATAAAATTTCTGTTTTTATATAACATTAAACTATAACTAAAACGGTTCAGTCTTTTACTGTGGACTGCACGGTGCAGTCCACAGTAAAAAAAGAGATGTATTTTTTTTCGTTTTTTGATCTGTATTTTTTTTTCGTTTTTTTTTTCATTTTTTATGCCTTAGGTTTTTTTTTTCTTATTTTTTTTTCTTTTAATAATTTTTTTGTTTAATTTTGTTTGTTAATGTTTAATTTTTTTATTTAGTTATTAGATTTTCATGACACGAATCCCGGGTTTAACAGGTTAACATGGTTTGACGAGTTAACCCGGATTTTTTTAATTAATTTTTTTTGTTTATTTTAGTTTGTTAAAGTTAAATTTCTTTCTATTTAGTTATTAAACTTTCATGACACATATCTCATGTTTCACGGGTTAACCTGTCAAATTTTTTTTAATAAATTTTTTATTTAATTTAATTTGTTAATGTTAAATTTTTTTTATTTAGTTATCGAATTTTCATGACACGGAACTCGGGTTTAACGGGTTAATCTGGTTTGACGAGTTAACCTAAATTTTTTTTGTTGCTTTTTTTTTTTAATTAATTTTTTTCGTTTAATTTAGTTTGTTAATTTTAAATTTCTTTCTATTTAATTATCAGAATTTCATGACACATATCTCCGGTTTGACAGGTTAACCTGATTTCACGGGTTAGCCCAATTAATTCTGAGTTAACCCGTTAATGTTTTTTTCCATGTAGTTATCAAATTTTTATGACGTGAATCCTAGGTTTGACGAGTTAACCTGGTTAGAAGGGTTAACTTAGTTAATTCAGATTTTTTTTTCTTTTTCTTCATTAGTTTTTTTCTTCCTGTTGGTTTTTTTTATTTGTTTTTTTCTTTTTAGTTAATCTATTTGATTATCACACTTTTATGACACGACCTTGCAACAAGACCCACATACAATGCTATTGGGTCTGGTGTTGCAGTCAGACTTCCTTAAACTTGATTCATGTAAATTTAATATTATTATTAATATTATAAATATTACCCTTGGGTCAAGTGTTGCAGCTAGACCCAAGATTTTTGGGTATATCTTTGCAGAAAAACTTAACACTCTTAGATCTTAGCCTTTTTTGATATTTTTTATGCAAGAAAAAAAAAAATTAACTCGTGGCGCATGCCTTTGTTTATTTTCCTTTCCTTTTCTTTTTAAGCTGTTTATTATGGACTGCACAATGCGGTCCACAGTAAAAAAGCTAATGCCTTTAGTTTTTTTTAGCTTTTTTCTTTGTTTTTTCTATTTTTTAATTAATTTTCTTAATATTAAAATTTTTCAATTTAATTATCAGACTTTTATGACATGGATCCCAGATTTGACGGTTTAACCTGATTTGACCGGTTAACCTAGTTGATTCAGAGTTAATTGAGATTTTTTTCTTTTTCTTTATTAGTTTTTTTCTTCTTATAGGTTTTTTTCTTTTTTTTTCCTTTCTTTTTAATTAATATTTTTTATTTAATTTAGTTCATTAATATTAATTTTTTTTTCTATTTAGTTATCGGCTGATGCTTTTATTTTTTTATTTTTGCTGTTTTTATGCCTTTGACTGTGGATTGCACAGTGCAGTCCAAAGTGAAAAGGCTAATGTCTTTTGTTTTTTTTTTCCTTTTTAATTAATTTTTTTCATTTAATTTAGTTTGTTAATGTTAAATTTTTGACTATTTAGTTATCAAACTTTCATGATACGGAACCCAGGTTTGACAGGTTAACCTAGTTTCACGGGTTATCCCAATTAATTCTGGGTTAACCTGTCAATTTTTTTTCTTCTATTTTGTTATCAAACTTTTACGATAAGAATCCAAGGTTTGACGGGTTAACCTGGTTTAAAGGGTTAACTTAGTTAGTTCAATTTTTTTTTCTTTTTCTTTATTAATTTTTTTCTTCATGTTGGTTTTTTTTTTGTTTTTTTCTTTTTAATTAATCTATTTGATTATCACACTTTTATGACATGACTGTGCAGCCAGACCTCCATCCAAGACTATTGAGTCTGGTATTGCAATCAGACTCACTTAAACTTGAGTCATGTAAGTTTAATATTATTATTAATATTATAAATATTACTCTTGGGTCAAGTGTTGCAGTTAAACCCAAGTCTTTTGGGTATATCTTTGCAGAAAAACCTAACACTCTTAAATCTTAGCCTTTTTTTATATTTGTTATGCAAGAAAAAAAAAATTAACCCGTGGCATGAGCCTTTGTGTTTTTTTCCTTTTTTTTTTCTTTTTAAGCCTTTTACTGTGGACGGCACTGTGCCATCCACAGTGAAAAAACTGATGCCTTTAGTTTTTTTTTTAGTGTTTTTCTTTGTTTTTTAATTAATGTTTTAAATTAATTTTCTTAATATTAAATTTTTTCAATTTAATTATCAGACTTTTATGACACGGATCCCAGATTTGACAAGTTAACCAGTTGATTCAGAGTTAATTTAGTTTTTTTTTCTTTCTTCATTAGTGTTTTTTATATGTTTTTTTTCTTTATTTTTTATTTTTAATTAATATTTTTTTATTTAATTTAGTTCATTAATATTAATTTTTTTTCTATTTAGTTATCGACTGATGCCTTTAGTTTTTTTTTTTTTTGCTTTTATGCCTTTGACTGTGGACTGCACAGTGGAGTCTACGGTGAAAAAATTGATACCTTTTGTTTGTTTTTGTTTTTTTTAGTTAATTTTTTTCATTTAATTTAGTTTGTTAATGTTAATTTTTTTTTTCTATTTAGTTATCAAACTTTCATGACACGGATCTCAGGTTTTACGGTTTAACCTGGTTTCACAGGTTAGCCCAATTAATTCTGGGTTAATCTATCAATTTTTTTTTCTATTTAGTTATTAAACTTTCACGATACGAATCCAAGGTTTGACGGGTTAACCTGGTTTGAAGGGTTAACCCAGTTAATTTAATTTTTTTCTTTTTCTTTATTAGTTTTTTTTCTTCCTGTTGGTTTTTTTTCTTTGTTTTTTTTTTCTTTTTAGTTAATCTATTTGATTATCACACTTTTATGACACGACCTTACAGCTAGACTCACATCCAAGGCTATTAGGTCTGGTATTGCAGTCAGACCCGCTTAAACTTGGGTCATGCAAGTTTAATATTATTATTAATATTATAAATATTACTTTTTGATTAGGTGTTGCAGCCAAACCCAAGACTATTGGATATAGCTTTGTAGAAAGACGTAACACTTTTAGATCTTAGCTTTTTCTGATATTTTTATGTAAAAACAAATTAACTTGCGGCATCGCGCGGGTCATGTAACTAGTATATATTAAAAGGCATGGAGGATTTACTATAGCTCCCTTTATATTTTCCTATTTACTGGTGATCATTTTGTCCTAAAAAAATGAATGTCTTTGGATTGAGGGTAATTTGATATTTGCGCATGGTTTATGTCATTACTGATTTGAGTAATTTGTTTGGGAGTATTTTTATCAGACAATAAAATAATCAAAGGAGCAAAAAACATTAAGTGCTCTAGTAAGGGTATTTAGGTATTCATTCTTTTTTATACACTAGAATTACACATATATCCTTGGATGGACGACATTTCATTAATTGTTTTTAGGGGTATTTTGGCATTTAAAACTCATTTTTTTTTTATTAATTGTAAGTTTGGTTGAGGGTAGTTATGTAATTTACTATTAAAATAATAATTTTTTATTTAAAAAGTTATAGGTGCTTGCAGAGCACGTGCCCGCGTGTTGGAGGCGCCACACTTTGGGTGGTGCGTGCGACAGTTTCTAGTTGTCAAAAATGGTCGTATGTCGTCTCAGATTATTCCTCACTGTTTTCTTTTCCATTATAAGCAGCATGTGTGCTCCAAATATGATTGGTGTCCACCTACAATTCTTTTTTTATTCCTTCATTTCTTTTTTCTACCCTTGTAAATATACTACGATCCTCTTTTTTTTTTGTTATTTCAAATTTAGATTTTAGAGTTTTAGATGCTGTTTTTTAGTAATTCTCACTTTTATTGAAGTTCTATTTGTTTTCAATTTAACTATGGGTTCTTAATTTGTATATAAGGTATTTTAATTTGATTCTTTTACTTTTAATTTTTTTATTTTTTTTTCTTTGCTCTTTTATTAAAATTTTCATGGCTTTCAATTTGATCCTTTAAATTAAGTTTATGATTTTTGTTTTTTCAATGATAATAATGATTTCAATTTGAGTCATTTTCTTTTGATTTCTTATTGTTTTTCTTAACTTTTTTGTCAAAGTTTTTATAGTTTTCAATTCTATTACTCTAATCAACTTCATAGTCTTTTTATTTTTTCAATAATAATGATGATGATGATGATGATAACAACAACAATAATTAATAATAATAATAATAATAATAATAATACCATGATTATTATTAATAATTAATAATAATCATGGTATTATTATTATTATTATAAAAATAGTTATAAAAATAATATTATTATTGATAATGACGACAACAACAATAATTAAATTAGTAATGATAATAATAATGATGACGACAATAATAATATTAATGATAGTTGCAATAATAATAATAATAATAATAATAATAATAATAATAATAATAATAGAAGTGATGATAATAATAATAGTAGTTGTAGTGTTGTGGTGAGAACAATATTGCTATTGCTGCTATTACTATTACAAATAATAATAATAATAATATGGGAGAGAAGAAGATGAAGAATATTGATGATAATAAAAATACTAATAATAGTTGTTGTGATGATAGTGATAATGATAATAGTAATAATAATAATAATAGTGATGATGATTGTTGTGTTTGTTGTTAAAATAATAATAATATTAATAGGAATGTTTCTATTATTACTAATAATGATAATATTAGCAATAATTGTGGTGGTGGTGGTGATAATAATAATGATGATATTACTTATTAATAATAGTAGTTATAATAATCTTGATTCATATTTTTTGAATTGTTATTTTTTAAAATTCTTTTGTATGATTAGAATTTTTCTCTTCAATTTCATTATTTAATATTTTTTTTTTAGAGTTGGACTTCGTGATTTTTCTAGATTGGGTGTTTCAAGTTTAATGATTCGGGTTATGGCTTTAAAAGATTTAACTCTTTTTTTTTGAAGTTTTATAATTCTTTTTATTTTTAATTGAGTTATTCTAGTCATACAATTTAGTTCGCGAGTTTAACAGGATTTCTTGTGTTGGCTTAGCTCTAATTAGCATTTTTATATATTTGTCAAAAACAATTTTCTATATCTTTTCTTACTCATTTTCAATACCTGAACATTGTTTTTTGTTTAAAAAATTGTTCAGCCCTGCGACAAAATGCGGGTATAGAGGCTAGGATATACCTAACAAGCATCGTGGAAAATTGGTGAGAGGCATATGTTGTTTCGGGTATCAACTCATTGAATTATTATTATTCCCATGAAATGGATAAATAATCATATAAAAGTAGTGCTCCACCAATCTTGTTGCTTGCGCTTTGCCACAGGGTTGGATTATTTTTTATATAAAAAATAATGTTCAGGTATTGAAATGGGATAAAAAAAGATTATGTGACAAAAATAACTTGATTAAAAAAATAAAAAGAATTATAAAGTATTTTTTTAAAACTATGTTAACTTTTTAAACCCGTAACTCGAGTCATTAGATATGAAACACCCAAACTAGAAAAATCGTGAAGTTCAATTCCTATTAAAAGATGAAATTGAGAAAAAAAATTAATCACATAAAAGGTTTAAAAAATAGCAATTCAAAGAATGCGGATTAAAATTACTATTACTATTATTATTAATGAGTAATATCATTACTATTATTGTTATTACTACCATCTTTATTATTATTATCACCACTACCATAATTATTGTTAACATTATTATTATTATTAGTAATAATAGTAGTATTCCTATTAATATTATTACTATTATACAACTATTACCACAATCATCATCACTATTATTATTGTTGTTGTTGTTACTATTATTGTCATTATCACTATTATCACTACTACTATTATTAATATTTTTATTAACACCACTATTCTTCTATTATTATTGTTGTTGTTGTTACTACTATTGTCATTATTATTGTTATTATTGAAAAAAAATAAAGCTATGGACTTGATTTGAAGGATAAAATTAAAAACTATAAAAACTTTGATAAAAATGCTAAGAAAAAGAATAAGAAATCAAAAGAAGAGGGACCAAATTGAAATCAATATTATCATTGAAAAAACAAAAATTATAAACTTGATCTGAAGGATGAAATTGAAAGCCATAAAAATTTTGACAAAAAAAAACAAAAAAATAAGAAATTAAAAGTAGAAGGATTGAATTGAAAAACATTATATATACAAATTAAAAATCAAAGAGTTCAATTGTAAACAAACAAAACTTTAACAAAATGAAAAATAAAAAAATACAGAAATCAAAACTCGAAGGACTGAATCTAAAATACCAATAACAATGAGGATCATAATGTATTTATTAGAGGTAGGAGAGAGAAATTAAGAAAGAAAAAGAAAGGGTTATTTAGGATCATAATATATTTTTTCCTACGAGATTAAACAAACAAAAAAAATACATGATCTCATGAAGCATCAAAAAACTAGGATGATCATCATAATATTTTGAGACCCTTTTGATGCTCTTTTCCTTAATATTTTCTCAAGAAACAAACGGAACCCAGATGAAACACCAATTTACCTTCAAGTCCATGCGCCTTTCCTATCCACTTGGCACCTGCAAATCGAGGTCCAATTCTTGAGATTCGCTCTCTACAGAATCACCACCACCACCACCACCAAACAAGTCCCCAGTGATCAAAGTTGTTGATTTTGCCCCTCTAGGTTCACTCACAACGGTTCGTAATCGAATTGGTTTGAGAGATTCTTTTTCTTCATAATCTAGATGAGTGCGTGTCCTTTATCTGCTGAAAGCCGGGTTGATATTGGCGGCTGGAGAACTCTTCATATCGTATAGAGGTTCCCGAAGACCCCTCACTCAATCGCCGGCTTGACCTTTCATTAGGATAGTGAGAGAGAGCAGGAAAGCAAGTAGTAGTCTAGGCTCACCTCAGCTACCGTATTCACAAAAAAAGAGCTCATTTTCTTCTTCTTCTTCACAACAGCGGCAGCAGTTAGAGAGACAGGGAGAGTGGGTGATCTGTGTTAAATAGAGAGTCGCATATTTTTTTGGGTTGACCCGGGTCAATCCATCTGACTCGTGACTCGATTACTAGACCGGGTTGACCACTGGGTCGGGTTTCAAAACTATGTTTTTAGGGGTATTTTGGTTATTTTATTGTTCATTAAAAAGTTGAATATATAAAAATATACCCAAATAAATCAACAATGATTATTGCGTAGTTTGAAAATACTAAAATAACTTTGGTTCAAAGGCAATAATTTTTGCTGGGAAGGAGAAAATGTTCAATATATTGTACTGGTGAATAGAAAAATACGAGGCGGCTGCAATGATTTTGCCTTTCAGTTTTAGTTTTTTGTGTTATTTGCTAGACATCAGAGGTATGAGTAGGTGAAGTGTTCCAATGTTCGGTGGTGGACTGGTGCTGCTGCTGTATGTGTAGTGTGGGTTTGGAATTGTGGTCGTGAATGTTGGTTTGGAATCGAATTGCCACCTTCTTGTCCTTTTTGTATTTGAATGTGAATTCAGATTATTTACTAGTATTTAATGATTTAAGCCCATGATGTGCCTCCTAATATAGCCTAGCCTATCTAAATGTTTTTCAACGTAAAAAAAAATGCTAAGGTGATGCATATGTTTCTAAAAAAAAAGAAAAAAATTAAATTCATCTAATTTAAATAATATAAATAAAAAAACATGACAATAAATACATTGATAAAAAAAATATTCAGGTAATAATCTAATTGGAAACTCATAATTGCTTTGTCATGGACACTTCCTCACCACAAAAAAAAACTCACACCAAAAGAGGCTGCACATGTCATAAAAGTTACGACTCGACTCGAAAAGTAAATGAAATAAAATATCACGAAGCACATATTTTTTTGCTTATATTTAATCCATTAATTGAATTTAATTCAAAAACAAAATCTCTCTTAAAAAAAACATTAAATTTAACAAATAATGACAACTAAAAAGACTTGAGATAGTCTAAGTTATTTTTAAAATTAGTGAAAAATTCTATTGAAAGCAAATATATATATAACGTAGTTCAATATCTAATTAAATAAATATTATAAGATAAAACTGAATAAACCTGAGCTTATAAAAGACAAAAAAAAAAAATTAAACAAATTTAGGCTAATCTTCTAAACTTGAGTTAATTTCTCAGAGTCACAATTCATGAAATTCTAGACTTTGATTCAATTAAGAAGCTCAACTCTCAACTAATTTAATGATGAAGGAAGAAAATCAGAAAAAATTATCAATTTAAAAAATTCGATAGAGTAAAAAAAATAGCAACCTACTAAATCTGATAGGAAGAAAAACTAAAGGAGGATTAAATCGTAAAAAAAATCAATTTTTAAAATTATCTTAAATAAAATAAATACCAATAAAAAAAATTGAGATCAAATCTAACTCATGAAAAATTTGGAGTATAAAATTGAAAAACAAAATTCAAATTCTATAAATTATTTCAAATAAAATAAATAGTAATTAAAAAAACAAAAATCAAATTTGAAGGGAATCAAATTGAAGAGTTACTTTGAAAATTCAGAGGGTTATGTGCAAAAATCGATGAGAATAGAAAAATGAAGGGGAAAAAAAGAGAGAAAAGAAGCCACCAACACTAAACTGAAGGTCAGTAAGTCATACACGCTAGCTAGGGATGGAGGGGCCACCATGATGATTTAATTGTTGTCCTAGAAGCCACCAAATAGCATTAAAACAACCCGCACGTTGATTCGTGCATTGCAAATGTCAATAGCTGTGTTTTTTAAATAATATTTGTATTTATTAAATTATCAACTTTCTCCTAAGTCAACATGATTATTACTAAAAAATCAAGATGAAAATAAAAAAAACCCCTAGATGTAGTTAATTTTTTTTTGTTCTTAAGGGTAATTTAGTTATTTTACCATACTTAAAAAAAGTTAAAGAGACTCTAGATCCCAGTTGAATAATTTTTTAAGGGTAATTTAATCATTTTACCGTGCATAAAAAAGTTGTAAAGATCAATATGCCCTTAATCATTTTGATAATTATTAATGGACCTTGTAAACTATCGTATTACCTCTAATAGCTAATTCAATGACTTTTGTTTAGAAAAGCAAAATAGTAATTATATTATTTCAATCCATAATGATTTATCTTAAAGTGTATAATAACTTCGCTTTAGAGATTTAGTTTTTTTATTAATATATATAATATGGTCCAATTTAGGTGTCCTTTAGATTTTAAGCAACTAATACAACAAAAATTTTTATAGCACTGAAAAAGTATCTAGTGATATCATATTAGTTATTTTTAGGGCTCATTTTAAAAAAAAACAACTGATATAAATTTTTTGGGAACGCAGCCGCAGCCGTTCCTAAACGTTCACTAAATCTAAGAATAATACAAAAAAAGGAAGATAAAAGTTTGATTGCACTACAAAAGCAATCAATCTCGTGACTTTTGAACATGATTTTTCTCCTCTTTTTATATATAGAAAACTACATGACAAGAATATTTCTATAGTTGATAATAACAAGTTCATGAACCCAAAATCAATTGATGCAGTCATGGAACATGACTATGATATCTCCAACTCAAGGAAAAAAAAGAAAAAAAAGAAAAAAACTTGAAAACTGAACCATCATCTATATATATATATATGATTTTAATATATATTTCAATTATGTCTTTATATGTATATTCAACAATAAAATTATAAATAATTACCTATAGTATATGTTTATATAATATCATTATATCTATTTTGAATTGAATTCGATAATACCTCCTCATCCTCTAATAAATAAATATTTTAGATATTTATATATATATGAACTAAAGTAATAATATTATGCTTTTCAAAAAATATAATTATGATTAGTAAGAAATCAAGATCACCGGCCACATAAAAAAATATTCTCAGTTTTCAAAGAAAATAATTTACCAAAAAAAAAACATCTAAAGGCCCTACACATATCATATTTTTGGACTTCCATTTATATTAGTAAGAAATAATTGATTAATTACGATTGGAAAGAAATCAACAATACAACCTATTCGTAATATTTTGAGCTCTATATGCTTCTGGAATCCATTCTAGACTTGGGAAATTTTTGGTGGGTTTTTGTCCAGGGTTCGTGTGAGAATATGGCCACCAACACAAGTAATGTAACAGCTGCATTGCTAAAGCCTATGAAGGCAACGTCAAATGGAGCATTTCAGCGTGAGAATCCATTAGATTATGCGCTTCCTTTGTTGATCCTTCAGATATGTTTGGTCGTCGCTTTTACAAGGACCCTTGCATTCCTTCTCAAGCCCCTCAGGCAACCCAGAGTCATTGCTGAGATCATT
>Ga0325405_1001009_pt1 | contig 28275 bp, 13 predicted proteins | sample PopdelMetagenome_21_FD_205663 | JGI IMG/M metagenome (GOLD analysis project Ga0325405, IMG submission 205663) | Populus deltoides microbial communities from Bellville, Georgia, United States - Xylem-Control-R2 | ecosystem: Host-associated > Plants > Phyllosphere > Stem > Wood/Secondary xylem... | reverse complement strand
TAAATGAATAGGGTTTAGATTGGAGGGATGGATTTTCTTTACTTATTTCAAATGGGTTGATTTTCTTTTTTTTAAAAAAAATACTTTATTTTTATTCTTACAAACTGCAAAGCAAATTAAACAAGTTAATGAGACAACTTTTTAAATAAAGAAAAATATTTTTTTATCCTTTTCTCAAATAATCTTCATTTTTTTTTGCTAATTCTAATTGCTTTTGATCCTTATTAGATTAATAACCAAGGAAAAAAATATGCTTTTTTTTCATGAAAAACTATATTGATAAAAAAAGCTGGATTTATGCAAGAAATAGTTTTATTATTGTATTATTAAATAAAATAAATCGAAGAGCTTCCACGCAGCACCATCATATATTTTATATTAATTTATTAACTCGATCTATGGTTAGCGTTAAATTATTTTTTTAACATATGCTAATATATATAATTCTTCATTTATTTTATTAAATAAATTTTTGGTACGCAATGAGATTTGTTTTTGATTGTTGAAATTGCATTGCTAACTTTTGCATTTTTCCGTCAGCATTGCGCGGGCATGTAGCTATTGACTACTAATAAAAAAAGCCTGCCCATGTCTCCCAGCAACGTATATGAAGGTTGCTGTTTCTGATGCATGTCATTCATACGAGGAGAACAAGGTGGTGAGCTGGTGATGGTGGCTTAAGGACTTTGTTGGATGAGCGGTTCACGGGTCCTTTCTGGTTGAGGGTTCCGCTTGGACGAACCGCCTGGATTGAAAATTCAAGGCCTCCAAGGAGGGATCAGGGTGGCGTTGGCTCTGTGTAATGTTGACTCGATTTGTCTCTCAGACGCGACACATGCTGATCTTTGCAGCAGTGTTAAATTAGCTTCAAGTTCCTGTACGTTTTTCATACTACGCAGTCCATTCAAGTTCTGGTTCTGCTAGAGGACAGAGATCAATTCTTAATGTTGCCAAAAACTTGTCCTGAAGAGAAACAAACGTGACATGACACGCCAATCCAGGCAGTAAATGTGGAAAAAAATTGAGAGAAGAGAAGGAATTATACAATTGATGCATCATAATTATATCACATGAATAGATATATCGATCAGTTATATCTACATGTGTTACAGAGGATAGACACAAACACCCCTTTTTTCCTCTTGAAGAAAATCCCACTCCACTGTAAGCTTCTACAGGGCTACGTCCCTAGACGCTGATAAAAATAGTCAAGAAGATCTAGTAAAAGGTATAAAAGGGTGGATAAAACAGCTGGTCAGCCATCACCTGGGAAGCATCTGGGTCATACTGTCAGCACTACCTAAGATGGCCGAGTTTACAGAAGTGTTCAGTGATTGCTTGCCTTTGTTTTTATGAGAAGATGATGTCTCATATGAACTACCACCACCGAAGTGCTTAGAGGTTTGAGCTTTGTATATCCCTGGCTCTGTAAGTGCTTTCTCGTTAAGATTTACATCTTTGGAGAGCATCTTCACTACTTGCTTCATGTTGGGTCTTTGGTTTGCAACTGCCTGGGTACAGAAAAGTGCAACCTTCATGAAGCGTATCACCTCATTTTCTGGATATCCAGTCATTTCTGGATCGACAATATCCAGAAGTCTCTCTTCTTTCCATAGTTTCCATGTCTGCAGAAGTGTTCAAATTTAAATTAGCACCGAGTCTAGTGCAAAAATTTATAAGAACACAAAATCATAAAGAGGCATTAAAAAGCAACAGTTCAGTATCACTAAACAGAAACATGCCCTTGTCGATGAACAATAATATTCTTATCAAGTGAGACTAGGTGTAGAACCAGGTTAACTAGACTTTTTTCTACTCTGTTTCCTGTCTTCATAGGCAAAAACTCTTCATCTCCATGGTATGAAGAGACCACAATTGATAAAGATAAAGAGAATGGTTAAACATTCAGAATGGATACATGCTCCAACCTACATGACTCTAATGAAAAAACAATCAAGGAAAAGATTCTGTCATTTGGTGTTTAACAAGATTATTGCATACAATCATATGGCCATCATAACAAATTTTGTTTACTGCTAATCTATTTTATGATTTTGGTTCTACGATTGTATAAGAGATTTTATTTATTGGTTATTCAATAACTAGTTTTATTGGTTATTCAAGCCAATCAAAGTAGGGATGTCTCATGAAAGATTAAGCACCTAACCCAAGAACCAATAGGTAGATGATGGTAGTGTAATCTCCACACATGTAGGTGGCAGGTGGAACGTTTTAGCCGGTGCCCACCCATCACTGTAAATAATTCAAGAAATATTGAGGTTGAATGAGCCTGCCTGATGTAAATTTCCTATGAATGGGTACGTCAGAATGCAGTAACCCTGTTTCTCTCAGAGGAAAAAAGTGACTATAAACTTTTGCAATATAAAAGATGAAGAGAAAAGCTCAAATTGATTTCAGAAGAGTCAAAAAAGGTGGAGATAAGGTATCTTGTGAAGTTGTGAAGAGAAAAGCTCAAATTGATTTCAGAAGAGTCAAAAAAGGTGGAGATAAGGTATCTTGTGAAGTTGTTAAATTTGAATATTAGCCTGTGGTTATTTTTTGAATTGACTTGATTAAATAGAAAACAAAGATTGCGTTGGTTATACTAAGAAGATACCCATTCAACTAAAACCAGCAGATCCTCCCCAAATGCTGCCTTGCTGCTACTTCTCCCACTAATTATTTCAAGTATGAGCACCCCGAAACTGTATACATCGGCCTTCTTTGTAAGCTGTCCTAAGAGGGCATACTCTGGGGCGAGATATCCCCTGCAGATGCATACAAGATGATTATTGATATGAAAAAGAGGAAGCAGAAAAGATGAATAGATAGATAGTTATCAGACAGCATCAATAATCTAATTCTATAAACATGATGAAAAAATCATTTTTGCACAGGGAACAGAACACAGCATAAGGCATGGCATGTGTGCTGTTCATCACATGTTCTTTCTCTTTTATGGTAATAGTTACTTTATGAACCTAACAACAAGGTGAAATCAGAAAGCTTACAAATCAAGAACCATTTGGGACCATATTGAAATAAGTTTCCTCACCAGCTTTGGACCAAGTAAAAATTAGAGACAGCTGATCAATAAAGTGAAATGCAACAAGAACCACACTTACATTGTTCCTGCCACTCGAGTACTAAGATGTGTAACATTGTCTGGAAATAATTTTGCCAGCCCAAAATCCCCTATTTTAGGCCGTAAGTTTCCATCCAGAAGAACATTACTGGCCTTAATGTCCCTATGGACGATATGTGGTTTGGCTTCCTCATGAAGAAATGCAAGACCACTCGCTGTACCTATGCAAATAGCAGCTCTTGTAGGCCAGTCCATAGCAACATGTTTTCCTTTTGAACCTGTAGATGGTTGTTGGATGCTAGCATGATTAAAATCTCCCTCCCTCTAACACACATGCACATATAGGTGTATGCATGCACTTTCTCATAAGAGAGAGTGCAGAGAGAGAGAGCCTGGAAGAAGAATTTAAACTCTAATCAAATCAAAATCAAGAGCAACATTACAGTGGTTTCGCTAAACAAGTTAAAGAAAACTCTACTGTAGCATGATATAACAATAACTCTGGTTTGATGAACAAAATTAAAAAATATATTGCATGGGTGAAAAGATCTTGTTATAATAGATGAAATCTCGTACAGATTATGAAGAACATCTCATTCTTGTAAATGATGGTTGGCGCAATATACTAGTAATATCTCTTGAATCATATCAATGTCCCTCCTCCTCTCCCTCAAATGTCCACCAAGCAAGTTAATAGGCATAATAGATAATATATTTCAATAACTTCATATTTACCAAGTAAAGCGGTAGAAATGCTGTTGTTTTCCATAAATTCATATACCAATATTCGATTATTTTCCTCAACACAGCAGCCAACTAGTTCAACAAGGTTTGGGTGCTTTATAGTTGATATCATTCTAATCTCCGTCACAAACTCATCTGTTCCTTGTTTAGATTCTGCAGAAAGACACTTGATGGCCACAGGAGTACCATCTCTTAAAACTCCCTGCAAGTAGAAAAAAAAGCCGTATGAATATTAACTAAGAGCTGAGGCTATGGAATACGCTGAAGGAATCTGCTAACATGCTCTCCGTCTCTTTTTGTTTCCTCAAAAGGGTTGTTCTAGCACCCGCAAAGGCGTAAAACGCAGCTGAAACAATATAATCATCACCAACATAACTAAAACAAAAGAAAAAAACAAAGTCTTTATGACTAAATCACCATCGAATCGTGCTTTCCACTGAAGGATTGCTGCAGTAACCACAAATGCAACTCTAAACCTCTGCAGGCTCACCTTATAAACGACTCCGAAACCACCTCCACCGATTCTATTTGATGGATGAAAATTCCTTGTTGCTGATCTCAGCGAATTATACGAGAAGAGATTTACATTGTCGGTGGCAATCACTAGCCATTGGCAAATCACACAAGTAAGAACCTCAAAAACTAAATCACTAAAATAGGAAAATATATTGAATACCAAATTAAAAGGAAATCAGCATCCAAAATTCTAAACAAATATCATCATTCCAAGATATTTCATTACCATCATGTCTTCAAAGCGAATTAAACACATTAATCCACTCATAAATACAAAAAAAAAAAAACTTAAACACGCTCAATTTTCTTACCTTGAGTGTTTGTTTGTCCCGGAGTATCATTATGATTATTTCCTTTAAACCAATTTGATATACCAAAGCAGTTACAGCTCATTGCACCTCAGCTCAAGCCTCCCCAGCCCTCCCTGTCTCTACACACTTCAAAAACGAACTTATCAATTTCTTCTTCTTTGTTTTTTTAATAATTACTTTACATTTAACCATAGTATATATATATATAAAAAAACCCTGAAAAATCCAATACTTAATTAACCCAAAAAAAATCCTGACCTGAAAGGCTCCAGATTTAATTTTGCGAAAAGGAAAGTGGAAGGACAGCAAGTGGCTAAAGTAGTTAGAGAGTAATAAAGAGGCAGAGAGGAGAAGATCAAAGGGAAAACAGTAGGAGAGGGCATTGTTTTAGAGGAAGTGTTCTTATCGTGAAAGAACACGACCCGAGTTGATAGACGACAGCTAGAACCCTTTTCACACGTTTGGGCGCGTAGGTTGTTGGTCGTTAGTTCCCTCCATGCCAATTGTCTTGGTGTCTACTGTTGTAAAAATTTGTAATGGTGGGCATGTTTTGTTAGATCCTTTTCGAAATTTAAATTAATTATATATATATATATATATTTTTTAATTATTTTGATATAAAAATAATTTTTAAAAATTAAAAAATATTATATTAATATATTTTTAAATAAAACATATTTTTAAAAAATATCTACTACAAAAATCACAAACACCTTTTCAGGAGAAGTCAATCCCATGCCTCATTGAGACTTTTTGTCCGTCCTTTGATTTTTGTTCTCTGTGTGAATTCTTTACACTTTACAGGGTCTGTCTGAAGAAAAATTCAGCGGACAATTTGTTTTTTCTTAAAAAATAATGTATTAAATTCAAAATAATTTTGAAGTATTGTAACAACGTTATTTTTTAAAATATTAAAATAATATTTTTTTTAAAATTTATTTTTGATATCATTATATTAAAACAATCTAAAAATAAATTAAAAATTAATTTATAATAAAATTAAAAATACTTTTAAAACATAAAAATAAACTCTTTATACCCGGTTTTAATTTACAATATTAAGACAGAGACGTTTCATTTAAATCTTTTTCCCAATAATCATTGCTTAGAATTTCCTGTAACTATGATGCGCGGCTGGACTCCCTTGGTCAACTCTGACCAGGCATTCAAACCTTTGTTCGTCCCATGTTCATTCAATCTGAACAAAGAGTTAGACTATTGTGAGGTAATGGGTTAGGTCAAATTAATTAGTCAATAATTTTTTTTCAAAAAGAGATATAGTTTTTAAGAAAATCTTGAAAAAAAAAGTCAATTAATATTTTGTTGATTCCTAAGCTAAGAAAAGCGAGGTCAGACCTTATAGTATATCATTTAAATTATGTTTGAGAGTGTTATTGCGATTGTTTTTTAAAGTACTTTTTACTTAGAAATACATTAAAATAATTTTTGATATCAGTGCATTAAAATGATATAAAAATACAAAAAAAAATAATTTAAAGCAAAGAAAAAAAAATTTAATTTTTTTTCAATAATTTTTTTGAAAAACAAACAAGATTTTAATTTGATAAGTCAAAGTCTATATTACAGAGCTGAATGGTTGATATTGGAGATTGTTGATATTTTCTCTTGATTTTATACTAGTTTAATCCTTTTATTTCTATTTTTATTTGCACAAATATATATCAACCTAATTAATATTTCCAAAATAAAAATAAAAATTATAAGGTCCTTTTGTTAATGTGCTCTAGAGGGTGCTTAATCCATTCGTTAGCTCTGCCACATGGTATATACCAAGCATACGAATAATCACCAAAGTAATGATTCATAGGAAAAGAAGCAGTAAAACAATTTTCTCTTGTAATTTCTTTCATAATATAATAAAAAGACAAAAACTCAAACTAATACCAAATAAAAAAAAAATGAGAATACAAAAACTCCAGACGTTTTTATTTTTCAAGTATAGCATGATTGTACACATGGACTCTGTTTTTATTTTTTTTATTTTCCCCAAACAAACTTGTTTGTTTAAAGAGATCAGAGACTCCACCTATGAATTCTTTCATTGCCCAGATTTTCACTGTTTACTGTTAATCTTCAACGAAAAAGATTCAAACCATTGAGCCATGGATTCTCGCCAATGGGCTAAGAACTGTTACCGTGGATTAACTTCGAGGGGTGTAGCTTAACTAATCAGATTTTAAGTTCATTTCTTAAAGGTTATTAGTTCGACTCCCATAAATCTTAGGGCCACTGAAGATTTATATGGTTGTTAATTTCAAAGCGTGTGAGATTAATTAATCGAAGCGCGCCCAAGTTGGCCCGGACACCCACGTTAATAATAATAAAAAAAACTCACAAAATCATTCATCTTTTTACCACCATTTTATACATGATATACGCCGGCTGGAGACGAGGATACAATGTTAGTAATCTAATCTTCATGCAGACAGTGTTGCTTGATCTGTTCATTGTACTTAGGATCCATAGGCAAAGTATTTTATATAATTCTGGTTCTCTAGGGTCGGTGTTTCTTCGATGATCTTACGACGTTAATCAAACTAGGATTAGGATAATAGTCAAAATCGATGCTTTTTTCTTCTTCTTTTTTTCCTGGTTGCATAAGCAGATCGGCATGGGAGGTACGAGGATAATATATTATGGTAAGATTCTGCAGCCAGGCGGCTGGAAAGTTATGTATTATAATACAACGAGGAAAGGGAATAGTTGTAAACCTTTCTAGAAATTTGGATAGTATTATTTGTGTAATATATTTTATTTTATAACAAAAGTTAACGCTTCACCCATAAATTATTTAATTTTATTTAAATAGCATCAATTTAATTTTATCTCAATAATTATAAATATTAAAATTAATTAATCTCATTCGTATATTAAGTTTCAAGTTTAAATTTCAAATGATATATTTTACTATTATAAATATTTATATAATAGTATTAGAAAATTAAATAGAAGAATCTCTCCGCCATGACTTGAGTTATTATACAATAAAAACCCGGAGTAGGGCTAGAAAGTTGTGAAGTCTATACTTTAAAACTTTTTTTTTTAGATTTGAGGAAACCCCATTTTCCAGAAAGCGCATTTTGTGGGCCCAGCTGAGCGAGTAAAACCCCAGCTGTTCCAGGCTATTACAAGAGATGCATGCCCTGACTCGAACTCGAAACCTGCTGTGCAGATTTCAAACTCTTTACCATCACGCTACATCCATTGGAGTCTATACTTTAAAACGTCCTCTTCAGAGGTGGAGACAGTGGAAGGCGGCTGGAAAAAGAAAACCATGTAACTTGTAGGGCAGAGCATTGACGATATCCATATAATTACACCTGCTCCAGCCTCTTCAGAAAAGACCCGATGGAGCCATGGATTCAAGAATCAAACAAGAAACCGGGTTTCCTTGTATCACATTCTTAGTTGATGATCCTTTAAAGTCAAAATAAGTTGCATGCTTGCCCGTGGTTTTCTCCGAAGTTGATCGTACGTGTAGCATACGATGATCAATCATGCAACATCACACCTTTCAGATCAAATTTCTTCACTAATTTCTTAGCATCTTCCCACGGTGGCAGCTCTACACATACCCACAAGGAATGACTTGGGTGTTAGAATTTATTATGGTGGTTGAACTCGATTTTCCATGGATAATAATTGGTGTGGGAAAAAAATCTGAAAGTTGAACTATCTAGCGGACGAAGATTTCCATCTTTACCTTTCTACATTCTGTCTTTTCACAAGTGATTCAATTCTAAACTTGATAAGAATCAAGAAAGGGTTAAATAAGAAAATTTATATTCTAGAGTAATTGTGTATATTGTTCAATTTTATGCTATCTAGTTTAACTTTTGATTCACTGTTAGATCAAGCTGATATTTAATCAAGAGTTTTCCGACATACTTTTATACATCGAGTTAAAATTTTCAAGTCAATCAGAACTCTACAAGGAATCACGATTCATATCAGAAGATGAAATATAAATTTTGTTATTTGTTGACTTTTGACTTATAGATTTTCTATTTGAAGATGATTTTTTTTAATAATAAAAGTATATTCAGCAGCTAATTCTAGGACTTTTCTAGTTCTATAAGGATCTTTAATGAGCAACAGTATAGTTTCTAGGTGTAGCAATTATTCCTTCAATGTTCCAAAATCTTTTTCTTACAAGGATTCTTGGGTTGATTTGTTCTACTATACAACTTTACTCTAACAAGCATAATTTTCTATTCAATTGTTGGATCGGGCTGAATTTAACCAGATATTTTCACAGGTCCTGTTTTATATCATGTTAAAATTTTAGATCAATCCAACATCAAGAAGACCTTGTAATAAGGTCTGAAAGCTATTATTCGAGATTTATTAATTTCCTCATTGACTTGAGATTTTTTTCTCATATTTTATTTAAAACTCTTTTATTATGATTTTTTTTCAGAATTGTTTAAGATGTTTTTCATCTATCATAAATAGGATTATTTAGATCATACGTAGGTTTTGAGTTTTCGATCATAATGTTTTGAATAAACTTGTGTTTTGCAAGATGCAATACTTTTCTCTTCAGTTATACAAAAAACAATCAAACTTATCAAAATATAATCGACTTTGTGGTATTCTTCCTTATGCTTCTCATTCGTGAATTGATATTTGTAGGGTGGGGGTTCATATTCCAATAGTGATGGTGCTTTGGTTAAGGTAATAGATGTGTCACACTCCTATCAAACCTAATTCTTTGGCTCTTCGGAATTTATCTTTCTTACATGTGGGTTACATGATCACGTGATCACTGAGTTTGCATAAGATGGTATCAGAGCTTGGCTCCATTAATCAAGTTATATCCTTTTGTTAATTTCATTTTTCTCTTGTTCCATGTCAACCTAATTGTTTCAATCCTTTTCTCTTCAATCCAGTAGCACCATCTTCTTAGTATAAAAAAAAAGTATTATTTCAATTTGTTATTGTCTCTCAACATATCAGTAGTATAAAAGTATTAAAAAAAATAGTTTAAAAGATCAGTTTCAGATTTTTTCGCAGAAAACTAAGCGAAGGGAAATTGGATCAAATCAACTCGGAATTAGCTCGAATATTTTGATAATAGAGTCCTCATCGCACTATATATTAAATTTGGGTTCATTCAGACATCATTTGCTTTAGATTCCAAATTCGGGTATTAAATGAGTTGTTTCGCATCGGTTGGTATGAGAGCTTAATTTTATTTCTCAGGTTATATCCTCTTTGTTTTGTTATTTAAAATTATTTCCGTGTATATCTTTTTCTTGTTTTTTTTTTTTTGTCTTGTTTTAGGTCTAATTTGGTTAAAGTTCTATTTGATTTTTTTTTTCTTTTATTTTGTTATTGTCTAGTTTTGCGTTAAGGATCATTTGATAAAAAAAAGTGTACAACATTTAATTTTTTCCTGAATATCTATTTAGAGTTAGAAAAAAATCAACAAGATCACAAATTCGAGTTTATAGAGGGTGATTTATTTGGGTAAGAAGATAAATTAAAGTTTTCGGGTTTGATCTCATTAAAATCAATTGGGTACCTATAATTTCATATTTAGAAATTTGGGTCAAAATTCTTATTCCATAGTATTTTTGTATCGTATTTTGCTTGTTTTTCATCTCGTTTTCTTATTTTGCCATGTATTTATTCATTGCTCAAGAACACAAAGACCTATCCTGTATGTTTGAGTTTTTAAGGAAAGAATTTGGTAAGTCAAAAAACTATTCTATGCATGGCAAGCTTTACAAAGAGATGAACAAAAACACCAAAAGAATTTTATGAGAGGCTTATAAAACATTAATCGTACCTATTAGTGATTTGAGGATGAATCATCTTAAAGAGATAAGGAATTATACGACCCAAGAAATGGTTGGACAAGAAAATCTGGATTCTAATGCAATCCAGCTTTACGTTATCGAGCATAACTCTCAATCCAATCATTAGATCAAACTAAAATTTAACCAAGAATTTCCATACATATGTTTCTACATCGGCCTAAAATTTCAAGTCAATTGAAATTCTACAAGCCATCACGATACAGGTCAGAAAATGCAATATAGATTTGGTTATTTGTTGTCTTTTGACTTGTGAACTTTCTATTTGAAAAGAATTCTTTTTCTAATAATGAAAGGATATTCAACAGTTAATTTTAGAACTTTTTCTAGTTCTACAAAGATCTTTATTGGACAATAATATAGTTTTCAAGTGTGGTAATGATTCTTTCAATGTTCTAAAATCCTTTCCTTACAAGGATTTTTGGGCTGAATTTTTCTATTATACAGTTTTACGTTTGCAACCATAATTTTCTATTCAACTGTTGGATTGGGCTTCAATTTTACTAGACGTTTCTAAAGGTTTTTTTTTACATCGTGTTAAAATTTCAGATCAATCTAACATCGGGAAAGCTTTATAATAAAATCTAAAAGCTACTGTGCAAGATTTATATTAGTTTTCTAATTGATTTATAATTTTTTTTCTATTTTATTTAGAACTTTTTTATTATTATTTTTTTAAAATTATTTAGAATATTTTTCATCTATTTATTATTTAAATTATATTTAGATTTTAAGCTTTTAACTATAATATTTTAAATAAACTTATATTTTACGTAATACAATAATACTTCTCCTTTTCTCTTTAGTCAAACAAAAAACAATCAAAGTCGGCAAATTATAACCAACTTTGTGCAACTTTATAACATTCTTTCTTATACTTTTCATTCTCATTTGCAAATAGGATTCATATTCCAATAGCGATGAAGCCTTATATTCTTATCAAACCTTATTTTTAACTTTAGAATTTATCTTTCTTGAATGTTGATTACAAGATTCACACTAAAACTTATTGGAATCAATCTCGGAACAAAGGATGCTAGTTCCTCCTGTTATAGTGATGGAAGTCAGAACCTACAATCATTTAATATTTGTATGTACTATGTACACGCGCTTGCTTAATTTCAACCCATACAAGTTTCAGATTCAGAAATTGCATGAAGAAATAATCTGCAGAAAAATGTGGCAGCTGAAGGATTCTCCAGGTTTCTGGTTTAATTAAATTTGGAGTACAAAATATCCCGTCGCCTTGGAACAATTCAAAAGATGAAACATAAAGCACAACCACTCATCAAAGTCCGATGGATTGTTCCACAAGTATATTAAAGGGTTTCGGAAATATATACCCTTCATTCTCTCGAACAGATCACAGAGATGTTAAACTGCCCTCTTACTATAAAGCTCCTTGATGGAATATGTGCCTCTTAAAGATTGTGGCAGGCGAGCTTATAAACATAGGTACAGAAGCTTGTGCGATGATTTTTTAGCATAAAAAATTACCTCGATCTTGGGCCTGAAGGATACATCACCTGCCATGATGACTTGAAGGAGAGGAATTTCCTCTCTCGCTTCCAAATTCGTTGTCTTCTATTTCTATCCCATCAGCAAAATAGGAGTTATTGTTGACACTTGGTTCAGAGCTAGCATTGCTGCTTGTGGCCAGAGGGGAGTCCAAAACACTAACTGTCCTGCCTTTTGAAGATCCTCCTGATCTGACACTGTACATAGAGGAAGCAGGGATGTTGGTCATAAGGGGGCGTAAATTACCTGAAATGCTTCGCCTTATATCCTGCTCAAGAGAAAAACCAAATCCATTAATGGTTAGCTACATATAAACAAGAACACAACACAATCAATGAACGTCCTCTGTAAGTCAAGGATGCATACCATATGCCTCAAAGCCATATCCAGAGATTTCTTTGAGAGAGTTCTTCCAAAGCCTGTGCTATCAAGGGAGGATGACTTCCCAGCAGAATTACTGAGGCTGGAGTGAGAGCCATCTTGCTTTGGTGGTACCAGTTTTCTCATGTTCACCACTCTTTCAACCATCTTTGTTCCCATTTGCACTGGGTTCACATCATCACCGCCATTGGTCTGTGTTCTGCTCTTTGTGGGAATGGACATCCGACTGGCCTTTCCTCGAGAGGGGGAGCATGATTGTTGCCTCGGTCTTCCATTAAAACCAGCATCACTAGAAGATGATCGAGCACTTGGACCTCCAGGCCTTCCCCTGGAAGCTGAAGCTGGCCGAGCACTTGGACCTCCAGGCCTCTCCCTTGAGGCTGAAGCTTGCAGAGCACTTGGATCACCTGGCCTCTCCCTTGAGGCTGAAGCTGGGCGAGCACTTGGACCTCCAGGCCTCTCCCTAGAGGCTGAAGCTGGGCGAGCACTAGGACCACCAGGCCTATCCCTGGTGGCTGAAGCTGGGCGAGCACTTGGACCTCCAGGCCTATCCCTAGAGGCTGAAGCTGGGCGAGCACTTGGACCACCAGGCCTATCCCTAGTGGCTGAAGCTGGTCTTTCTGGCAATGATGTCCTTAAATTTGGTGGAGCATCAAGAGAGAAACCAGGAATCTCTTCAGGTTTCCAAGGCCTAGATTTTACTGTTGGAGAAATGCCACGTGATGGCACTGGATTTTTCAGAGTGGCAGGAACTGACTTGGTCACTGAAGACGTCTGGCCAGGAGCAGCAGCCACACTAGGTGGACTTGAAGGGGTTGATGACTGGCAGATTGGTGTTGCTGATCTTGAAGCTGGCTTTGAACCTGAAAGAGATGGTCTAGCAGTTGGCGTCGAAGGGCGTGCAGCAATTCTAGTAGGAGTTGAGGATCTCGCTGGAGGAGCAACAGACTTAGTAGAAGACAATGTGGGCCGTGATGTGGGTGTAGACGGTCTTGAATGCTTAGCTGTTGCAGATGAAGAGGGCCGCCCTGTGGGTGTTGCAGGTCTTGACACAGATCTTTGTCCTCCAGCTGATGCGGACCTCCTGTTACCAGCACTTGTGGAGTTCAGTCCTGACTGCAAAGTTGTTCCCTTATATCCTACATGAGTCCTTGAAGCAGGTTCTTCCTGGATATTTATTAGCTGCAACACACGGCAAAAAGAATTTCAAACTATAGCATAACAAGCATGCTGCAAATTTTTTCAATAACCACAGTCAAAGAGAACTACACAAAGTGAAAGCTGAGGTTAGCATGTACCAGAAATAGAAGACTAAAACCATGTTTTCATAAGCTAATGAAGGCATGCTCGCAAATGCACGGGATCACAGAGGATTGAAAGCATTTTCATAACTCAAATTGCTTCTTACCCTTGACTTAAGAGCAGTGGGACGAGCATTAGACATCCCAATCTGACTCATTCCAGTTTTCTGCGATTCCAACTCCAAGGAAGTAAAAAGCGGGGTTCCAGGTGGTGTGAGAAGCCTGAACAAAAGAGATCCCCCAAGAGTTGAACCATTCATTTTGCTATACCATCATACAACAATTAAATACAAATTTACTGAAAGTCAATCAGGGGAATATGTTCAATGCTCTTCATTTCCACGATAACATGAACCATGTACAAAACCAACTTTGTCCACAAAATCTATGGCATTAACTCCACGGATTTACGGATGTTCCAGAAACTAAAGTTGATAGTCCTCTGACAGTCTACAAAAAAATGTTTTCCATCGGAAACACTATAAAAATAAAACTTCATTTCGTGGCATAATTTTACTCAAATGACAAATAACAAGTACCAAAAAAAATAAATTTCTTTAGCATAATTACCAATCATAGTCAGATTTATCATTCTCCGAATCCAAGAACTTCTCCGTAGCAGTCTTTCGCGGCGGCGGTACAATAGACGACACCGTAATCTTATTAGACACCAGTGACAGATTATTACTACCTAATGCTGCACGCAAAATCTCAAATTAATAAATTCTTATTTAAAAAAGACGAGCAATTAATTCAAGATCAAACATAAAACGACGTCGGATCACCTAAAGGAGCTTGAGGTTCATCGGCCGAACTGTTAAGGAGAAGATTGTTTTTCTCCCTCTCTATCTCACGTCTTCGCATCTCCAGAAACAGAGTAAGCTCTTCATCCTTCTCTTTCATCACCATCTTTAACTACTTTCCGTAATTTCTCGTGAACTTTACTGTACACTCACATGTACTCAATCTCCTCTCTCTTTTTCTCTACAACTGATCACAGATTATCATACCTCAGTTTCAAAACAAAACAAAAATAAAACCTCACTGATTTTTCTCATTTCTTCATCAAAATAAAACTTGTTTTCTCATAAATAAATAAAAACAAACAGATCTTGAACGAAAACGCAACATTTCTTCCCGTATTCGAAAACAAAACTACGCACAATCTGTCTGTAAAAAAAAAAAGCCATTGACTCGTGCTGGAAATATCACTTACCAGGTTCATTCTGGTGAGTCAAGAAGACGTTGACTCGTCGATGCAGTTATGGCTCAAAACAGAGCTGCTGCGTGCGAAGAAATTGCGAGGTGGAAGTGAGAAAGCAGAGAAGAAGGAGGAGGTTGAAGAAGAGGCCGTTAATTTGTTTGTTGCGATGAGTTTGACGAGGAAGGAAGCTTACACTTTTTTTGCTGTTGGCTTTATGAAAGCTGACCGGTGTGTTTCTATTTTTTTACCTTAAATGCAGACGCAAAGGAGGAATTTTCAAATTGTGGTGGGTTAATGTCCATGACTTTAAAGATAATCACGGGGATGCCATTATGGGGAAAGTAATGTCTCTGTCTCCCTCATTTATAACGAATCAACAACTCTAATCCCTTTTTCTTTTTTCTTTTTTTTTGAAAGTTTACTATAATCATAGTGGTGTTTAGAAATAGTAATTAATCATTTTTATTATGGCTTGGCCCCGCTTGTGACTGTGGTATAAACGAAGGGGTCCAAATTTATTTATTTTTTATATATTTTTAGATTATTTTTATGTGTTAATAGTAAAAATAAATTTTAAAAATAAAAAAAATATATTATTTTAATCTATTTCCGAGTAAAAAATAGTTTGAAAATATACTGATACCTCACTTCCAAACACCTCTTCACCTTCTTTTCAAAAGAATAATAATCAAAACAACCCTTCACCTTCCTTTCAAAACTTTTCAAAAGAGTAATAATCAAACTCTTGAGAGCATATAATTACTATTTTATGATTAAAAACATAAAAATAATGGATTAAATAATAAAAATAATGAAGATAAATCAGACATTTTTCTTTTGTTTTGAAAATATAGGAATCCTTTTATAATTGTTCTAAAAACATATTTATTTTATGTTTTTATTTTTATCTTTTTAATCAAATATATTTTTGTCTCTTCTATATTTCTTCCTTTTATTCTAGAATATTAACCACACGCATCCTTAAATTCACTCATTTTTTTTTATTAATCACTATTTTTAGTGAAGAATTCATCTATAAAAATATACAAATTAAGATAGTCAAAAGGATAATAAATATTTTACATATATAGCATTTTATTTTCCTACAACATAATGTATCTTTTCAAAAGTTTTATCTTATAGTAATATATTTCAAATTTTCGTATGTATTAATAATTATAATGTAAAATAAACTCTCTTTGTAAAAAATTTGACAATTAGATCATATAACAACATTTCAAATTTAATAAAGCATGAACCCTTTAAAAATTTGTCCAACACTTGGATGGAAATATAAAATTAATATTTTCATCCATAGATGCATACAAAAAAAGAAAAGTTCATTTTTTAAGACTTGAAATAAATCACTTAGAACTCAATATTTTTTTTCATTCCTCCTCCTCGAATATAACAAATTTATAAAATAAGTTGTACAAACAAAAAAGAGTTTTTAGTTAAGTTCTATTGCGTATGAATGGAAAATATTTGCTTGAATGAAACAATGTTTGTTTTTGCAATCTAATCATGCTTTTAAAAAATTTTAATTTTTTTGCTTCAAATTAATTTTTTTTTGTGTTTTTGGACCGTTTTGATGCTAATGTCAAAAATAAATTTTAAAAAATAAAAATATATATTATTTTGATACATTTCCAAGCAAAAAATATTTTGAAAAATAACATCTATCATATTCTCAAACACTACCTAAAAAGTTTATAGTGTCTATATTTAAAAGCAGATTTAAAAAAAAAAATAAGTTTTAAGTTAAAGTTGTTGCCCATAAATATATTCAAAACAATTCTTTAACACTGATCTTTCTAGCATTTGGTTCTTCAGAAATATAGTTAGGAATTAACCTTCAAGTAGGAGTAATAATCACTACAAAAATAAATTCAAATGGTAGCAGAATTAGTAATGAAAGATTTTTTGTCTGACATTTCCAATGACAATAGCGACGGAAAACATCCATTGCTAAAACTAATACAATTACCAATGAGAAATTTTTGGTCAATAATTAACACCTTAACGAATAACCGTAAAACTTCTTCTTTTATTGTCATTAGAGATTCTTATCAAGTCATCATCGACACAGAAATAACATAAAGAACTTTTTAAAAGGTAAAGCTAAAAGAAATGTTGCACCGTCGATACTATCATGTGAAGAACGGTATGATGTTGTCTCGCAATACAATAACATTATATTTGATTTTCAATTTGGTAAGCATAAATCTTCTAGTTTTTGTGTGACCTATAATTGGGTAAAATATAATATTTTTTGAAAGTTTTCCATGCTGCGTGGAAAATAATAAGACCTTCACTTTAACGAATGGTGGTAAAACTTTTTTTCATTATTGTCACTAGAGGTTCTTATCAAGTCATCATAGACATATAAATTAAAGAAAGGACTTCTTGAAAGGTAAAGCTAAAAGGGATGTTGCACTATAGATATTGTCGAGTTAAGAATTGTATTATGTTGTCTCGCAATACAATGACATTGTATTTGATTTGGTAAGCAAATTTTTTTTGGTTTTGGTGTGACTTATAATTGGGTAAAATATAGTATTTTTTTAGAGTTTTCTTATTGGAATACTAATTTCATCCATCATAATTAGATGTCATACATATCAAGAAAAATATTTTTAACATGATTTTGGACATTAAAGGAAAAACAAAGAACAATATAAAAGCTTGAACAAATATAGCTTTGCTTTGTGATAGTTAGATTATGGAGCTGCTTAGTGATAAGGAATGTGTCGTAAAAAATACATACTTTATTGTGTACAAATGACTTAAGAGCCTATGATTTTATAATGGATATGCTTTGAACATAGTTAGATTAATGAGTATAGAAGAATACAAATTATATGGAATTAAGAATCATTAGTTGAGGATTTGATATGTAAGGCTTATATTATTGAAGAGATTTCAACATTTATCTCGTGTTATTTTAAGCCTCATATAAGAACAAGAATCAATTACAATCCAAGACATGATGATAGTGTTAAAGTGCCTTTTATTGAAAAATTATCAATATTTTCCCATTCTAGATGACTATTATCAAATAATGTAGTTTTAAGAAAATATTGTTAGACATCAAATTTAGATAAACACATAATTATATGTTATTTAACTATGATGAATTGAGATCTTTCGTTCAATAAGTTAGTTTAGCAATTTTATAGTCTTAAATTATTTTTTCCTTGTATTCTCATTTAATCTGAATTCTCAATAACTTTATTATAGGCAACATCATCAATTTTTGTTATTTCAAAATCTATATCTTACTAAAACTTAATTTTTTAATTATAATAAGAACAATTTGTCACATGGTTAAAAATACAAGTATTTAATAATTTGTAACTCTAATAAAAATATATTTACTTAACTTTTTTTTGTCAACCATGAATTGTTGTTATCTTTAACCAAGTGTACAATAAGGGAGCAATGCTGAAAGTTTAAAATTACTATCTTTAAGTTTTGAAAAAAAAGTCCAATGTTATAATAGGTATTTCATCAATGAATATGTTTTTCATACTGAAAAGTACGAAAATGGTAAAAATACCTATAATAATAGGGTTTATGTTAAGGGATTAACTTTTAATAAATTTAAAGTTTATTATTATGACAAATTAAAAGAGGAGTTTTAATTGCAATATCATAGGATATAAAATACAACATTTTTATTTTTTATTAGTGTGATACCGAAAAAGTAGTTAGAGTAGATTTTTACCATGGAAAATTAGAAAAGGTGTTTTAATTGTAATATCATACGATAGAGATTATAACTAATATATAAGAAGACAATTTGGAAGTGTGATAGATGTCAATTTTCAAAATGTTTTTTATTTAAAAACTTGTTAAAATAATATATGTATTTTTTATTTTTGATATTAGTATATTAAAATAATAAAAAAACACTAAAAAAAACATAATTATAAAACTAAAAAAATTAAAAAATACAATTAAACTGCAATTCCAAACAACAATTATAAGCTCGTTGCGTTTCCATAGATAGTTCAAATATTACGTTTTATTGTAGAAGGGCATCACGAAATCTAGAAAGATCGGCGGAAAACAAAATGCGAAAAAAACAACGGAGCTCGAATTGAAATCTTGAGCGGTTGAGGGGCAATATTGTAGTTAAATCTTAAAACAGGTCCGAATAGTGAGATAAAAAAAAAATAGAGGGAAAGAAATTCTAATATCACAGCACATGTAAGACGTTTGACCAATCGCTAAAAAACGCACAGAGGAACTAATAATTCCCTGTAGCTGAGCCTGAGAGGGCAATTCAAAAACCTGTAAGATCTTTCAAAAGATGCCTAGATTTAAACGTAGGCTGTTGGATTTCTCGAGATGTGTCAGCACAATCCAACGGCCACTAATGGAGCTCATGAATCAAAGTTTGAGTCATAGTTCGTGAGCCTCGTGAATCGTGTGGTTTAAATTTGGTGTCTGCCTCATCTTGCGGACCCCGCTTTTCTGATTCCTGCTTTTGTACTCAGTCACGGTCTTCAATCAGTGTTTGTTGATCGTAACCCTACTAGTTTTGAAGATAATTTGTCATATATAATATAATATAATATAATATAATATAATATAATATGAAAGTAAAAAAAATCCAATCACATCTGAACAAAACTTTATAATAAAATTATCTAAATTTAAATCCTCCAGTTTAGTGAGTGTATATAAAATACACATAAAAGTTTACTTTTGATTTCATATAGATTTTAGTTGTGGAACGCACCGTGTCCATGGATTGACAATGGGCAAGTGAAATTCAAAATTTATCTATTATTTATTGAATAAAAAATATAGATATTTATAAACTTTTTATTAGATTTCAGTTATCGTGTTTATTATCTATTATTATTTATATTAATGTTAAGGTATGTATATATTATATAATATTAAAAAAGTTTAAATATTTTACAACTATATTTATATAATATAAATATATATTCCAGGTTAAATTCGAGTTATTTTCAAGTCAGGTTTGATAATATCTATATCATATCCATCAAGTTTAAAAAATACTCATTCATTTCTATTAAATTAATTTCTATCGTGTTGGGATAAAATTGTCATTCTTAAGCATGTCTTCTTGTTCTTAGCTATTTTTTTCATATTAATATTGAACATTTTTTTATTAGATTTAAAGAATATTATTCATATATATTCCTATACATTCAAAAGATTTATTTCTTTTATAATCACTACTAAGATTCGGATATTAAATAATGATATTAAATCATAATGTGTAGATCAAACCCATTTAACAATCAAGTTAAATCTCGTGGTGGGAAGAAAACTTGTAAAATTATAACTAGAAATATCCTCAAATTAGCTTATGCGTTAATGAATATCAAGGGTATATTTAAAATTGTAGTAGCAGTTGCGGTTTAAAGTGTCTTTCACTTAGAAATGTATCAAAATAAAGTTTCTTTATTTTTTAAAAATTATTTTTTACATCAGCACATTAAAACGATCTGAAAACATAAAAAAATTCGTTTTAAGCAAAAACAAATTCATAATTTTTGAAAACGCAGTGCAAACACACCCCAAGTCTTCTTCTCGAACATGTAGAATTTTTTTTAAAATATGGTTAATTGATATATTTAAGGTCAAATTAAAATTGAGATTCACTTATTTTTTTGTGTTAAATTTTTATTGGAATTTGATCTCAACACAAACTCTTTAATATGAAATATTAATATGATTTAAACAAATTAGTTTTGAATGAAAATTTGATTTTAAAGAATTATTGGTTGACATGTTTTGATAAAAGTCAAAACTTTCTAAAAGTTTTATCTCATTAAAAAGAAACAAGTTTGTTATATAACATAGTGGGAAGTTAAGAAATTAAAATTAAGCCCAAAGAACACCTAAGTTTTTAGATGGAGGATGTTCCAAGTTAAATGAGCTTTGAATTTAAACCCACACATCCATTCCAATCATCTTATTTAATCCAAAAAGTTTCAGGTTTAACTATTGTTTAATGAAGGATAATAAAAGTTCGTTACCAGAGAATTTTGTTAATTTTTTGTTTCTAAAATTCTCTATAAAAAGAGGTTGAAGAAGAGTATTTAAGGTCAGATAATTTTTTATTGTATTGACAGAATTTGACATCTTCTTTAACAAAATTTTTAGCCTTATTCTTTATTAAAAACTCCTTTTCTTTATAATGTTTCTTTAAAAATTTAGAATTTAAGTTCGGTCTTTCAGAGATACTTGTGAGTTTTATTTACTTGGTTCATTACATTGTTTAGAAGTGCACCTAAATAAAGTAATGTTGTTAGAATTTTAAGAGGTTTAATGAAAAAAGATCTTTTATACCAAGTAAGAAACACCAAAATCTCAAGGATAAATTATTGTTCCTTAACAATAACAAATCTTGATTAATTTTTAAGTGCTTTAAGAAGTAAATGCTTTTCTTTAGTTTTGTTTTAATTTATTCAAATACATATTTTATAATTAATATGCATGTTAAAATCTTATTTTGATATCAATTATAAGTTTGATAAATGCTTTTATATATATAAATATAGTTTTGGACAACATAATGAAATTAGGTGATGCTCGATATCTCTCTAGTATTTAAATTCTTCTGGATAATGATCTGGTTTAAACTTAATAAGCCAAGTAACGAAGCATTTACCTTATTAATCACTAAACCGATCACTTCAAATTATTATAATTTTATTCTTAATTAAAGTTATTTCCTACTTTCAACTAAATAAAGATAAATACGATGTGAAGTTTATATATATATATATATATATATATAGTATCGCCTTCCCAATTTTATTTTTTTTCTAATTTAATCCTTAGATGAATGTTAGTTTATAAAGTTTCATATTCCCCACCCTCAAACCAATCCATAGAAAAGAAATTAGTAACTTAATCTACTATGATCCTTCCTTGCAATGTTCAGTAAAGTTCACGTTTAAGTTTTTAATGTTATTTCCTCATTTAAAATCTTTTAGTAATTTATAAATCACAACTCTAACGTTATAGATTTCTCCACGTGTAATATTGTATTTGAAGGAGTATTTGAGAAGAATGAAAACACGAATCTCAAGAAATCTTCACTTGGTTGGGGAGAAAATAAAAGATACGAAAATGAAAAATAATTATACATGGATCCACATTTATTAATCTCTCTAATCTGAAATGGATGCAAAACATTAGCAATCACTTCTGAGTTGATAAATGGACCGTACGTCAACATATTATTCGTTATATTATGTCATAATAAATCATGTCATTTACGGCAAGCAATTCTATGTAGATTTTTTTTTTTCAATTCATAAGCTTTTAATGTAAGATGTCCGCAATCAATTATAAGATAAATATGTGTAAATCCGGTGTTAAATATTATAATTCTTAATCGGAAAATAATAAACTAAAAGGAAAATTGTTAGTTAGTAAAAATATTAATGATTAGAGATTGAACAAAAATAACACTTGAAATATAAAATGAGTGATATTTTTAGAAATATTATTATTTTTATTATAATTAATATTATTAATAAAATAATTAATAAATTTGAAAGAAAATATTATTATTTATATTATAAATTTTTATGGTATTTTTTATAAAAATAAAAAGTGAGCCCGCGGCGTAGTATTATTAAAAATATTCAATAATTTTATGTATTGATATAAAAAATATTATAATTTTTGTTGTCAATATTATTATTTTTCTTAGAATACAAAGTATTCATCTCAAATATATTATTTTTCTTGTTATAATATTATTATTTTTATAATAATTCAAAGTTTTAATATAAAAAACTATTATTATTTGTGTTCTAGATATTCTTCAGATTAAAAATAGTATTATTTGTGTTATGAATATTATTATTTTTACTATAATCAAAAGTATTAATATTAAAAATATTATTTTTTGTGTTATAAATATTATTATTTTTATAATAATCAATATTATTAATAAAATAATTACTAAATTAGAAAAAAATTATTTTTACTATTGAAAAACAACCAAAGATTTGATTTGAAATGCAAAATTAAAAATTACTATTACTATTATTATTATCATTATTAATAAATTTTAAAAAATTATTATTACTATCAAAGAAAAACCACGTGGGGACACGTGATGCTTGGGCTATGCCTCTATGCTGGGCACATCTTAGAGCACACGCGGCGCTTGAGCTCCTGCTTCCGTGCTGGGCACACCCTGTGCACACGTGGCGCTTGGACATCTGTCTCAGTGCTGGGTACTTCCAGAGCACACATGGCGCTAGGGCTGCGTTGGGTTGGGGATAAGTGGCGCTTGAGTCATGGCTACGAACTCAATGGGAATGGGTCGAACGTTAGGACCCATGATCAATGGGTCTATCGTAAGGACTCAATTCTATTGGGTTTTTCATCAAGACTCAATGTTCATGGATCCTAGGATACTAAATATTATTTTTTTTAGAAATATTATTATTTTTATTATAATTAATATTGTTAATAAAATAATTAATAAATTTGGCAGAAAATATTATTATTTACATTATAAAAGTTTATGGTAGTTTTTATAAAGATAAAAAGCGATCCCGCGGCTTAGTATTATTAAAAATATTCAACAATTCTAAGTATTAATATAAAAAATATTATAATTTGCATTGTCAATATATATTTTTTTTAATACAAAGTATTCTTCTCAAAGATATTATTATTTTTGTTCTAATATTATTATTTCTGTTCTAAATATTTTTGGAATTAAAAATAGCATTATTTGTGTTATGAATATTATTATTTTTACTAAAATCAAAAGTATTAATATTAAGAATATTATTTTTTGTGTTGTAAATATTATTATTTTTATAATAATCAATATTATTAATAAAATAATTACTAAATTAGAATAAAATTATTCTTAATATTGAAAACAACTAAAGATTTGATTTGAAAGGTAAAATTAAAAATTACTATTAGTATTATTATTATCTTCATTGATAAATTTTTAAAAAATGTTATTACTATCGAAGAAAAACCATGTGGGGACAGGTGATGCTTGGCTCCTGCCTGGGGCTTGAACACACCCCCCGCGCATACGTGATGCTTGGGCTATGCTTCAGTGCTAGGCACACCCCCTTCACACATGTGGTGCTTGGACTATCTGCTTGGGGACTAGGTACACCTTAGCACACACGTGATGCTTGGACACGCCAAGACCCAACTATCCTTGGGCCTCGCATGTTGCAGAACCCAAGATAGTCTTGGGTCATTGACTGTACAGGGTCTAAAATAGCTTTGGATCCTGCCATTAATTTTTTTTAAAAAAATAAAAGGTGAGCCCACCTAACTAATAATAAACTAAACTACATAAGGTGTGTCCATATATGTGTGTGTGTCTATATATATATATATATATATATATATATATAAAGGTATCTGCAAGCACAATACTCTTCTTGTTTGGAAAGAAATTGAGTAAAAAACTTGTAAAATTATGATTTTGTTTTAGTAAAAGATATTTGTTAGTTTAAACTGAATGCATAATGCATATTGTCATAACCCAATTTTTGACCATTTTATTTTAATTATTATTATTATTTTATTTACTGAAAAGAATAAAAAAAATGATGATGAAAAAATAATAATAATAAAGATGGAAAAACAAGTAAAATGAAATAAATGAAGAATGAATTAAAATTTGGGTTAAGGGTAAAATAATTGGAAGTTTTGGGGTTTAATTAAAATTTGAAATTAATCTAATTAAGCTTGGAATTAATTTAATTAATCCAATTAAGGGTTTAATTGGAGAATTGATAAATTTTTAGACTTAATTAAGCTTGAAATTAATTTAATTCATCCAATCAAGGGTTTAATTGGAGAATTGATAATTTTTGAGATTTAATTAAGCTTGGAATTAATTTAATTAATCCAATCAGGGGTTTAATTGGAGAATTGATAAGTTTTGAGATTTAATTAAGCTTGGAATTAATTTAATTAATCCAATCAGGGGCTTAATTGGAGAATTGATAAGTTTTAGACTTAATTGGACTTTGGATTTAATTAAATTAATGAAATCAGGAACTTAATTGAAGAAATAGCAAAGTTTGGGGTTAATTGGGGACACGATTGCAGCAGCTTAAAGTCCAAGGACTAATTTGTAAAAGACGCCGAAATGCAGAGAAAATTACTGTTTAAACCAGGGGCTTAATTATAAACTTGTCGAAACTTCATGGGTCAAAGTGAAAATGGCCACTGTTTATCTCCAAACGGCGTCTTTTTGAAGGGACGCTGTTCATCTTCTTCTTTAAACCAGCGACCGTTTTCCACAGTAAAGGCCGAGAGACGTTGCAGCAGTAAATCGTCCGTTATTTTCAGTTATGGGCGCCTTAATGGTGGTCGACCCTCAGCATACTGCCGTTACCAACCCGCCGGGCTCTATATAAGCAGAGGAGCACCGAAGAATAGGGGCTGGTTAGTTGGAGGGAGAAAAAAAAAAGAAAAAGAAGAAACCAGCAAGAAGAGAAACACAAGCAAAGCACAGAACTTCTAGGCTCATCTCCAGAATCCAAACAGGCTTCCCTCACCAATTCTGACTTAAGAAAAACGAGAGAGAAAATCAGTCGAGAGAGAGTTGAGACGGTGTGCTGAAAACAGAGTAAAGAAACGAAAAAACAAGTTGAAACAGAGATTTAGGAAAGGAATACAATGTGAGATACAAGCATAAGGAGTAAAAGGCAATACGAAAACAGAAGCATCATCTTCGGCAACCTCGCGCAAATTCTCTGCAAAAAAAAGAAAAGAAAAAAAAACCAAGTAAGTCTTCTGCTCTGTTTTCCTCTGCCTTTCGTTAATTCACTTTCGCCGCCTGTTTTGAATTAATTTGCAAAGGCCAGGCACGCGTGATTTGGAACACGTGTGCCTCAAGTGGCCCAGCCGGGTCACTGGTTTGGACCAGTGACCAAGCTGGGCCTGCTGGGCTTAGCCCAGCCCATGTGGGCTGAGCTGGGCCCAGCCCCAAAAATAACAAAAATAATAAAAAATATAAAAAAATATAAAAAATAGAAGAAATAGAAAAATAGAAAAATATGTGTATGCATGAATAAAAATAATATAAATTTACTGGTTTATTCACCCACGCCAGAGTCGGGAATAAAATACTAGTTTAAGTTTATATTATTTTTATTCGTTATATTTTTTATTTAGCAAAAACATATACGTGCATGTATGAAAAATAAATTTATTTTATTTATTTATTTACTGACGCCAGAGTCAAGAATAAAAATACTGATTTAATTATTCTCTTTGTTTTTTTTATTATTTAACTACATAAAAAATAAAAAAATATGTGAGTGCGTAAATTTAGTTTATTCGTTTATTCACTAGCGTTAAAGTCAGGAATAAAAAAATATTAATCTGAATTTATTTTATAGCTACGCAATAGTTACCAACGCCAGAGTTGGAATTATCCGTAGTTGAATATTCACTGACGCCAGAGTCAGGAATATTGTGAATAAATCATCAGAACGTAAACCAATAAAGATTTAGCAATTTAAGACAAAAAATAGCAATGCAGTTTGCCTTAGGCAGAACGTTTAAGGGGTGATAATATCTTCCTTTTTACGTAACCAGTCCCGAACTATAGAATCTCTGTTGACCAGTTAGGGTTCCTAGTGACCATAATACTAGGTGGCGACTTCTTAAATAAGACCTTTTTTCCTAAAAGAACAAGATGCCAAAAATCTGTTCTTTTTCCCTAATCAAGAGTTATTTTTTAAGGCCGCCGCGATGTCGGGTGCGGCACATATAATAGTAATTTTATTCTTCAAGATTGTTACCTCATTTTCATTAGGCTAAACCCCTTGTTTGCATCATATCTTTTTACTAATTTGCCAAAAGATATTTGTATTTTTTTTATTTTAGCCAATTACTCAATGAGGAGGGTGAGGATAATGGGGTTGGTGATGATGATTGATATTAATTGATTTAACTCTTTTTTATCGTTTCAAATAAAAAAAAATGAAGCGTACTTTCATAGCTTTTAATTTCATCGCATCCAACACAAAAATAGAAAAAATAAATTTACTTTCACTTCATTTTCTCTATCCTTATTATTTTTTAATTCATTTTGTTCCCAAACGTAGCACAAATTCAATGTTTTTGGATCTCAATCCCATACCACAGATTAACATCATGGGAGTATTTTTTTTTTTTTTATTAATGTGAGTATTTGAATCAGTTTGTATGTATCTCGACTAATCCCACGAGCCCTGAAATTAAAGACTATATAAGCCTCTAGTGGCCATTATATTAACAACCACATGAGTCAAACATGAGACCACAGAAAAAACAAATCTCTTAATTTTAAACTTTTATTACTGAATTACTTCCTACATGATTACATCATTGAAGTATTTGATATAGGAATTATTCGGCCTATAACAAAAAAAAAAAAAATTGACAGATAGTTATAAAATTATTGACGGAATAGAAAAATTAATAAAAATTTCACAGTAATTCCATTATTAATGTGACACGCTAGCAATATCGATGAAAATCCCGTTAACGAACTTAAATGAACTAAAACTTGGTAGTTCTTTCTTCCCTTATTTCTTCTTCAACCTTATGTCAAAAAACAACAATCCCTCATACTTTTTTTTAATAAATTCGGCTACCCTACTTACAATGCTGGCCACCCAACCCGTTGGTACTTCCTGTATCTATTAGTAGTGTTAGCTTTCCTTTATTAATTTTATTTTTTTGTGAATCTTTATTACACCAAGTAAACAGCAATCTATTTTATTTTTTACAACTCATTTATATTTTAGATTAATTTATTGAAATGTTTTTGTACTATTTGTAATTGACTTGTATATTTAAGTGTTTTATAGTCTTTTCCTAGATAATTTTGTTATATTAATGCATGATTTGTATGTTAGAGTTTATATGAAATTTGAGAGAAATTAATTTTATATATTATTTGATGAAATGGAGTTTGATTTTATAGCTTAATTGTGTTATAATTAAAGAAATGATGAGTGATTTAATGGGTATCAATTATATTTGTCAATTTTATTGTTAGGTTGAAAATTTAGAAAAAGTTGATTTTTATGGAATTGATAATAATTAAAAGGTATTAATTTAAGTTGGATAAGTTTGAATTGAATAAATAATGAATAATTAGTGGAGTATCAATTTTTTTAATCAATTTTATTGTTTAATTAGTTGGGAATTTTATCAATGTTTTTTTTCCCTTTAATTTTGCAGTCATGATTCTTTTTTTTTTTGGTAATCATTGGTTGGTATCCGAACCAACTTATGCATACCTTGACTAATTTTCTAATGCCTTAAAGTTAATGATCATATAAGTTTTCAGTAATTCTGAGATTTATGAGACTCGAAT
>Ga0325405_1001007_pt1 | contig 28349 bp, 15 predicted proteins | sample PopdelMetagenome_21_FD_205663 | JGI IMG/M metagenome (GOLD analysis project Ga0325405, IMG submission 205663) | Populus deltoides microbial communities from Bellville, Georgia, United States - Xylem-Control-R2 | ecosystem: Host-associated > Plants > Phyllosphere > Stem > Wood/Secondary xylem... | reverse complement strand
TATTGTTCTTTTCTTTATTCTTGTTCTTTTATATAATCAGTATATAGGCTGGAAACCTGTGACCCGATCTTTTAAGATCATTCTCAGGTGTAACAACGCCACGTACTGGTTAATCTGCACTTTTCTTGTTACATCTATCTGCTTAATCTATATATATATATATATATATATATTATTTTGTATAGACAATTATTCTACATGCATCATGCACGGTAGAAACTGATAACTAGCACAATTTCCCTCGACACCGAGTTAACCCAAACAACCATCCTGAAAGCAATCTGTGAAAAAGAAGCAGATTGAAGCAAGACCTGACGGGATGATGCTAGAGAGTGGGATTGTTTTCAACTTCTTGTTCCTAATTGCCTGTCAACGTTAATGACCTCAAAAAACCGAATACAAATTCTCTATGAACAATAATCAAAGGAATTCAACGGAGAAGTAAAACCACAGTTGGACCCAATTGAAAGCTAACATTCAAATAGGTCAGATCTGATCAATTCTGTACTCTCTCTGGAACTTTAAGCTCTGCTCTGCATGCATGCAATTTGTACAAATCTGTTCAGGTTTCCTAGAAACCAAGTAAAAAACACACGCAATATTGGATATACATCTGCCTAAAATGTTCCCGGCCCCAGAAAGGTAAAGGAAACAGAAATTTACAGAATTTAATCTAAGTAATTCAATTAATTGAGTTTTCTTTCCTCTTTAATTCATAACTGCAAAAATCATCCTGCCTGATGCATGACTCGATTTCGCTTTCACTACCTCCATATGCAAACATTGTGGTATACACAAAGTTCGTTCCATGGCCATAAAAGCAATCATCAACAAAATCAGCATGGAGAAATTAAACAGATGACATTGGGAAAGGAAATGTCCATTTAAAAGGCTTTAAAATATTTTAAATATATCATCAAAATAACATTTATGGCGATACCAAGTGTCTGAGAAGAACAGCTACTGTAGATACTGATACTAATTCTGAATGCTGATAACTACACACGGAACAAAGAAGAAAAACCACTGACGTTATCTAATAGCATGAATGAGATTCAAGATAGAGATCCACAGTAATCATACCAGATGCTGGTCAGCCCTAAACATTTACGGTATTCCTATTCCTCAAGACAACAGCGGCCAAATAGAAAAACACAGCTAAAACAAACATGCACTTTCCACACTCTACAATAAGATATATCTCTTGCCACATAACAATTTGTTCAACTTGCAACAAAAGTTAAAACAACAATGCAGAGGAAAATCCCTAATGCATAAGACAGTATGCATAAGAGTTGAATTTCCCCAAAACTTTTCTAATACTCTCACCAAAACTAAGCAGCTCTGCTTGGTAGGGGTGGGGGGACCTTATCAGCAATCAACACCACAAATCATAAATTCCCCGAAAGAATTTTCTATTATAATTATGAATTTCCTACTTGACAGGACAGCAATCGAAAAATCACAAAATATGAAAGGAAAAAAAAAACCCATGCTGTCATGAATTTCGTCTTGATTACTTACTCTCTTTCCCAAATATCTAATGAATGCTAACTAACTTAAAACATAAAACTTCGGGATTTTTTTGTTGCCAGGTAATAATCAAGCTTACTATCAGTCGAACTATTAAATTTCCTATAATTTAAAAAATAAAATCTATCAGTTTGCACCCCCCCCCCCCCCACACACACACACACACACCCACCCACAAAAAAAGAAAGAAAGAACCTCTGCTCTCAGCTGTGCCCAGAATGCATTTCATTTCCTGTTCCGCAACTAAGCTCATTATAGAGCTATAGTGATCCTTTCCACATTTCAATTAATCCATCAAGAAACAAAGAATAAATCAGGAACATAAACCAGCAAAAATAAAGAGTATAACAGATAAAATAGCAACCATGATTAATCGTTAAATCACTCAATTATTACAGAGTAATAAAAGCTCAGAACTTTAACATTCATACTAATAATTAAACCATCCATAAACCAGCATAACAAAGTTCACAACTTTAACATTTATACTAATCAATCCATACGTTTAAACCCCCCCATAAAACAGTCAAACCTAACAAACCCCATTGCTCAGAAAGATGTAGATTCGACAGATAAGCACAGACCCATGATAGAACAAGAGAAACTACGATCTGGGTTGGAATCAGAAAGGACTAAGGAGCTGATGAATCTGTGGTTTAGGCTCAGAGTTCATTCCAATGATAATAATCATAGGAATGAATCCATAGTGAGTGATAACTTTGGCCTTTTTAAATGACCATGTGCTCCATTCTTTGAAATACTGTGACGCTGATTTCTCTTCCATGCCTTTTGCTCCCTTGCCGCTGCTGCTCTTGCCTTTTGTCTTCAGAGAAACCCTAGACGCCATTGATTATTTTTTTCCTTTATTTTTTGGGGGAGGGTGGGTTAGCGCTGTTAAGAATTGAAAACCTAGAACAACCTTATATTTATGTGTTGGATTTTAATTGTGTGACGTGTTTGGTGTGACTGATTAACATATCAAGATTAGAAAGATTTAAATGGTTTATCATTTATCATTTTTTAGTTTATATTATTTTTGGCTAATTATATCTTGCTTTTAAATTGATTATAGCTACTCTATTAAAAATATAATTTTCATCTTTTTTTAGTATTTGTTTATAAAAAAAATATTTTTAAAAAATAAATCGACATATCAAATAATTAATCCCTCAATCTTTTGTTTCTTTATATAAACTTATAGGATTGATAATTTTCAGTTCGGTTTGATTTTTATTTAAAAAATAACCAAACTAAATTTTTTTTAAAAACCAAAATTAGTTCAAATCGACCGGTTTCAATTCGGTTCGATTATTTAATATTAAAAACAAAAAATTCTATTGTTTTTTTAGGTTTTTTTGCAATTTCTAATAGATTTGGTTTCGGTTTGGTTTTTTAGTTTCAGACTTATAAAACAGAACCGAAACGGTTAGTTTTTTTAAATATTTTAATCGGTTCAATCGAGTTTTTTTCATGGTTTGATTTTTTTAATTATTTTTTTTCTAGTTTTCTCGGTTTAATTAATTTTTAAGTTTTTTTCTCGTCATTTTAAATTTATATTAGATTTCAAATGTTTGAAATTAATGTCACAGTTATATTAATGAGAAATTAAAAAAAGAAAAAACTGTCAACTAAAGAATAATCGAGTTTTTAATCAATTCTTAAGGACTTGTTTATTAAAACAAAGCATCCTTCCAATATAGATTACTGAAGCACCATTTCAATGTACAAATTTGCCTTATTTCAATTCTTTTAATTGGATTTTAGGTAATGTAAATAATTAAATTCAATTATTCTTTTGAAGTAGCATTGACACGTCTAATAATTTATCACTTGATCTATCATTCTACAATAATAATGTTTTAATCAAGAGTTATGGATTTATTTATTAAAAACTAAACACCCTTTTAATGCTCGAGAACCTTTTCATTGTTAATTTTGACCTTCTTCAATTATTTATTATTTATTATTGGATTTTAAATGGTGTAGATAATTGATTGTATGTTTATCCCTTTAATTAATCAAAATCAAACATGCTCATAAAATATATTTAAAATAAAAAATAAAAAATAATATAATATTAAACAAATTTTATAAGTATAGGAAACTTAATAAGTATACGAAACCACTATCATACGAATCTTGTATATTGTTTATTTTGTTTTAAGAAAAGTAGTTTTTTGAAAAATATTTTTTAAATTTTTATATATTTATTTATTATTAAAAAAGTTGGTTAATAAAAAATATTTTGTAGTTAAGGAAAAATTTAGCTTGACTTCTATATAAAAAAATTCTTATATTATAAACAAAATATACTTTTTAGAAGTTATGAAAAATTTAAAAAAACATCATGTTATTTATTGATTATATTAAATCTGATCCTCAATATTTTGATTGTTATATATTTTATTTTGATTTTTTTCTCTCAATCTCATCTCTTAAAATTTGATTTAATTTGATTTTTATATTATATTTAGTCCTTATTTTATTATTATTATTCCTTTCTTATCCTTTTCTTAATTGAGATTTTTATCTATTAAATTTGATTCTCATTCTTTTAATTGCTATTTATTTTATTTGAAATAATTTATGAAATTGAATTTTTTTCATTTTAATTTTTTTATTTGTCAGATTTTGTTCATATTCTTTTAATTACTATTTATTTTATTTAAAATAACTTATAAAATTAATTTTTTTAATTTCATTGTTCTGTAATTTTTTTTATCTGTCAACCTTGGTCTCTATTCTTTTAATAATTTTGAGAAAATAAATTAAAATACCAATAAATTATTTCCCAACTTATTTTTCATTGTATAATTAAATATTAAAAAATATTTTATTTTTTATAATACTATCAAATATAAAAAATAATTAACTTGTTATGAATAAACTTTACATGTAAATTACTTAAAAAAAACATTTCCGGCGACAACGTTTATCAACTCACCATTTCTTATTATTAGCTCAATTTAAGTTGGGCTTGTAATAAAGCAATGAAGCCCACTTATTTTCACACAAAATTCTAAATAGACAACCCAGTCCACCAACCCAAACACTTCCCCCTCTCACCCGTTACCTCAAAGACAACAAAAACCAGACAGGCTTCATTCAGTCCTCCCACACGATCAACTTTAGCTGAGCCGGAAAGGGAAGAGAGTAGAAGAAATCAGAGAGCACAGGAAAAATGGGAGGAGGAATGGAAGCAAACAAGAACAAGTTTATCGAGGATTGGGGTTCAGCTCGTGAGACTCTTGAGCAAAACTTTCGCTGGACTCGTCGTAACTTCGCTCTTATTGGTATCTTTGGAATTGCTGTCCCTATCTTAGTCTACAAAGGCATCGTCAAAGAATTCGTAATTTCTATCAACCTTTTTCCTTTTTCTTGATTCTTATGTGATTTTTGAAGTGGGTTTTCTTTTTTGTCTTGGGTTTTTTCTTGATTTAGTTTCGATCTGGTTGAGTATTTGTAGATTGAGTTTTTGGGGTTTTGTTTTGAAGTTGGTATTTTTGAGTGATTTAAGTGTTTTTTTTTTTGGGTTTAGCTTTTAAATGTGATTTCTTTGGCTTGGTTGATTATTTGTGGTGCTAAGTTTTGTTGATTAATTTGGAAATTTGATTTGGGAATGAAAATTTGTAACTAAGCGTGATGGGTTCTCATTCTAATAATCGAAATGATGTTCGTTTATAAAATATCTGTATGATTCCATCCATGAGAACCCAAAAACAGTAATGGAACAAGCAATATTTGTTAAAAGGTAGTCGATTGATTCTAGTTAAAAGTGTTCTTTCAAGCTCAGCTACATATCTCTTGTAGTCTGTGGCAACCATGCTTGGAGAAACTATATTATGGATAGGTATAGGGAAATGTTCGAACATCAATTGTTTGATTGTTTAGTGGTTTGTTCTGCTGTTACTAATGGTTTTTGGAGCAGCATAATTTATTTTTGGGATTATGGAAGGGGGTATCGATTGGTTTGTAAATGTTTTGTCAGAAAAGCTTCTGATAAATTAAATGGTGGAAAAAGGTTGTGCTTTTGGGAGGATGTTCTCTGCGAGGAAGAGTTTTTGAGGTTGAATTATCTGGATGTTTTTTAATATTCATGACGTAGGATAAACAAATTACATACAAGGAGTAGGAGGAAGAAAACGAGGAAAGAGAGGACAAGAAAGGGAGAAACAAAGAAAGATTTATAGGAACACATAACCTATTAGGGTAGGAATAGAAGGTTCCTTTCAACAGATATGAGAATTTCTTCCCTCAATAGGAAATAAAGCCAAATGGAAAACTAACTGCCTGTTCAGTTGTTAAAAATTGGACCCATTTCCTGAAAATATCTTTATGAAAAGAAAAAAAATCTCATTTTCAATTGAGAATTCACTAAGTGGAGAACTGACTAGTTTTGCCATTTTATCAGACCTGGAAGTTATCTTTTTCTTGCTTTCTAAGTTTAAAGCTAGACCGTGTCTGCCAAATAGAAAGCACGTACTGGTATAAAGCTATGGAAAATAATGGTTTCAGATATTTTACCATGTACAGTCTTTGCCCTGGGTTCATTTGGAAATTAATTGAATGTTAATCTATTCAATGCTTAGATAATATTGCCTTGCTGCTGCCTCAATTCAATTCTTAAAACAAATATTGGGGTCAGATCAGGTTGCTTGTGGTCGTGGTCAGAATTGAGGAAGAGAAAACAAAGAATTCATGCTTTTCAATTGAGCTTGATTGACATTTGCTCTTAGTTCTAATGATTGGTTCGGTTGCTAGTGGAAATTATTAAGGGAAACAAAGAAGTATGCATGTTTGGCTTATGATGTTCTTATGTGGTCCAAGAAAACGTATGTCAGGTGAAGTTTTGCATTATTTAAAAAAACTATAGGATTTAAAACTTTGTTTTCTTTTGTCAATTGGAATGGAAATTGACTACTGGACAAGCCTCTTTGTCTGTCTATATCATCCTTTCTGTTGCTTGTCTTTTCCAATTACTGGTAGAGTGAACTTCACAACTCATGTTTGTTGGCCAACAGTCAGTCTTGTTTTGGTAGGGCAGGCTCTTCTAGCTGTTGATTAGCCTCCTTTTCAGTAAAAATTAGATTTCTTTATTTATTCCTACATCTTTTCCTTAAAAGTACAGTTGGACAAAGAAAAGAATGCTCAACCAATATGACAACCAACGAAGAACCTTATTGCATAAGAGCTTCCCCTTCTCGATCTCTATGTTCTAGGCTTAAAGATAAATCACATGGCTGGTGGAAATAATGATTAGTCATTTAAAATGTAAGAAGCAGAAAAGATAAGAGATGATCTCTATTGATTATAATAATAGATCTTGTCATCTTTAAGTTCATTTTAAAAGGTTGAATCATGCACAAAATGAACTTCACCATTCTTGGTATTGGAGCTGCTGACCTTGTTCAATACCATGTCTAGTAATTTGGCATCCATTCTTTTGTTTTAAGGTTCCAATTTTCAGAAGTTTTTGTTTTCGGTGGCAAAATAGTGATGAATTCCATGCTCAAATTTTTTTAGCAATGCATCAGAAGTGTGGCCTCTTGAAATAGGGATGTTATTGTGTGTTGCCATTTAAGCTTTGTCCTTTTCATATATATATTTTTTTGTTTGCTTCCTTTGTTCCATGAGCATATTCTCCATAATCATAGCGAGACATTAAGTCCATTGCCTGCACTTTTTTGTCTTCTTATATCTCTGTAAAGTTTTCAGATTTCGTGTGTTTGAAGTCAAGACTTGAGTTTTCAGATTTCATATTTTTATTTGGCTAGTGAACTCAATAGATCTATGCTGCATTTTGTTTGCTTGTGATCTTATTTTGATCATCTTGATTCTTAGATTGTGAATGATGCTGTTCATGTTTAACTTGGTTGCACCCTGATGCTCTGATAACTTTGGTGACAGAATATGCAAGATGAAGATGCAGGCAGGCCTTACAGGAAGTTTATGTGAGTATCCCAAAGTTGTTTGACAATAATTATGGATGAGGAAAACGGGGTTGTCCATAAGAACCTGCAAGCTTTGCCTTTTCCATATAACTTTCTTTCCTGCGTTTGATCTGTAGCATGTGGTTTTAAGGACACATTTCCTTTTCTTTGAAACCAATCAATTTGCTGAGAATTTTGAATATTTTCTTTAATTCTGCCTTGACATGGTTGCAGTGTTTTCATGTTAAAATTTCTTGCATTTGCTCATGTCATAAATCTCGCTTTCCCATATTGTCAATAAGTTCTGGTAGCAAGGTTAGCTTCCTAAGAGAAGCTCAAAATTACAAGCTATTTCCACGAACATATATATATTCATATATGTGCACGTGCGTGCGTGCTTGACTCAGAGACTTGTTCGTTCCTGTTTCTCCTCTTCAACTTCGATTCATTCTGGCCAAAGCTCACCATTTCTGTTCAATTTAATATTCATGGGAGACAAACTCAAAGGATGGGAAAAAGAGACCATTCATCTCATTGTAATTTGAGAAGTAATTGCCTGACTACTGCCGTTGGCATAGAAGACACATTAATACGTGTGTTTGTTTTGGAAATGTTTGATGTTTTTCACTTCCAAACCTATGTTGCACAGCAGGTGCATACTTCATGCAACCTCAAAAACAAACAATCCGCAGTCGAACCACGCTCTCTGTGTTTATGAAATTCAACAGAGTGGACTGAAAACTGCAAAATATGTTCTCTATTTATACCTTAATGGCATTACCATAACTTGGTCTTCAAATATTCGTGCATTTAACAGGAAGACTCCATTCTATACTGACAAGAGTTATTAGTTCTTTTTTTGTCCTTGAGTGACAGTCAGCGATGCAAATTTCTTTGAAATTTCAGTTGGCAAAGGATAATAAATTCCCATAAAGAAAGACCAAGTGTTTTCAGCATTTAATAAGAAATGCTAAAGAAATGGACTATACTGAACTTCATCAGTCATGCCTCCCCAACATTTATATGCACTGGTCTCATTCGTTCAACAGACATTCCTCCCCTATAAATAGATGCACTAATCTCATCCAAACTCATACTATCATCATAGCCAGCTATATGAGAATAGCTGATAGCTCAGTTGGTCAAGCTTTGAAGATGGCTGAAGAAGTTATCCTCCTTGATATCTTGGGAAGTTCATCTGGGATGAGGATAACCTTAGAAGAGAAAGGGATTGAATATGAATACAAGGAAGAGAACATGCTTGATAAGAGCCCTATGCTTCTCCAGATGAACCTAGTTCATAAAATGGTTCCTGTTCTGATCCACAATGGAAAACCCATCTGTGAATCTCTGGTCATCCTTCAATACATTGACGAGGTTTGGAAACATAAGTTTCCCGATCTGTTGCCCTCTGATACTTATCATCTCTCACAAGCAAGGTTTTGGGCTGATTTTGTTGACAAAAAGGAAAGCTATTTACTCTTTTCCAGAAATAGTTCTTTTACTCCTGGAGTGTAGTGTAATTTTCCTCTGATATACATGCGAAATATGGTCCAGATATGTGATAGTGGGAAAAGGATACTGATGACCAAAGGAGAAGTACAAGAGGGAGCAAAGAAGTAGATGATAGAGTGCTTGAAGATTTTGGAAGGAGAGATTGGAGACAAGCTTTATTTCGGAGGTGAAAAATTTGAATTCCTGGATATTGAAACTCTTCCCTGTTCAGCATAGAAACCTATTGCCCAAAGTGAATGAAATGGGTTCAAAGTTGCAAGGAGTGTAGCCAAGAGTCTATGACTATCTGAGTGTTATACTGCTAGTTATTTTTTAAAATGTTTTCGAATAGAATTTTATTAAAATAATATTTTTTATTTTTTTAAATTTATTTTTAATATGTGAAAATATTCACCAGCAGGTTTAGTTAGGGAATTCGACATGCAGATTAGTATTCCACTGAAAATTCGTGTTGCGAAAGTGGAGAGAAAAAAACATGCACTGTTTGGGGTGTTGTGTGGAGAGAAAAATCTTCGATGTTTTCCGCACCTGGTTTTGGCATACAAGCTATGAAGCAATAATTCTAGACCCCATTATTTATTACTATATCTATTATATTTTTGTTTTTTCTACAAGGCTCATTAGAACTAACTATCTACTTCTATCTATCTATATATACAAGGAATAAATAATCTATCAGCAGGAAAATAGGACATTCATAGCACCCCCAAATTTTCACAGCTAAATACCATGCAATGGGAAAACATGAGACAAAAACAGAGCAGAAAACATGAAACTACAAAGTTAAATGCGAAACCAGAAAAAACAGCAAAATTCACAGCAGGGAACCGGCTTTCCTCAACAAAAGTGAAGCTGGTTAATCACTGCCGAGAACTGGCTTCTCTTTGCAAAACATAAACTAAACCTGAATAAAATTTGTTTCTTTTATTATCAGTTGAGTGATGATAGGCACCACATATTTCTCAATTCATGACAAACAATATACCAGTAAACTGCCTCTCAACAACTAGTACGATCAAACTAGATGTAAAGGTACTTGGCAAAGCATCCAAACCAAGTTCCAGACTTGTAGACAAACTATAAAGTTCAAAGTAAAGCTGGATAGAGCAGAAAATCCACACTTCTGAGAACTAGCTTTCACAATTGCCAGTCCATCAGACAAGTTCTCTATCCCCCAGAAGTTTTTCCCTGTGAAGGAAAACAGCTTAAGAATTTCAAGTTAAATCATGTGTTCATAATAACCTATTCTTGTCCATCGCATGGCCCCATCCACAAGCATACACATACATGTCAGGAAGGATGAGAAAAGGGAGTGAGAAAGAAACCAATCAGCATAATTCTTGCAGATGGCGAAGAATAAGTTCAAATCCTCAGGTCATCATCTACCCGCAAAAACCAAATGAAGCATGACATCCATACTTTTCATCCATCCATCCCCATCACACAGCAACTTCTACAAGGGGCACCAAGAGTAGCTAAGAGTGTGAATGATTGATATCCTCAAACACACGGATTTAAATAAATTATCCACTAAACTTCCATCTTTACCTAAGCACAAGCACATGATTTCTCAAGCAAAACCAAGCATAAAACAAAGTCGCATAACTAAATTCAACAACAAATAAAACTAACAGAAATCATTGAGTGAACAAAAAACATAGATAAATAAAATACCCTCAACTAGAATTGTAAGTCACCTTCAAAAGACATCCTTAATCATCCAGATACCACAAAATTAGACAAAAAACATAAGATGGGATCTTTCCGAAACTAAAAAAAAATCAATTTCTCAATCATTCAGAAATCACAACATCACCATCAGTAATCTCCTGCTGCAAATCCTTTGGATCTTTCCCATCGACCGTACACCCAACTGAAACACAAGTCCCCAAAATCTCCTTCACTGTCCCACTCAGATCCTTAGCCATTGATCTCGAACTCATAACCTTTGCAATCTCAATCACATCATCAAGAGCGATGTTCCCATTATGCTTTATGTTCTTCGTCTTCTTTCTGTCTCTCTCTGGCTCCTTCAACGCCTTGATAACCAAAGCCGCTGCTGAGGGCACGACGGTGACCTTGGCTTGACGGTTCTGGACGGTGAGCTTGACGGTGACACGGAGCCCCTTCCAGTCCTTGGCTGTCTCCTTGGCGATGTCTTCACCGATTTTCTTGGGAGAAAGACCAAGTGGTCCGATTTTGGGAGCAAGTGAACTGGCCGCACCAACTTCACCGCCGGTCACCCTCACGAAAACGTCGACAACCTGAGATGGGTCAAACTTTGGCGGCATTGTCGCTGCTCTGTTGATACTTGTAAAGTTAGGGAAAGAGAGGGGGCGAGGGTTTGCAGAAATAAACGAGCATATGCATATATAGATATGATGGTGGCTAGGGTTTTAGGAGATCGAAATGTCTGTTTTAGCCCTACTAAATGGGCTTTAAGGGAAATAAGTGACTGGATAATGTGGGCCTGTTGGATTATTCTGGACTTCTTCATTCGCAGTTTTCCAAAAGTTGCCATGGCCCATAACCATCCACAAATCTTGGACCATATTCTTTATCCTGAAATTAAAGAATGGCAAGTGTTCAAATTTTAAAAAATAAAATAAAATTTTATTTTGTGTTTAGATTATTGGCATTGCTGCAACTAATTTCCAACTTATATATATATATATATATATATATATATATATATAGTCATTAACGAAAATAGTCCCAAAATCCCAAATTTTCTTATGAAGCTGTCTTATAAATTTGTCCTCTGATCTTATTTCCCAGCTGATGATTGCAACCATGCGCAAAGAGGCAGTTTCTACTACGCTTGATAATGTCTGTAGCACAACAATTTTTTAAGAAAATATTGAGATGGCGATGAATGGATCCTGGATCAACTATAATTAATTTATAAAATTTATCCTCTTGAATATGAAATCAAGATAAACCTAAATTTAATTTAAAATAAAAATAAAAAACTCAGTTCTAATAAATAAAATATTAAAAAGTGAGCATATGATGCGTGTATTTAATTAATTAATTTAAATATTTTTTAAAAAAATTAAATCTAAAAAAAACTAATACCAAATAAGAAAACTCGAGATAATCTGAATCACTTTTAAAGTAGTGAAAGATCCAATTTAAAGCAAATTAAAAAAATAATGTCAACATGCGTTAACTTTTCAAACCCGCGACCTGGATTATTAGACCGCAAGCACCATATATAAAAAAACAGTGAAGTCCAGTCCTCGCCAAGTCAAACGTTGAATGATGAAATTGAAAAAATTAATTACAAATATATATATATATATATAATGGGGATAAAAATCAAAATTAAAAATAAATTAGAGTGAAATTAATATTTTTTGTTTAAAGATGAAATTAAAAAAAAATTGACAAATGAAAAATAAACCAAAAGAATGAGGACATAATTGAAAAAAATAATATATTTTAAATTTGAATTAAATGATGAAATTGAAAACCAATAAAACTTTTATAAAATAGCCAAAAACAATTAGAAATCAAAAAAATAAAGATCAAATTAAAAAAAATAATAATATATGACTAATTAGGAATGAATGATGAAATTGAAAACAAACAAAACTTTTATAAAATTAAGAACAAAAATGGTATAAAAGTGTATTTTATTGCTTTAAAATAATATTTATGTATGGAGAGAGACTTCTAGTTTTGAAATCAATGATCCAATTGCAAATTAAGATTTGAGACAAAATGACTAGATTAAATACAAAAGAAGTAAAATGTATATAATGGTTTAAGAAATAAAAATTCTGGTATTCAGTTGTGTCTTCATTAGTACATACAACAAGAACAATAGTAACATTTATTAAGGTTATAAAAGTGTTTTTCAAGTGGTAGTAGATAAAATTAGGTTAAAAATTAAGTTATGGGGTAAAACATTACACAAACTGATTTTATAACCACCTCTATAATGATTAAATTTTAGACAGCAGTCGACGCATCATCTATCATGACTAGTGATGTGTCACTTGTTTCTTTTTTTCTTAAAATATAAGTATTTTACCAACTGAATAATAATAATAATGGCCCAATTGAGGGCATTAAATAGCATGTCCGCGGATCTGAGTATATTTTAAAAGAACTAGGTGTGTTGGGGCATTTATGCTTGTTGATACAAGAATAGTATAAATATAAAGTAAAAATAATTCATTAATAAAAATAATAATTTATGCTCAACACTCTAAGGTGCAAAATCAAAGAAATATATATGCAAATACCCCATCACCCTAAAAATACAAATTTACTTTCCACTTTAGAAATACAAAGTTACGAAATAAAAATTCACCACTTACCAGAAGATATATAATTGAATATAGCGATGAAAGATTAAGTCAAAAAAATTTTAATTCTAATTTTTAACAAAAGATCTTTAATACATGATTTGAATAATCATTATATACTTAGAACAATCCTTCAAGTCTAGAGATAAACTAAAATAACAGAATTAATCAAAGTAAATGACTTTAATAAAAAAACTAAAAAAATAATAAATAATACACGTTTTGACTTTTTGGAAACACAAATACATGTATAGAAAACTCATAAACTAAAATAGCCACAATTTTATGTACATAACTTCAATGCATGCATGGCTGAATAATCTAAAAATATCATTTTTTAAAGTTTAAAGTCACATAGGATAATTTTTTTTTCATGCAATTAAGAGATGCAAATTCAAGATAAAAGTTGGCTTTCCAGTCAACAATAAATAATATCAAGAACTTGATTTATTTACATTGTCAACTCAAACTCAAGTAACCCAATATCAATAAAACCATTAATATTAATAAGATCATTAGAGGACACTCTCATGTCACCCTTAAAAATAAATTTATTAATACCAGTTGGGTTTATGACGATGGTCTTATGCTAACCCGGATTGAACTGATATGTTGCCTCTTCAATATTAAAAAAAAATATTATATTGAATTTTTTTAGTTAAAGTCATATTTTTATCAATCGTTTGGGTTGAGTTTAGACCAACTAAGTTGATCGGGTCATAACAAATCGATTGATGTATGATTTGATTTGAATCTCATGCTAAATAAGGATTCAAATCGAAAAGTTTCAAGAATAATCAATTCAACCGAGTTTATTGATGCTTCCAAAGAATTTTTGGTATAATGCAACAGTGTTGTTTATTATTATTATTATTATTATTATTATTATGTTTTTCTGATACATTGCTTTAAGTTTATTAAGGCGTGATTCTTTTTAGAATTGAAACTTACTGAAAATGATGAGAGAATGTTATCCAAGGAAAAAAATATTCAGTGAAAATTAAAAAAAGAGGATCGCATTAATGAGATAAAAGGAATTTATTTAGAGAGATGTCTTTTTTATTCTTATTTTAAAACTTCATGATTTTTGTGGTATATTTTATGGATGCTCTTGTTTTTTATTAGATAAATAACATAAAAATTGTTATGTATTTTTTTAAAAATTAAATATATTAATAAGAAAAGAAAACTTGTATTACAAAATTATTTTGTGTCAGTCAAATTTAAATTGTTGCTCTTATTATAAAAAAATATTAATTCCATATAATTAAGTTAAAAAACTAAAGAGCTTCCCGCATTGCATGATCATATATCTTTGTTTTCGTCCATTTCTCAATTTCACGATTTATTCTTTAGCTAGCAATAAAATATCTTTTTAGTGTTTATTGAGATATATAATCCTCAATCTATGTTGTTAAATGTCTACATTAAATTTTGAGTTAAGGATAAAAAATGATCTTTTTATTCTTTGAAAACATGTTAGCAATATATAGATATTTTTTATATATATATTTAAAAATTTTAGCTTTGACCTATGATGATGGGTCAACACAATAACTCATAGTTCTAGGTTTTCTCTTACAACTCAACTTGGTAACACACTGATCTGGGGCTTGTCCTAGCTGGGTTATTGAAAAGAAAAAAAGTATTTTCTCCTAAAACCACATCGTTTCAAGTGTTTTTTTTTTTAAATCAAAATTTATATTAACAAAATCAACTTTCTTTATTCATAACTTAGATTTTATACCAAGTCAACCTTAACAACAGTTTGAGAGTTGTCCAACTAGTAAGCCCACTCCTACAAAAAAGAGAAAGATTAAGAAGGCCCAGCCCGCACTTGAAATGGGCCGAAGGAACAAAACTAGAAAATACAAAACCACCACACACCATTTTCTTTTCGGTGACTGAAAAACCCTATACCCATCAAGAATCAAACAATAGCAAAAACCCCACACTCACAGCTTTGAAGCCAAAAGAGGATCATCAGCCAAAAAAAAGAAGAAATTTCAGAGAGAGATGCAAGAATCACAAGAAAGAGCAGAGTATACTCTTGTTGCAAGAAAACCCAGTTTTGGACTCCCTACTGGTTGTCCAATTTGCTTGCCTGTTTACATCCACCTCAAATTTGCTAGCTTTCCTTTCCGTTTGGATTTCAATAACACTTTCCCTGATTCAGGTATTCTTTTTTGGCCTCTTAATTTCATTCATTTATATTCATGTTTTTAATTTCCTGTACTGGGTTTTTGCTTGTTTTTAGTTACTACTGGCTGACTTTCTGGCTGTTTTCTTGTTTCTATTTCGTTGAAGTTTGCTTCTTATGTGTTAATAGGTTAGAACCACCAAGATAAAAAAACCCCATTTCTTTAGCCAAGTTCTTTTTCACAGAATGAATGTTAATTTGATCATGTTTAAGATGGCTACTGGTCATTTTTCTGTTACCGCCTCTGTAATTGTGTTTAAGATCGATGCTTTCATTTCACTAAGAAATTTTAGAAATCTGAAAGTTGGTATTTTGTTGCTGAATGGGTATGACGGGGTCATGGAATAAGTGAAGCCAAGATACATGCTTTCTAGGGCTTTCATATTGTTTTAAAGAATGCCATTGTCATATGGGAAGGAGTTAACTAATTAGTATTCAAGTTCGCATTTGCTTGCCAGGACTATGTTTGATGGGTACTGGTTGTTTAATTGACAATACATGACAGCCAGTTTTCAATATTCTTGCTGAAAGCTTTTCAAGAATAATGAGTGTTTTTTTTGTTTTTGTTTTTATTTACTAGTTCTTGTGAAGAAATTGAAACCTCAGTTGCTCGAATCTTTATTAAACAACTGGAGACATGGTTATGTCATTTGTTTCATTCTCAGTAGCCAGTTATAGTCCCATTGAAATGGACAAAGTCCTACCCTTTATTATTCTTAAGGCTGTTCTCAATACTTGAACCTATATCCTTGTTGCTGCAAACCCAAGATTTTTACCATTGAACCAAGCAATGGCCTAATAAAAACCATGTTAAGTAGTATGGGGAGAAACTATGTCTTCTTTTCTGTCACAACTAAGGTATCTCCATGTACTTTTTTTGTTCTGAAATTTTATGTATTCAAAAGTCTAACTTCATTTTCTTGAGCCTTTCTCTAATCTTAATTTTGATTATACACAGTGAAGGGCTTTCCTCTGGTAACTGGGCTTTCTGTTAATTTGGTTATGCTTTCACTTTTGTCTCTTATCAGTTTGCTGGGGATTCTGTAGCATAGAACTGTAGAAGTCTACTGTTTTAATTATGTATGGGCAGTGAATCTTCTCTCAAAATCTGAAAGGTTCTTTTTTGTATTATATGGTTTCTTATGTATGTATGCATGTCTTTGCACTCACTTTCTCTATGTTACTTTCTCTCTGCGAAACTTCCAACTCTACAAAAAATTTGAATCTACTTTGTATTTATTTTCATGTGGGTGCATGCTTTGCTCATGTTGTCTTATATGTGTGTTTTCTAAAATATATCATGCAAATATCAAAATTGCCTTCAAAACACTTATCTGACTTTCTATTTTAGATCAAATTCCTTACATCGAATCAGGCACTTATGTGACCTTCAATGACGAGAATGGGGGGCTTATTGAACGTTTAAGGGAAGATGGTATTGTTGATTTGGATGCTGCTTTCTGCTCTCTCCCAGAATGGATATCAATGAAAGCAATGGTTAGCACCTGGCTTGCTGAGGCAGTCATGTATGAACTATGGGTGGGATCTGATGGAACTTCTGCCCGTGCAATTTATTATTCTGACCTCCCTTGGTTAATAGGAAAGGCTCTATTCATGAAACAAGTGTATGTTGTTAAGCAACGATTTGGGATAACAAAAGAAAATGCTGAACGAAAGGAAGCAGAGGTTACACTTCTATAATTGATAATCTTTTTCTGCAACTTGTTGATATGTGCGCTCTTTCTCAAATATGCACACATGCACCAGTGCCAAAAAGCATGCACCTGTGGAATGATTTTAGCCTTTTATGTTTTTCTTCATTTTTTCTGTTAATTTTCCTTCAGCATGGACTTGCGTTTTTTCTTAATTCTGAATAGATTTACAAGAGAGCAAAAATTGCATATGGAGCTTTGTCAACCACATTAGGGGATCAAACTTTTCTTTTTGAAAGGTGATTCTTTTGGATATCATGTTTAATATATATATATATATATTTTTCTTTTTTACAGGAAATTCATTAAGGATATTTTGGCTTTTATATTTTTATTGAAGTTTGATGTCAAGTAAAATTTAATATTGACCTGCTAATGATGCACTCTACTTCGTTTTTCTATTTGTGCAGGCCATCTAGTTTGGATGCATATCTCCTTGGGCATGTGCTTTTCACTCTTCAAGCATTACCCGTGAGTCACTGTACCATCTATCTTCCATGATCCGTGTGAGCTGACTGCTGCCATTTGTATGGTTGGAACAATTATATACAACTGAAAATGTGGATATGCATGACCTAGTATGATGGTGCAAAAAATAAAACTACATTATACCATTCACTTTCTATTGTTGAATGCACAGGCACACCGAAAACATGATTAACCTGTTGGATATAACATGCTTCGGTGTTTGAGCAAGCTTATGAAGAGAATATTTACAACAAAATATGTAGGATCTCTACCGTATTGTTACATTCACATAGACAAAGAGCAGTTTGCATGTAAATTATATTACCTTAATGAAAATCTCCATGATTACATGCAGCCTTGCAGTAAATATCTAACAATCAAGGCCCACTAATTTCTTTCAGGAATATGACAGCAATCTGTGCTGTTATGAAACACATTACCATCAAAAAATCCTGTTGAAATCATTTTCTTCTAACATGGTTCCTACTCATTTGACTTTCACATGATTTGCTATGGGTATTCTATCTACTTAATATGGTGTGGTGCCAAGCATTTGACTATTCTGCCCTACTTGTTAAATATTTTGACTGCTTTTCTCTTGTTTTGTTCAATGCTATTAGGAATCATCAGTGCTGCGACTTGCACTCTCGGAGCACGGTAATCTCATACGATATGCTGAAAAACTTAAGTCAGAGTACTTGGAGGGTGGATCATCTTCTTCTGTCCCACAATTCCATTCAGAGGCTTCATCAACTTCAACAAGACGTCCTTCAAATTCAAGTAAGATATTTTCATCTTTCATTCACGTGTATATTATGTTGGTTATCTGACAGTGTTTGAGTTGTGGATTGTTAAATTACCAAACCAGCCTATGGATCATGTTTTAGTCATCAAAATAACTGTTTGTTATTTAAAATGCTTAAAGAAAAATAAAAACCGTTAGGAAATAATAGGTGAAAAAGTACCAGCCATGTCTGTTTTTTCAAATAAAATTCCTAACTTTTTTCATATGTTTTCAACACTAGGTTCAAAGACTAAGAAGCAACCCAAGAGGGAAAAGACAGAAGAGGAGAAAACTTTCAGAAGAAGGGCAAAATACTTTTTAGTAACACAGCTAGTTGCTGTTTTAGTTTTTCTATCTGTCATGGGCGGTTATGATTTTTCTGAGGTGGAGGTTGATGATGATGAAGGCTTCAGTTATGACTGAAGAAGCATCCGTTTTTCTTTGACAAATTTGTATTTTACTCGACCTTTTCTTTTAAAACCGTGAGAAGGATAATTTCCTTTTTACCTTTCATTCTTATATTCCATGTAAAATTTTTGAAGAATAATCATCTAACAGTTGAAGGTTATTGGTTGTGTGCTTGATCAACTTTTCTTTAAGCACAGTAATAGGCCAACCTTAAGGCGGTTCGGAGAGAGAATTGTGGCACATGTAGTTGGATATTAATATTGAAAATTCAGAAAGACTCCTTCCTTGCTGCAGGAAATTTCCCCTGCAGTTTTTGTGCATGAATCCTCTGTAAATAATCAGCCTATAAGCAACCCATTCATTCCCATTGATTTGCTTCCAATTCTGTAAACATTCTTTCTGATTCTTTGTTTACCATTTCTGGTGATATTCAGTTTTTTTTTTTTGGCTGGCTCACCTGTTTGAACATCTCTGAGAACGGTAACTGAGAGAATCATTTGATTGGTAGCAACTGAGAGAAGCTTTTTATTAATATTATTATTATATTGGGACAAAATATGATGTCTGATAGCTTTGGTTGCTAAGAAAATAGATGAAAAATATCGAGCCTCTGTATTTGATAGATTTTCTCAATCCCAGCTCCATTTCTAGAGGCTTCCTGTGTTCTTTAGTTAGCTTGGTAACTAATCAATCAAACAAATATATTAGGAGGAGCAGCAACTTCTCTACACTACCTTTGCCATTTAGGTTATAACATATAAATTATAATTACATCAACGATGCTAGCAAAATTATCCACTGGGATATCCTGGATTATGTTCCAGCCCTACTGGAACTCTGGGAGGTGACATTCTCCCATTGCTTAACAAGCTCTGCATATCCGTCTGCAGAACCAATAGCAAATTCGGTCAGTGAGCTCATTGCAACTGACATTCCTGCACAAAGTACCTTTATGGCAACTTCAGCCATTTTCTCTGTAGTCATTACATCTTCTATTTCACCAACCTCCATCAATTCCATACTTCTTCCTGATTCAACAGACAACCCAGCTCCAAATCTCTTTGAACTGACTGGGACCCTGTGTGGATCGTCTCTTAGCTGCTGTGCATAGATAGACCCCATCCCAGCAGCAAAAAAATCTAGGCCATCAAGAACTGGTATCTCCTGCATTGCATCAAGAAACCTTGACCATTGGAAGCAAAGTCCAAATATTGGAAAGGTTCCACTGGATCGAGGAGGTGAGAATGGAAGTTTTGACATGTCAGGATCCAACCTGAAACACCTGAGGAGCCAGCCGGTTAGCGCGTGAAGATAGGATCGTTGAGAAGTGATCCATGCCTCAAAACACGCTCGCCAATTCCTGAGTTCTGTCTCGAGGTTGGAAGCCGACCTGGCTAGCCGTTGAGGGTCAGCAACTGACATGGAAGTGTGCCGTTTTGCTTCAAGTTTTGAAGGTGTGCCGGCTAGTAAAAGCTTGGCTTCATCTAAAGTGCGCTTCTGTGACTGGTGGCATTCTGCCATTACTTTCCACATCCTCGCTAACCTGTGGAACATGAATAGAAAGTTCAAGTCAGATTGTAAATATAAGAGACTTTATTTAAGCACTTTTCACTTCTCCGTGGATTGGAATACTTTTATCATGGTCTGCAAAAACAGTCTTAAGTAATAGAGTATGTACCCTTGTACCAATTCCGAAAGTTGAGGCTGCAATTCTTCATCCCTTAATGTTTCTATTCTCTTTGACACCGCTTCAACTGAGTGTATTGAAACCTTTATCTGAGTATGCAGATCCCTAATGGCTGTCCTTGTTTTATCCAGCACAGAGGGGTCCTCTCCTTTAACATCTTGGTTCCTGAGTTGCATACACTTCTTCTCATACGCAATTCGAACCTTTTCTCCACACTGTTTAAGAAGGTAAAAGAAGAAAATCAGTTGCAGATTAGTACACCACATCAATATAATTTAGTAATTACTACCACAAACCATTTTAATGTCCCTTTGTGCAGAATTAAACGTCCAATACTAAACATGTCTAATAATTTCAATGAAATTCTATGCTAGAAAAACCGGGGCATCAGAATTCATCATTCAAGAAGTTATGAAGATTTGAGATATACCCTAACTTCTTGATAGAGTTTCTTCTCCCAGGCATATAATCTGTCCAACGTTGATTGGTGACTACCTGAGAGCATGCAAGATTCCTCTGAGAAGTCACTACTGCTATCACAATCTTCATCTTTAGAACTTGAAGAATTGATCATAAATCTTGATGATGATGACCGAGATGAAGCTGAGCGTATCAGTGCTACTGGATTCAACATTTTCATGGCTGCAGGATCATAAGATTTTCAGATGATATCTAGAGTACTCGAAACCGAGACAGAGTCACCAAGGGATTACATAAAAAAGGCTAGAATTTAATAAAGAATTCACATCACTACAAGCATTTGGTGAATGAGATGGAGACTAGGACTTGATCAAATAAGTTTTCAGCTATTCATGTTCCAGACATACTGCGTGTCAAGAAATGCTGTTATGATTATATCTTCTTTGGAAAATGGCAAAATATGCATGAAAGCGCATCTTATTTCAGACAGAGTTAATAAAACCGGAGCTTGAAAGTTCTTTAACCTGTGAGTTCATTTGAAGTTGACGAGTACTGAGCTCTGCTAGACTCTAACAAATCCGACACCTCCTTGGCTGAATTGCAAATAACTGTGAACTGTTCTTCAAGATCCTTGATGACTTCTGCCATGCTTGTTGGCCTTCGGTTAACATAGACAGTAAAACCTGGTGTTTCAACCTTGGCGGCTTCACCATTACCAGCTGCCATTTCTTGATTGTGAACCTCAACCTGTCCTGAATTTTGAGACCGTGATAGCTCTAGCTTCACACTACCTTGTGATTGCAATCCTGATTGTGACCCATTTACTTCATGTTCACTTTCACATTCACATTCACAGTCACTGTCAGTTTCTTCATCCTCCTCATCCTCATCCTCGTCAACATCTTCAACAAGCACTTCTTCTCTTGCGTAATTGGAAACAACCTTAGCTCGTTCTCCTGCTAAGTTTGCCTTGTTATCTGAGTCTTCTTGTTCAGTTTCATCTTCCAGGTCAGGAATCCCCTCTTCTTCTCGAACCTGCCTTAGTCCTCTTATGTCATCATCCATACCCATCTGATCAAGGCTGCTACGATTGGGATAACCATAGTAGTCTAATGATGAAAATGGGTTCCAAAAGCCATCCCATTGTGAAGTTTGAGGAGACGGTGGAGGAATGCTGGGCCTATTGTTGGGGGAATATGAGAAGAACGAAGAATACATTGGTGAGGATTGCATCGCAAAGAATCCATCCGCACCGTAATGATGCATTGGAGAGTACGATTCGACTCGGAATGTTTCCGGTGATTGAGGTCTCTCCTCAACTGAAACTGATTGGTTCCCCCCTGACCTCAAATAATTTACTTTCAAAGTCGAAGTAGGTCCAGATTGGATAGGTGCTGCAGAGAAAGATTTCGGCGAAATTGAGATGAAACCAGGACTTGTTTTCTTCACAGGCGTAAAAGGCGGTGTTATAAATGAATCTAAGAAGAACTCTCGGGGCTCGTCTCCTTCAACATAATCCCTAAGAGCTGCCAAAACTCTTTTCAAGGACTGGATATAAGCCAAGTGTCCTGATGCAAATCGTGTTCGCTGCTCTACAGCCTGCTTAATGTATCTTTTTCGATCTTTACAAAGCTGAACTGCCTCTTCTTCATCAAGCTTTGAGGTAGTACATCCCATTTCTATCTTTTACCTTCCCTTTCCCTCCCCACTCTATGAAGTTTTCACGCTTGGATCAAAACCGAAATCGCAATAGTATCTCCTCTTGTACCTCACCAGATTCATATGGCTTTTCTCTACCTGTTCAACAAAAACAAAATTTTATTAGTAACTATTAATCCACAGAAAGAAACATGAAGCAAATGGAAAAGAATTTCCTAATAAACGAGACATTCTTTTTTTCATCACATGCAATTATGATACAAGAAAACAAAACAGATTTTAAAAAAGTTGTCTGTGCTTTTCTTTATTTTCAAGTTAGAGAAAATTTCTCACTTGCTTAACAGAACAAAGAAATTAAGATTCTTTTGAGCTTTCTTTATGAGTTCTCTAGAAACCAAGAACTCAATTTCTCCAAATTCTCACATAGCAACAATAAAATAATTATATATAAAAAAGGTAAAAACTTGCACTTTGTTGAAAGAATTATATGCAAGACAGCCCCTCAAACCCCAAAAGCATGAATAATTTCCTAAAACTTGGAGGTGAATAATCATAAGCTGAAGAAAAATATTTCAAGCTGGGAGAAGGACAAGAAAAATAGTATACAAAAGACAAACATGAGAGAAGGAAAAATGACCAAATGATACAAAAAGGAGTTCTACTGAATAAAGAGAGGTCTATAAATGATTAAAGGGGGCCATGGTGCAAAACTGTTGATTTTTAGTTACGAGGTACAATAAGTATGAACTGAAACAAGAAAAGAAGATAAAGGTTTAAAGTAGAGAAGAACATAAACCAAAAAAAGGCACCATTTTTGACCGATAACGTGTTGAAACCTGCAAATGCTGTAAGCAAAAACTGGAAAGAAATTAAATAATAGCAGTGGCCCTTTTGCAGTGATAAAAGCAGAACTTATCAGATGGAAGAAGAAGAAAAAGAATCCAAAGTGAGAAAATTAAAGAAAAAATAGCAAAATGCATAGCTGATGATGAGCATACAAGGAGGAGAAAAAGGATGAAATACTTGTTAGAATGAAAACACGAAGAGTGTGGAAGGAAATTAAATTTGAAAAGAAAAATAAAAACCCATTGGGAAGAATCTGCTAAAACAACTTAAGTATCTCAAATAATTGGTTGCACATAATAGAAAAAAATTATATTCTTATAAATACTAAAATCCCCAGATAATAAAAAATAAAACAATTTATAGCAAGCTGTGTTTCATAAGAAAAAGCAAAGAGCTAGACTATAAATGAACAACAAATCCTGAAGAAACCCAAGTCAGGATTTTGAATATAAGAACGAAAAACAAACACAGCACTCATACTAGAGGCTATGTATATATGTGTAGAAACATATATGCACAGAATAGAAGCTCTCCTCGAGAAGAGCTAAAAAAGGGAAAAAACTAAATGATCATTGTAAGATGATAATAAAAGTAATGGAAAAATGGGTTATAATGAAGGAACATACCTGAGGAGTAGTGTAGGAGTAGTTACGGAGTCGAAGAGAAGAGAAGGGTGGGAGAGATATTGCTGCAGTCTGCAGATGATCAAACTTCTTTCACAGAGAGAGAGAGAGAGAGACGTTGAGAAAAGCAACGGTCAAAACTCAAATTAATGAACGAAAAGGGAGGAAAAAAAACATCAAAACATAAAATAAATAAATAAAGTCATCGGATTTGGAGAACTAAAACGAAAGCAGACAACATGAGAATAGGATGGAAGAAACCTACATGCATTGAAGTCTGACGTCACCTCTTTGTAATTGCCCTCCCTTTCTACTTTTTATTTCACAAATGCCACTCACCTCAACCGATGAATTTATGCCCTCTTTTGTAATTCTCTATTTTATGTCCTCTCTTGTCTTGGAGGCCAAGACTCCAAACTAACCACAGCCCCCTTCAAGCAAAATCGAAGAAGTAGTGCTTGAATAAAAAAATATTTTATATTTTTAATATATATATATATATATATATATATCATTTTAATATTAAAAATAAATTTTTAAAAATAAAAAATATAATTTTAATATATTTCTAAATAAAAATTACTTTAAAAACAGCACACCTAAGCAGCTTGTTTCCTCATGCTGACCGAATTTCATTTATTTCGTATGATCTTCTCGTCCAGCACAAATGGCCCATACAGGGACCCATCAACTTTCTAATTCCATGATCAAATCCCAATTAGCCCTCTGATCATTTCCAATCTGCACACGGAATTTGTTGCTTTTGGGGTCTTGGTGGGGCCCACGAGTTAATTTGTATTCCATGCCATGGGAGGGCATTTAGATTGTTGAGCAAGACAAGGTCATTTTTGTAATTTGGGGGTTAGTTTTTGTTAGGGGAGAAGAGGGAATTTTGAAAAGCGAAAAAAGAGAGTCGGCTCAAAAAAGCAAAAGATGAGGGAACCTGGCCCTACTGCTAAAGACTCCTGGGGATGCCTGGATAACGGTTTCTTTACCAAACCCCCCTCTCCTTCCTACACAAATATCAACAATGCCCTCCCTCCAGTTATTTCACTCAGATTAATGCTTTTTTCCTATATTAAATTCAACAGTTCAGCAAAAATCTTGTTTAAAAAAATATTTTTTTATTTTTTAAATTTATTTTTAACATTAATATATTAAAATAATTCGAAAACATAAAGAAATTTAATTTTAAGAAAACAGAAATTGAATTTTAGCAGATTTCCATTGAAGTATCTAACAGAAAATAATAATAATAATATTTTTTTACACAATATAATATCCAGAAGAATTCTTGCTGTCTTTGAGGGTCAAGATTTAAGGCATAATGAGAAATCGAGGATAATGGACGTAAATTGAATTAACAGCTTATTAGCACATCCTTAATTAAGAAGCTAATGATAGAATTTGAAAGTGATACTTTCAAGCTAAGTAAATCTCCCCTTTGCCTAATAGTTGATCAACAAGAGTGAGTCATTCTATCGAGTTCTTAATTAAGCCATTCAAAACCAGACTTAATCCAAAACGTTCCGAATTAGTTTGAAGAAAAACAAATTAATTTTTTTTAAAAAATATTTTTGAAACGTAAAAACAACTAGACGAGTGTGTTTGGGAACACGGTGCAAACCGCGTTCCCTCAAATTTTGAAATTTTTTTGTTTAAAATGAATTTTTTTCATGGTTTCAGATCATTTTAATGAGCTGATATCAAAAATAATTTTTAAAAAATCAAAAAAATTTATTTTGATGTATTTTTATGCCAAAAATACTTTGAACCGTCATCAATACTATAATCTGAAACACATTTTAAATATCATGTTATTTCGATGAAGTACGCACGTCATGATCTAAAAGATTGAAACATGTAACCCATTTAGGTGGTGGCTCAGTGGTAAGAGCTTGGGACCAAAAGGTTTGCTTCCTCTGTAGTCTCAGGTTCAAGCCCTGTGGTTTCTCATATAATGGCCACTGGAAGTTTACATGGTCGTTAACTTCAGAGCCCGTGAGATTAGTCGAGGTACGCGCAAGCTGGCCGAACACCAACGTTAAACAAAAAAAAAAATTGAAACATGTACATGATTAATCGTTACAAATAGAATTGTGTAGAATAGAATACTTGAAAGTTAACCTCGAGATCTTAGAAATACTTGTAAAAGAAGTGTTTATTTGCAGGATTAGGGAGAGGAGTAAAAGGCAATTTTAGCACCGAAATACAATTGTTGAGTAATTGCAAAGAAGAAATGGAATATATTCCGTGTTGACCTCCAAGACAGGAGGAATAATATTGGCATTGATGGAAGCAGAAGATTCACTGTGTCATGACAATTACAGCCTTTTCTATTAGAGGTGATCTGTCCATGGCTGCATGTGACTCCAGCCTAGGATTCTACCCCCTCTTTTATTTTATTTTATTTTATGTAAACCTAATCTTCATTATCATTTTACTATAGAACATTATGTAAAATTTACTCCTCAATTATATATTCTTAAGGGTCCGCTTCTTTCCCATTAAATATTTTATTTGTTAAAAAACCAACGAAAAAAAAAAGCAAAAAAAAAATAAAATTAAATGTCAATGATTAATAAAAAAAATAAATGCTTGTCAATATTATGAAATATACCTTCTAAAAATTCTTAAAAGGTCTTAACGATTTTATTTGTTAACTGGGAAAAAAAACCAAGATAGCTTTTATAAAGAGAAAAATGAAAAAAAATCCAAATTACCAACAAATTAAACATGAAAGGAATTTTTTTTAAAATAATAATAAAAGGACAAAAAAACCTAATTTTTGTTGGCATGCCAAACTCATTTTCCAGTTGTGATGTTATGATAACCTCGTATAAAATAAATTTAATTAAATAATAGAGGTCAACTCTCAAGTAAACTAAATGATGAAAGACAACTAAAAAAAATCAATTAAAAAAAGTTGAGTTAACCTGGATTAAATCAACTAACATGTGACCCGAGATATAAAATCAAGATACTACTATAAAAAAGAAAGCGAAAAAAACCACGAAGATCAAAGTAAAATGATGAAATTGAAAAAAAATTAATTTTAAAAAAGAAACCTAAAAAGAAGATCAAAGTAAAAATAAGTTAATTTTTGAAATCTACGACTTAAGTCATTAGACTGGAATTAATCTATAAAAGATCCTTAATGGCTAGTACAGATGAAAGAAATTCGAAGGCTCAGGCAATCTCAAAAAAGAAAAACTTGGTTACAGCTAATTCTATTTCTTAATCAGCTAGGTTTATTCATTTATTTATCTTCTTCTTCCTCCTTGGAACACCTTTTTTTTAAAAAAAAGTCTTGAGGCTCTGAGCTACCCCTAATTGGGTTCATATTTGGTGGCTTGATATATAACAACTTCTGTGACTTTCACTTAAAAAAAAAAGATCTCTGGTCCCATATCAACCAGAAAGGTGTTTGTTCTTTGTCTCTTCTTCTTGCTCGTTAAAAAGAAATTCCACTTATAAATGTCTTTAATTTTCACCAACTCATGCAATCAAATCTGATATGATAACTCATTGTTTCAATTGGAAATACAAAACATTATACCAATTATTGCTTATTGATGAGTATGAAATGAAGTCTTGCATCCTTGCATCAACAATTAATTTTAGAGAATGTGAAATTAATTAAAATATATATAAACTGGCTGGAACATTTATATTAATAAAAAAATAATAAGTTTTTTATTTATAAAGTTGCTAAATACATGTTGATTAAATAGATGTTTTTAAGACTAGTTATTATTTTTTAAAATAATTTTTATTTAGAAATATATTAAAATTATATTTTTATATTTTTTAAAAATTATTTTTGATATTAGTAATTTAAAAAATATAAATTTTAAAAAAAGAAAAAATTAAATTTTTTTTCAAGATAATTTTAAAATGCAAAAACAAAAATTCCCAGGTGAGATGAGCATAAAACATATCTGCTGGGGTCCGAACTCCAGACCCGTGTCATTTTCTTGGGAAAAGAAAGACATATCCAATCACTGCATTTTGACATAAAGAAGTCTTTAATCTTTCAATCCGTATCACGCTGCCCAATATGGCATCAATACCTGAAATGAGCACTTTCCTATGGGCAACAGCAGCAATTCTTTTTAGATTTCTGCTTCAATTTCCTGTTCGAATTGATTTTGCCAGCATAGCATGGCTGTTTCGTGGGATGCCCGTATATATACCGATTTCAAATAGTGGTGGTTTTTATTTAAAAATTTATTAAAATATTTTTTT
>Ga0325405_1001001_pt1 | contig 28408 bp, 26 predicted proteins | sample PopdelMetagenome_21_FD_205663 | JGI IMG/M metagenome (GOLD analysis project Ga0325405, IMG submission 205663) | Populus deltoides microbial communities from Bellville, Georgia, United States - Xylem-Control-R2 | ecosystem: Host-associated > Plants > Phyllosphere > Stem > Wood/Secondary xylem... | reverse complement strand
CCTGACTATTGCGTCAATGAATAACCAGTAAAATGAATTTAAATTAATGCATGCATATTTTTTTATATTTTTTTTAGAAAGAAAAAAAATGTATCGTGATAAAATTGGTCTGAATACCCCTTTCATAAGGTTTTCCTTCATTAAATAGAAAGAAAAAAAATGTATCGTGATAAAATTGGTCTGAATACCCCTTTCATAGGGTTTTCCTTCATTAAATAGAAAGAAAAAAAATATATCGTGATAAAATTGGTCTGAATACCCCTTTCATAGGGTTTTCCTTCATTATATAGAGAACTTAAATGCTAAACAAGGTAAGTATTAATGGCAAATTTCCAGCACCTAAATGCTATACAAGGTAAGTAAACATTCCTAAAATAGCACAAATCAAATCTCTAAATTATCTTTGTAACATCTCCCCTCAAATTGATGTTGGTAGATAAAAAAGCATTAATTTGTCAACCAAGAACTGATGTCGGTGCCGAGAAAGAGCTTTAGTGAAGATGTCTGCAGTTTGATGTTTGGTGGAAATGTGAGGAAGAGTAATCACATGTCGGTTAAAGGATTCACAGATGGAATGACAATCGACTTCGATATGTTTTGTATGCTTATGGAAGACAAGATTAGCGACGATCTGAATAGCACTTGTATTATCAGTATGAAGAGGAGTGGGATAGTGTTGAGGAAAACCAAGTTCACCTAATAACCCACGAAGCTAAGTGATCTTAGAGCAAGCGGAAGACATAGCACGATATTCAGACTCAATAGAGGACTTGGAAACTCTGTCTTGGTTCTTACTTTTCCAAGAAATGAGTGCATTGCCTAAAAACATGCACCAAGCAATAACAGAATGACGAGTGTCTGCACAGCCAGCCCAGTCAGTGTCACTATACCCTACCAACCGTAAGGAAGATTCCTTAGGAAAGAATAACCCACGTGTAAAGGTGCCTTTCAAATATCGGATAGTGGGACAAACAGTGGCTAGGTGAAGATTTCAAGGGGCTTGCATAAATTGATTGACCTACTGCACAACAAAAGAAATGTCAGTGCGAGTAATCATCAAATAATTCAAACTCCCAACAAGTTGCCGATACAAGAATGGATTGGATAGAAGATCGCCTTCCTTGTGATGAAGCTTAAGATTGACCTCCAAAGGAGTAAGAACAGAATTACCCAATTGGAGGCCAACTAATGAAATGTCTTCCTCTGTGTATTTGTGCTGGTGTAACAATATACCAGTCGAAGTAAGCTGCACCTCAAGGCCAAGGAAGTACTGCAAGGGACTAAGATCTTTCATATGAAAAGAGGCCTTGAGATGTTGTTGTAATTGTGTAAGTAACACGGCATCCGATCAGTAATCACAATATCGTCAACATATGCTAGAAGTAACACAATTCCTGCAGAAGTCTTGCGAAGAAACAAAGAGGAATCAAACTAACTCTAAGTAAAGTGAAAAACCAAGGAGAGTTGAACGAAATTTATCAAACCATCCACGTGGAGCTTATTTCAACCCATACAAAGATCAGCACAGTTGACAAACCTCGGAGGAAGGTGTAGCAAACATGTTAGGACGTGGAGACATATAAATTTCTTCCTTCAAATCCCCATGTAGAAAAGCATTCTTCACGTCCATTTGTTGGAGAGACCACCCTTGTTACATAGCAAGTGCCAAAATAGTCCGTACAATAGTCATTTTAGCAACAGGTGCACACCTCTCCTCATAATCAATACCATACTCATGTCGATTCCTAAGGGCCACGAGATGGGCCTTATATCGATCTAGTGACTCGTCAGATCAAAACTTGATTGAGTATACCCATTTACAACCAATAGATTTGACACCTGAGCGACAAGTCATAAGATCCCAAGTGTGATTGTCTTGGAGAGCTTGGATTCTGCTTGCATGGCTTGCTGTCAACATGCTTGAGTGGCTGCCTGAGTATAAGAGTGAGGAACATAAATAGTGTATAGAGTGGCAGTAAGCGAGGTATGAGAAAAATCATACCTATCTGGTAGATGTGTAACCCAGGTGGAACATTAAAGTGTTGGAAGCGTAGAATCATATGACAAATCAGTGTCTAGAAAAGGTGCTGAAGGAGGATGTCTATCATACACCACACCTGGTTGAAAGCGCTTAATAGAAGAATTACATCATCAAAAGTAGGTAGAAGAGTAATAGGAGGATCAGAAATAACCTAAGACTGGAAGAAATATTGATTTTCAAAGAAAATCACATTCCGGGAGATCCGGAATTTGTTTGCATGAGCATCATAACAAACAAATCATTTCTGAGTAGGGCTGTATCCTATAAAAACATATATGATAGATTGGGCAGCAAGCTTATGACGATCAATAGGTGGCAAGTGAACAAAACAAACACATCCAAAAGTATGGAAGGATTGATACTCCGGAGATATGCCAAATAATCAAAAATAGGGAGAATCATAATTTAGAGTGACAATAGAAAAACGATTGATCAAATAAACAACAATAGATAAAGCTTCTACCCAGAACTTAAAAGGTACAGACAAATCAATTAGCAAAACATGAACAACATCTAAGAGATGAGGATTTTTACACTCAACAACTCCATTTTGTTGAGGGGTATAAGGACAAGAACGCTGGGAAATAATCATCGATAAACATCACAAAATAACGATACTGACCATGAGAAATAATACGACTGACACCTCAAACATCAATATGCACAATCTCAAAACAAGTAGAAGCACAAGTACCATGCGCAGGAAAAAGTAATGTTTTACTTTTACCAAAATGACAAGTAACACAATTAAAAGAGGCAGGAGATGGAAAAAAGGAATCTTTATTGCCCAAATGACCATGTTTCAAAAGATGAGTCAAAACAGCAGAATTAGGATGCCCTAATTTCTTATGCCAAACTTCATTATTATTGGCAGTAATTGTACAAGCAAAAGAAACAAGAATAGAAATAGAAAACTGTAAAGGAAATAGACGTCCCACTTTAGACCCTTTCGCGATCACCATCCCTGACACCTGATCCTGCACAAGACAACCACCACGAGAGAAATGAACATCACAATTATTATCCACTAATTGGCCAACAAAAATCAAATTGGTAGATAAGCCAGGAGAGATAAAAACATTTTGAAATGAAGAACCCAGAGTACCAACAGCAGTAATAGGAAGTGTACTACCATCAACAATCTGAATAGTTTGTGTGCCTCCATACTTACAAACATCATGGAATCCCGTCGTGTTACCAGTCATATGATTAAAGGCACACAAATCAACAATCCAAGAAGAAATAGAGGTAAGATCTGTACTTTGAAGGCCTAAAGCTGAAAAAAAGACACAATCATCTGCTAGACCATGACAAGCATGAGAATAGACGAATCAGAGCTTACAATGGGAAGAGCAGAAGAAGACGAGGGCTGAACAGCAGCTTGAAATGCTTGAGATTTGCGATTTTGAGGTCACACAGGGCAATCTTTAATGAGATGCCCCTCTTTCTTGCAGTAGTTACAAACTTTCTTTGGACAGTTGCGAGCAATGTGACCGAACTCCTTGCAACTGAAACACTGCAACTTGTTCCTCCCTCTCCCTTGTGCTATATAGGCTACATTCACAGCCTCAAAAAATGCCCTCTCGGAGGTCATACCTATCTGAGTGGATAAACATTGTTCCTTTCATAATAAATCTCCCAAGCAAATATCCATGAAAGGAACCGGATCATGATTCAATAAACTAGCTCAAATAGGCTCAAATTCAAGATGAAGTTTCATCAAAAATTGATCGTGTTGACGTTCAGCATGAACCATTTGAAGAGCAGCGAGTGTTGCGGTGTAAACCTTAGAATGAATAATAATAGAATTCTCACTCCAAATGTTAATAAAAGCATAATAAAATTGCTCAATGGTCAAATTACCTTGAGTATAGGTGTTAATTTCCATCTTCAATTGGAATTTCCGAGCGTTGTGATCTTGGTGATAAATACGATGCAGATAGACCCACATAGCTTGAGCCGTAGTAAAACATCGAAGATTGGTGACAAGATGGGGCTCAAGCGTGCCCAATAACCAAGAGATAACCTTAGCATCCTTCACCTCCCATTGGGCAAGTTCTTTTTCATCAGTGGGAACTAGAACAAAACTATGAAGGTGATGTGATAATTCTTTGCCTTTCAAGAACATCTTAAATTGAAATTACCACGTAGGAAAATTCTTTCCATTAAAGCGGACAATAGTATTGTCAAGAGACATGATGAAAATCACTAAAAAATAGCAAGAAAGTCTAACCAGAAACAACTTCAAACATCCACTACAAGAGACGCTAGAAGAGGTAGCAACAACAAACACCCACGACAAGAACACTAGAAAAATCAGCAAGGCAAAGACAACAACAGAAACAACTTCAGACAGCCACTACAAGAGGCACTAGAAGAGGTAGTAACAACAAACAGCAACGACAAGAACACCAAAAAAAATCCAAAAATCAGAGTACTAGCTCTGATACCATGACAAAATTGATCTGAATACCCCTTCCATAGGGTTTTCCTTCATTATATAGAGAACTTAAATGCTATACAAGGTAAGTATTAATGGTAGATTTTCAGTACCTAAATGTTATACAAGGTAAGTATTAATGGCAAATTTCCAACACCTAAATGTTATACAAGGTAAGTAAACATTCCTAAAATAGCACAAATCAATTCCCTAAATTATCTCTGTAACATATCGGATACCGAATTTGCATTTCACAGTAAGAATTCAAAGATCAATTATACAATGAAATACTTAAAAAAATGCAAGGGACCTACAAATAAATTCAAAAAGGTTTATGAATTTTTTTGAAATTTTCTGATATCCGGAAATGGCTTGTTCGGCTAAATATCAAAACAAAAGGGTAAAATAAAGGGGATTGGGTCGACTGGGCCTAAGGCTCAAGCCCAGCCCGACCACAACTTTTTTTTTTGTTTTTTTTTTGCCGGGTCAGCTAGCCCATATGGACTGGGCTAGACCTAGTTGGCCTAACCCGGTCACTGGTCCAAACCAGTGATCCGGTTGGTCATTATGCTTGCATGCGTGAATTACTCATGCATGCTTTGCATAGTGACAGGGTAATTATTTTGCCTTTTTCTGAAGTACCTTTCATGATCCATTTATCAGCACAATTGTAGATGTTGCAGTCATCCTTAGTAAATTGCACACTATGATTCTCATCACAAAACTAGCTTATGCTTAGCAGGTTAGCTTTAAAGTCATTCACAAACAAAACATTATGAAAAATAGGTAAACTAGGAATTTCAACATTTCTTTTACCTTCAATGGTAGCTATGCTTCCATCTCCAAAGATCATCGAACCACCATTCATGAATTCAAATTTCTTAAATTGACCTTTATCTCCTCACATATATGTCTAGAACAACCACTATCTAAATACCATAAATTGTTAATCATAGTTTTTAGTGCAGTGTGTACTGCTAAACATATTTCTTTTTTCTTAAATACCCATTAATTTTTCATTTTTGTTCTAATAAGACTTTCAGTCTCATTAGATTTCTTACAACTTACTAACTTATTAATTTTTTCTTTCTATAGTACATAATTGATTTAAGACTAAGTCAACTTTGTACTCTAAATTTTGTTTTTCACTTGCGAAACAGTTTTTTTTTTACATGTCTTTCAATTTTGCAATGTTGATAGGTAGGGATAAACTTACCTTTTTAGACGTTGTTTGATTTGTCTTCTGGCATGAAAGGTTTCTACCTTTTGCAAAGGTAATCCTTTTGGAGGAGGAAGATACCTGCGTATTGTTGATGGATTTTCCATGTGTCATATATCCTAATTCTATACAATCGATACATACCCTTTGAGCTTTCAACAATTTATTAAGTTTTTGTGTTGTTGACGATTCTTATGATTGTTTGCATATAGTCAGCTCATTTTCAAGTGCTTTGACTTTCCTGAGAGATTTAGATATCTCTACTTATGACAGGTTAAAGGCTTCTGCCAGATTGTTCTTCTCATTCTCCATATTTATCAGTTTATTGAACAATTTCTTGTTCAATTTCTTGACTTTCACTACTTCTTCACACAAGTCATCATATTTTCCTATAACCTCAGTTCATGATTAGCAACAACAAAAATAATATCCGAATCACTCTAATTTATGACAGTCTGATCTATATCAGAATTACACGATATCTCAACAATTTTTTTCATGTTAGTAGATCCATTAACAATGTCAGAAAGAACAACAAAAGCACATTCATTATCAGATGATGAATTAGAATTTTCAGAGTCATACTCATCACTTAAGGTGACATTAAGAGCTTTTTCTTTATTTCTTTTGAAATTAGGACATTCACTTCTCAAGTGACCATTTCCTGAACATTCAAAACACTTAACTCTTTCCCCATATTCAGTTTAATTTTACTTTTATTTTCTGATTCATTTCTTTTGACAAAATCATTTATCATTTTTACTTGATCAATTTTCTTCTCTTAAAACATGAATTTTCTGAATTTCTTAGCTATGAGAGCTATATCTTCATTATTAAGATCATCATCGGAAGAGTAGTTATGTTTTTCCCTTGAAGATTTAAGTGTAATAGACTTACTTTTCCTTTGATGAGGCAATGTAGATTCATATGTTTATAAGGAACCTACAAGTTCTTCAACACGTATAGTATCAAGATCCTTGCTTTCTTCAATGGTTGTTATCTCTGGTCAAAATCTTTCAGGTAAGGATCTTAGGATCTTCCTTACAATTCGTTTGTCCTCCATTTTATCTCCTAGATTGAAGCATTGAATACTGGTGGTGAATTTAATTTTAACATCTTCAATCAAGAAAAATAGATCTCACTCATATAGAATGAACTTCCACTAATACCACTTGAAAATCCATTTTCCTGTTTACCACTTGTTAACAGATGATCTGATAACACTTTGCAAATATTGATCAATAACCAAATAAATAAAGAATGCAAAAATCTTAAATGCATAAGGTGTTTGGTTAACAGACATCTCTTTTTTAATTATTTATCATTTAAATTGCGTATTAGTTGATTTCTTAAGATAGTATATTTAGTGCATCTTTACTTGGTTTGCTTAAATCTAAACTTAAATAGTTTGTTTTAATTGAGTAGTTAAGTCCAAATACTTGTATCTTTGTAGGACAATACCATTACTTTCTATATTACAAATAATTAATTTTAAAAATTTAAATTTGCATGATTTGGAAACTCATTAGGGTTGGAAGAAACAATGACCAAGAGACTAGCTTTGATTGTCTCTTTATAATGTTTAAGTAATTATTCAGTTAACACTTAAATCTATTTATGCTTAGATAAAACTAGTTTGTATGTCCAAACTATATTGTGAGGGAGGGGCGGTTTTTTAAAACGTAAATAAAATTTTCAAGTTTTATGAAATTTTTTAGCATTGTTATTAAACCCGAACATACAATTGTTTTGAATTTTATTTTTACAAAAATAAATTTTCCTATCAATATATCTCTTGTTCATCTTAGCCAATACAATGTTTTTAATTGGAAGCATTGTTTTTATTTTATATATATAAAAAATTAATAGTTAAAGCAAGTTTTTTAAAAAAAATTATTGAAGTAATATATCCATATTTTATGTCATTGAAAGTTAATAAAATCATAAATATATTAAAATCATGTTCCAAACCTATTTAAACATTTTAATAATAAACAACCTTTTTCAATCAAGATTTTATAAACCATTTATTATTAGTATTTTTATTTTCAAATCAAATACATAATAATTGAAAAATAAATTAGTAAAATCCAAATAAAAATTATAAAATTATTTAAAAACCATGTTAAATTTAAAGAGTAAGCGAATTTGGTAATTTTTTTCAGAGTGTAAAAAAATCAAAGAAAAAATTAAAGAAAAAAAGAAGCAAAGGGTTAGGCCTACCAAGCCCACTCGCCTAACCATACTTTAACTTTTTGCTTAGGGTTTGCCCCTTAATTTTTTTTAAAAAAAAATTGATAGATGGCATGTCGTCTACAAGTGTCTACTCCAGCTCTCGAAATTGCAACCTCTAGGTTGCTATGCGCGCCCCAACCGCCTCGACTACAACTTGAATTTATTATTAATTGATTAAAAATATATTTTAATGTGCTATAGTGTTTATATGAACATTAAAGCACATGCTTTAAATAAGACATAGAAGTTACTGTGTGAGATTGTCTTTATTTAACTTGTTGTATTTGGATTATTTTTTTTATTTAGCATATGACTTATAATTTAATTAGCACTTTACTATTTAGAAATCCTAATCCTAAATGAATTCTATTATTTAGGTAAGTTTTGATTATGAATCATTTCCTATAATATTTTTAAATCTAGAACTAATATAAATAAGGATATTTGATTTAATTTAAGAACATTCAAATTCAGACTATTCAAACTTTTAATAAAATATTAGAGATTTTCTCCATTCCTCTACAATGTTTAGTATTGTAACCATAGAGCTTGAGAACCCTAGATTTTTTTCACGCTACATGCCACATCAATTAGTATCAGAATAGGTTTGTTTCTTTAATGGACGGAGAGTGTAGCAACCCATTCTGCAACGTAGGAGTGCATGCCTTCTTGGGTGTTGTGCAGGCGAGCATAAATTTAATTGTTAAGAACAAAGGTTTGATTGTTTGGAGCAATCCATAGCAGATCTAGCTCAACTAATGGGTAACACAAACAAGGATCATCAAGAGGAGATGGACTTGCTTAGAGACTTACCTCAAGGCAAGCTGAATCCTAGACTTGTTCTTGAATTTGATGAGATTTCATTATATAATGGAAGATTTTCAAAGAAAAGATTTATTAAGTAGTTAAAAAAGTTGGAAGCTTATTTTTATTTCAATAAGATTCCTTCTCATCAAAAGGTAGGACTTGTTACACACAAAATTTATTATAGTGCTAGAGAATGGTGGTTTGAATTTTAGACTTTAAAACTCGTATTAGTATGCCTTTAATTCCATCTTAGCAATATTTGAAACAATAATTAATTTTAGAGTTTATACAAAATGAGTATGAAGAGATATTGTATTGGGCAAATAAGCAATTAGATTGTTATTATTTGTCTTTTGTTCAACCTTCTAAATAGCAAGGGAGAAAATTATGGAGGAGGTGGTGTCTCTTCATAATAGATAGTTTTAACATCACAACAGTGACAACAACAATATTGTTGCAAATACTACTCCACTTGTCAATGTTTCATTTATTAATGGTGAAGAAGAAATCAAATAAGCTTCTAAATTAGTATCACATTGTGATTCTCAAATTCTTAAAACACTAAAAGAAAAGTCAAAACAAGCTGTTGAAATTGCTTAAAAAACTAAAGTTGATATCAAAGAGAACTTTAGTGTAAATGTGTCATCCAAACCAAGCTCATCCATGTTGAATCAGTATTGTGAAATTATCAAATCAATTAATGATCAATACGTTATTATTAGGGATGACCAAATATTTCAACTAAAATTGTCATCATCTCAAATGATGATTCTATATAAAAGATTAATTTTTTTTAGGTCTTAAGAATTTTTGCCTAGATTAAAAAATTCTACATGAATATATCTTTGCTAAAATTAGATTTAAATATTTGAAACTAGTTATCTCATGCATGCATTTGTGACAATGTTATATTCAAAATATCTATTTCTTTGAAGATGAATTTTTCAAAAGTAGAAAGGATTGACATGAAAAACTTCTTTTAATATTATTAGCCTAATAACATTTATTGCATTATTTCATTAATGATTATAATTTTTAGGTTTTGATAAGTTTAAAAATCCATGACACAATTTAGTAAATAAAACATTATTTTTATTCCGGTCATTAAATTAAACCAAAATTTTAAGATTATATTTCCTTTTAAGTTTAAAATTCATGATGGTCAAAGAAAAAAAAACCCTTAAAATAAAGCTAAAAGTTATTGTGCAAAATTATATTTATTTACCATGTCTTTGAATTCCTTTTTTTTTTAGCTTATTACTTTTAATTTAATTAAGACTTTACTTTTTAGAAATCTTAATTCATTCTATTAGCTAAGTAATTAGAAATTCTTTTCTATAAAAAATTTAAATCTAAAACTAATATCAATAGAGTTATCTAGTTTATTTTAAGAACATTCAGATATCATTCACACTTTTAATAATATATGAGATTTTCTCCATTTTTCTATAGTGTTTAGGCCTGTAATAAGAACCCTAACTTTTATCCACACAATACAATTTAAATCTACAAACATAAAAGTTATTCTGCAAAAAGCATATACCAACATGATTATTTCTTTTATAGATAAAATTTGCAACGTTGAAGCTCTTGTAGTGTACGGATCATTTATATATAATAATATCATTAACACAACTACAGCTGGTAACAACACCTGCAGGGTTTCCATTTCAATTATGGTCTTAATAAGCACCGGTTGAGTCAACAGCAGACCCATTGATCTGTGCCTGGTAGTGCGAATATGAATCATGAGCTAGCGTCTGTGGTTGTGAATGAAAAATGGTGTCAGTTCAATTACCAAACTCGTTATACAATCTAGAAACATGATGAAGAATGCCATCATACCTGCTCTTGTGAACGGAAGTACATGAATGGGGTATAGTGCAGGAAATTTGAGACCCTCGAGGTATATATATCAGCATACCTGCAATTAAAATTAAGCATATCATTTTCAACATTGAAATGGAAAAAAAAAATCAAACACAACCATATGCAGCGAATGTATTATGGACTTTTAAGAGAAAGCACTTACTTCTCTATTTGTCTCATTAAGTGGCTTTTATCCCACAGACCTGCACGAGAAAGAAATCCCCACCTGTTGCAAAATGAGAATTCTTTGTCAAATATGCCTGAACAGAAAACAAAGATGCAATGAGGAAACCGAGTCGATATAATTTTCATGTGACAGTGATACAGCTATGCCTAGAAAGAGGATGCTGCTGCTTGATTGACAACTGACAAAGGATATCCAAGCTAAATATCGAGTACTGATGCAAAAAGAATGTAGAAAGTTCATAGAAAGGGGAAAGGCTAGTGGTACAACAAGCACGTCTATTTGGCTTGACACTAATTGGAGCTATCCTAGACTGCTTTACTAGTTAATAGAGCAAGACTTTGGGGTGTCTAAATGCCGGGGGCAGTTAGTAATTTTTATTTTTGCCAAGGGTAGTTTTAAAATTTTTAAAAACCAGTCAACTTCTTTAGCATTCAGGTAGTGACTTCCCAACTAGCACCAGCTACGGTGCGTGCAACTCCTGACTCCTGAGGCACCTCCTTATTAGCCTATTTATATTGGTTGTAACCCCCACTTTTGAAGGATGGCTTAAGTGAATGAAATTAAGATCTTCGAGGTTAGGTATGTGATTGATCTTATCATAGGTGTGATGCCTAAGAATTCCTAGGAGTGATTTCTAGGAGCCCTAGTGTGATGCTAGGTTTGTTTTCTTTCTTTTAACCTACTTAGTTGTTCCTTGTTGGTTTACTTTTCTAAACCACAACCTTATGATAAACACATCCCATTCCTCAACTATAGTCCATTTCGTTATTTACTAACCAACCATAGTATTTAGGTGCTGTAATTCAAGATCCTGAATCACCTAACCAATCGTGTAACCAGGCAGGTAAGTAGTTCTACAATTGAAACCATCCATGCCAGGTTTACCTTTCGCTGAAAAGCTCTCCATCTGCTTCTAGCATTGGAGCAATTTTCTCATCCAGTCTTTGCATAACAATCAATAGCTTTTGCATGCTTTCTGTGAGTTCTTGATCATCCATGTTAGTTGCAGCAAGGGTCTGAAGGTACACAAAATAAAGCAAGATAAACCATACAATCAGCAGTTCCTTTCAACTCATTCAGTCAAGAAATCTTCACTTGCACTTAGAGATGATGCATCTCATGCTCCACAGTATTTCAAGATGACATAGTTATCTGATACAACCAGTCCAACTAAATTTTCTTTTTAGAGCCACCAGCTACAATAGGGATTTACATTTCTGCAGGTGTGGCATGGTACACTAAATTGTTTATACGAGCAACTGAAAGTTCATTTGCAGTGGATTGCAAGGAACTTCAGGTCAAGTACTGATAACACTGTCCAAGGCATTACAAACTATATGGAGCACATGTAGACTGAAACATGCTTAAAAAAGTAAGAGATCAATAATTTAAACAAGGAAACATGCTCACTTGAGCAGGACGCCCTGTATTTCTCCTTTGCAGAGCTAGCCGAAGTTGATTAAAGAGATCCCCCACCACCTCCTTTTGATTAATAAGCTCAATCAGTGTGGCCCGATGATCCCTACTATGAATCAGAGCACTGTACTGCAGCTCAAGAATTCAATACAATAAAAAAGAAACACTTATCAGTATTTGATCAATCCAGGATGTCAGAAATGTCAAGTATTCACGGTTCTTAATAAAAAACTATACAAGTAACATGAAAAATTACTTGAGGCTCAACTCCAGAAAAGCTGCTTTTAGCACCTTTCATAATAGTTTCAATACAATTTTTTAAGTCAATCTATAATTTCAGTACAAGAAATTCTGAACTCCAACCTCTTCTTCCAGTTCTCGACAAATCAATGCTGTTCGCCATAGTTGATGGACTTTAGATTGACTCACATCAGTGTATATATGATCACCCACATATAATATTTCATCCCCATGGATATCTAGGGAGTTTTCAACCATCTGAGCACTCCCACCTGAGTACAATCCACCTGTAGAAGAAAATAAAGAGCTTAAAAGATTGCTGATTAAGGGACATTAAACAGTACAATAATACAAGTCTTGTTGGTTCATGGCAGAAGAACAATCAGTGCTAAACAATAATGAAAAGGAGAATTTCAAGACTTCCTGTCCAAAAATAATGCATTTGCAGCAAAATTTTATCGATAACAATTGCATATGAAAGATATCATCCCCATTTCAATCTGTGTTCATCTAGTACGCCCAGTAATTCATGATGGCTGTCAAAATCAATATTACCAGATCCTTCTTATAATCAATACTTGACCATATTTACAGCAAAATTCCGAACAAGTGTTCATGCATGAACAGGATCCAAACACGATCACGGCACGTATTTGTTCATTTGACAAAAATTCTACCATACAAAATGCACTGGTGTAGTGATAAAACTAGGACATGAACAAAGCATAATTCACCTTTACGAGCTTTGAAGCATGGACGCATTAAACCCTCACCTGTCACCACCTCATACAATGGGTGTGACATTTGAAAGAATTCTGGCTTTCTTGCAGATATTATCACCTATGTAAGTAAAGAATAACAAGAAATCATAACTCATAAGTTACCAACGTTTCATGAATGTCAAGGAGATCCATATCTTGCACAAGAAATAAAAAAAGAAAGAAAAAAAAAAGAAAAAGAAAACTATTTACTATATGAGTAACAATGGAGAAGGCTCTAAGCCTAGGGCTGGTATGATACAAGGGAAAGGAATGTGGTGAGAATCTTTCCATTTCTGGTCATGCTGATGATACTTTTAATATGCTATCCAGAAGAAAGAAAGTGTGGGCCAAGTTATTCCCTTTAAACTTTATGAAGCCTTATGTTAAGGGACATAAAGAGGGTAATCACTTGGCACGAAGGCTGACAAAAAAGGCGCACTCACCATGTCAAACAGATCTCGCCAGCCCATATCATTTGGTAGGAATCTGTTAAACGAATGCTTCATCATTTTGTTCGTGTAATGATAATCAGAGTTTGTAATGAGTAGAAGCTTTTTACCAGCCTGTCACAGGAAAATCTCCAAACCCGGTATAAGATTATGACAACGTTGTCCTTATTCAAAGATGACAAGTTCAAAGATATACCTCCTTTTGATCTAACAGCGCTAAAGGTAATTCTGGATCAGGCTCCACAAACAATTCAGGATTTGACATGATCTCACTCTGTAAAATGCCATCAATCAGTACATCTTTTGTGGACTGAATTACCATAAGCACTGCAAAATGAACTCCCGTTAATATATTTACCTTAAGCTGACCCTCAACATGTGCCCGAAATAAAGCCTTTCCAACAGCCTGAAAATCATGTCAAGTATCAGAAAAGGAAAATACAAATACCTAATGACACTTGAGTTGTTGCAATTAATAATCTACAAAACATGCCTTGTAAAGTCCTCTATAGTCAGGTGGACATATTTCAGCTGATATAGCTCCTTCATCATATCTATCAACCATCTGAAAGTGGAATCAAAAGGGGCTATGACAGATTAACATGTTGTCACTTACATGAGCAAGCATATTGTTATGAATTAGATGGTTCATAAAAGACAATGACAATAACAATAACACTTATTAAACTAATGGTACTAACACAGGTGTGTCCTCAAATAGTCCTACTGATGTTAACCTACCTGATTATGGGTTGGCAATATAAATTGATGAAGTCCTTGATAACGTTTAGTGTCAATCCATGAGCTAACTTTGAGCCCAAATTTGCATTTCTTCTTTGCATGGGAAAATAAACTTATCCTATGTGGCTTTCAAGTTCAGAATATAATCTTTTCAAATTATTCAATCATGAATACATTGGAGTGTTCTACAAGAAATTATGTGGTTTTAATTTCCATATGTCTGTTTGTATTTTAGGAAGTCAAAAATATGTGCTCATTGATATTTGTCTAGTTTTTGTCCAAGTCATTTATTTGGTTCTTAAAAATGTCATCTTAGTGTTTCTCTAGACTTGGAGGGTTACTCTAAGTATATAATTATGATTCAGACCATGTATTGAGATCTTTTGGCATAAATTGAATTGAAAGTCTTTCACTTGGCTTTTTGGTAACTTTTCATGTTATGTATCTCCTATGTGAGTGGACTTTTACCTTAACTTTGTAACTCTAAAGTGGTGAGTGATCTGTATTTTTAGAGTGGTGAGTTATTCGTATTTGTATCTCTTCATTTTTGTACCTTAGAGTGGTGAGCGAAAACTATTATTTGTAACCTATGCGACATTCATACCATCCCAGTATCAAGATGGCATCAGAGCTTTGGATTTACAACCATGGATATTCGTAGACGTCATGTGCAAGAATTCAAAAGAGACATTCATACTTTTAAAATTGATTATATGAGAAGGCAACTTCAATAACTCCAGGAGTGTCTTAACCGATATGAGAATCGAGACCATAATGATGAGTATGTTGATCCATCGCTTCACAGACCACATCATGATTTTAGTGTCATTTCTTCTTCCCAGCATCAAAGAAGTAATAGAGTGCCATATCAAGATTCTGATATAAAAGTTGATATTCATGAAAGTGGTTCTCCTAGTAATAATGATAAGAGGAGACATCCTCTTGATCGGGATATAAAGGAGAAATTTTAGCAACAAGAAAATGATGATGGAGCTGAAATTTTTGGTGATTTCTAGATTTTTTTGGATTGGAATCAATCACCGAAATTCGATGAGGATGAGGAAGATAATATTGAAGGAGAAGATTTGATGTAGAAATTTCAATCTATGATGAACCTAGGTTTGTAAAAGAAGTTCATATTACTTCAGATGAGTAGCACATTGCAGCAGTGGTTCTAAAAGTGGTTTTTCATAAAGAAAATTATGGAGGGTGTGCTTATGATTAAGTAGAATTTGGAAATTAATGAGATTGAAGTTAATGTTCTTGGACAGAAAATGAATTAACTTGTTAATGTTTACGACAACATTCTAGAAACAATTTTCATTAGTTCCAAACATAATAAAACTAATAAAGGTGGGATTGAGTTGTTCATTCATGATAATTCAATAAACATCCATTATATGGAAAGTAATGAACTAATGTTAAAGGATTCAAGGCTTGCATAAAGGATTATAGAAGTGCTTTGATTGGACATCCATAAGATCGAGAAAAGAACTATCTGAACTCGAGGACGAGTTTTCTTAACTGGGGGAAGTTGACACGGGGTGTCCTCGAATGGTCCTATTGATGTTGAGCTACTTGAATTTAGGTTGACAACATAAATTGATGAAGTCCTAGATGAAGTTTGTTGTCAGCTCATGGACCAACTTTAAGCCCGAATTCGCTTCTCTTCTTTGCATGGGAAAATAAGCTTATCCTATGTGGTTTCAAGTTCAAAATGTGATATTTTCAGATTGTTCAACCATGCATGCAATGGAGTGTTCAACAAGAAGTTATGTCGGTTTTAGTTTTTAAACTTTCTAACTATCTGTTTGTGTTTCTAAGAAGTCAAAAACATGTGCTTGTTAATATTTATCTAGTTTTCTATCAAATTCATTTCTTTGGGTCTCAATCATGTCACTTTGACATTTTCCTAGACTTTGAGGGTTGTTCTAAGTATATAATAATGATTCAGACCATGTACTAAGGATCTTTTGGAAAAATTTGAATTGAAGTCTTTAACTTAACTTTTTAGCAACCTATCAAGTTTTGTATCTTCTTTGTGAGTGATGGACTTATTCTCTTAATCATGTATCTCTAAAGTGATGAGCGATCTGTATCTCTAGAGTAGTGAGTTATTCATATATGTATCTCTTCGGTTTTATATCTTAATGCAGTGAGCGAAAACTATTTTTCAACTTGTTACCATCCCAGGCATATCTTGACATAATGCTCTTACTCTCGTATCGATAACGTGATAAATATACATTATTAGAAAAGAATAAGGATTACCCCAACAATCTCATGGGTTACATAGTTTAATGAAAAATTAAAATTTAGTTGAAGAAACCATAGAAAGCACACTTTAAGTCTTGTTGCTTGCTATAGTTAGGGACTAGTTTTTTGGACATCAATTTGATGGTGAAATTTATGGAATACAACAAGATTGCTGGTCAAAAACCAGCCCTGTCACAAAGCTGGAAATCCATAATTTGATACAGCTTTCCGCTAACACAATGAGAATGTTATCACTGCTTGAAAGAATTCCAACCTTTAGCTTTGCATTTCACATGTTTACAACTAAATTTCAGGAACTTGTGGGGTCTAACTAATTCATCTTGGATGGCTAATTGCTCTGTTCTCTCCCCTCCCTTTGTTTCCTTTCACCTTGCACCAATGTTTAAGTTACTATCAAACAATCAAAGATAAATCTGAAAGTTTAAAAATTTCATCATTCTCTGTATTGATTTCCTACTCTTTGATTAAAATGTTTGGCAGTGCTATAAAAACTAGGTCGATAATTAGAAACCACAGTCAGATGGCTTTTGGCACAATACTTGTGTAAGCTTATCTTAAATGCCAGTCGACAATGCTGAATGAAAAACCTTGCCAACTAAATGATATGAATGTTAACTTAGTTAAGAGAAAGAAGAACCACAAGAAACAGTTGGGGGAAGGGAGATCCATCAGAATAGGAAGAATAAGTTATTCGCCGCCAAAAATCTCAATGCCAACCAAAAGAAAAGAATTTTAATTTAGCAAATTTCTATGGATTGAAATAGCCCACCTGCATGTAAGCCACAGCTTCTGAGACAGAGAACAGTGTGTTTAAGAACTCCCATCGATTCTCCTTCCGCAGATCAACCAGTTCCCTCCCATACATCTCACTTCCATGCATAGAAAGTTAAGCACCACTAAGGAAAATATTACTCCAGTTTTTCCACATGTACCAAATCAAATATAAATGTTGAAGCTACATCAAAGGTCAACCGGCCTCACAGCAAAACAATGATATTTAATCTGTGTATGGCTATATATGCACCATCAAATAGTGAAGCCTGACTACATACAGGGAATAAAGGGAACTCAAAAAAGTTTATCTTGTCCTCCTAAATGTCAGCAGCAGTTGTGTGATTAGAATGAAACATTACTCTGTGTATTTGAAGAAGGGAAAGTTAAATTCGTTATTGCAATATAACAAACACCTTAGTTGCCTTTAAGCATAGCAAGTCAATAATGAAAATTATGAGGTTTAAAGTTCAAAGCGCACCTAACATCTTGAGTAGACAACATTCTGGTGCCATGCATTGCCCTTTTTACATAACCAAACCGATCTGCTTTAACTAGGTTGCCTTTCTCTTTGTCTATAACAAGACCTCTAATTACCAAGTCAGGATCAAATGCAAGTCCATCAACTGGGAAACCTATGCTTTGTAAATTTCCCATGCAATAATCATAAGCCCGTCCTTCCCAGGCCTGCAGTAGTACAAAAACACATAACTAGATCTTAAATGATCAAATCCATATAAAATTAAGAGTCTAACTAAACAAATTGAATTGGTAAGAGTTAGAGTTCATTGATAAGTAATCACGGATAGATGTTAAGAGAATAAGGAGTCATGTTCACCTTCACATTGTAATGTATCAAAGTGTAGTCCATGTCATATCCAATGGCACTAATTGACCTAAGATTTAAAGTACGACTGCAAAATATGCCACGGGATGAATTCCTTGCTGAAGAGGGACTCTGAGAAACATTGGATGTTATTAGAATAATTAACCTTAACAAGAAAAACTTGATAGTTGGTGGACATCAAGCACAGCAAAGGAAGAGCATAGGAGTTCATGTTACGAAAGTGCAAAATACTGTATTCAATTAGATTGAGAAAACACATGTAAAAACATTTCAGTAATGCAGAAGGGGTAAGTACGAAATGCCAAGTGACTACCTCAGATCCAATGATTAAGCGTGAATAGCAAAAGTGAAGAATGAGAAGATGAACCAAACAAAAAACGGGAAGATTAAGGAGGTGGTGGTGATCAATAAAGATAAATTATTATCATTACAAAACTAACAAAATATAACGATAAGGAAAGAAGGCTGACCGAAATGCCCAAGTCATTAAGCAAATTCTCAGCTTCTTCAGCCTTTTTTCTAGCAACCTCCTCAATTGGACCTTGTAAAGTTGCTGGTCCATCAATTCCTACATGGAATGAACAAGAAAGACCGACACTTAACTAGTAAAAAAATAATCAGAATTCAGCAAAAACAATCCCTCAGCCTAGCAGCTATTATGGTGTGGTAAATTTCAGCGGGAGAACACTCAATCAGACATTGTTAGCAGACAACAGAACATGGGAATTTGAAGAGAGAAGTGATCAGTTACCAAAGGCGTCAAGATGGTCAAAGTTAAGATTCAAATCCCCTTTAGTGCTCTGTCCTAAATAATCAACCTCGTAATTATTAGAGGGTGTGACTGAGAAGACTTGTTCTCCAACACCACAACAGCACGCCATCATCATCTGAGATCTTTTAATGTTATTTGCAAAAATGGGTCTTGGTCTAACAAACAGAAGAGAATTAGTGGTTGCCGCAGCAGCCATTGGAAAGCCACAGAGGGTGTCTTTTTGCAGCAAGAAGAATTTTCCCAAAACCTCCGCCGTCATAAACATAATAGTTGTTTGCTTCACTAGCTCTTCTAAGTAACAATTCAAAAAGTCTATTCTCGTACTAGCAGTAAGACGTGCTGCTCTGCTTGCTATGCCTATCAGGGGGGAAGGAGGGTTAGCAGCAGAAATATCTGGATGGATAGTTGAGGGAGGGTGGATGCTGCGCTGTAACAGATCCTCTTGTTCTATTATTATTATTATTATTACCACAGCTAGGTTTGGTGTATTTGGGAGTCAAATTGTTTGTGGTTTTTTAAAGTATTTTGATAAAAAAAAAAACAATACATTAAATTATTTTTTAAATAATTTTAATGTATTAAAATTAAAAATTAAATTCAATATGAAAATAAAAATTATTTTAATATATTTTTAAGTAAAATTATTTTTGAAAAACATAATGTAAGACAATGTCAAACACTATATTAGTAAATGGAATAAAATTTAAAATTAATTTTTTACATAAAAAACATCTATATATTTTTATATCATAAATTCTTTAAATTGAAAAATAAAAAGAAACTATGTTTTTCAATCGATAAAATAAAAAAAAATAGAAACATATAAATTATATAAAAAAAGTGATTAATACTAATGAAATATTAAAATAAAAAGCTAATTTAGCAAAAAAACAATAGATGCATATATTTTCCCTTCTCTATTCTTTTTATTTTATTTGCTTTTAATTATTATCTTAAATGCTAATTTTGATTGCTAAGTATATAGGAATCTTATTCTTGTAAATATATCGTGCAAATATAACTCATTGATTTAAAATTTTAAGGAACATATTATTTTTATGATAATTAAAACAAATATTTATAAAAACTTTAATGATTGAAATTATATGGCGAAAATGTATTTCTCTTGTAAATTTCTCCCTTTTTTTTGTTTTAACAAAACAATGATTTTTTTATTAATAGCATGATTATTTAAAAAAAAACGTAATGCAATAAAAACAAATATTTGATAAAACTCAAATAATTTAAATTTAGTAACAACAAAAATATCTTTCTTTAGATAAAAACACATTTTTGTTATTCATGAATTTCTTTTTAATTTTAAAGGGAACATATTTTTTTTATCTAAAGCATAGTTACTTTAATAAAAAAAAAATGATGATATGTAAAGCAATTATAAAAAAAATATTTTAATAATTTTCATTCATATGTAAGAAAATAAAAGAATAGTTAATTCATGAAAATAATATAAATAGAACGACGACGAAAACAACAATAAAGTTAATAGAATATACACTCTATCTAATTGAATATTTATGCTAACTTTTTTTAGAAAAAAAAATCATCACATTTCTTTAACATATAACAAAAAAAAATTAATATTACAATGACAAAACATTACAATAAATACCTCAAATATTATTTTTTAAAAAATAATAATAAGATAATTGAATGATTTGTTTATATATCTAGTTAATTATATAAATAGAATTTAATTTTCAAATTTTTTACACATATCTAAGAAAAGATAGGGTCTATAGCATAAGCCTAAGCACGTCTAGGTCTAAAAGGTTAGCCCATGCACACCTAGGTCTAAAAGGTTGGCCCACATGTTTGGGTTGCAGAGCCCAAGCCGTTTTTGTTTTATAAATAGCGAACAACAAGTCATCTGCACTAGTAGACAAAGTGTAAAACCCCGTTTGAAAAAAGAAAAAGAGAAATGGATCGGTTTATTTTTGACAAAATAATGAAAGAGAATTTCTAAAATGTTTTGCTGAGTTCTTTCACTAAGAGAATTACAATATATTACATAAAAAATGATCAAAACCCTTAATTCTAGGGTCTAATATAGTAAATATAATCAAATCCCTTAATCCTAGGCCTATTATAGGAAGGATTACGACAAGAATATATAGAACAATAATGAAAATCTTAGACAGATAATCAAGAAATATACAGTTATGAAAGAAACTAAATAAGGAAAGAAGAAAATATTGACACCCCCCCTCAAATTGATGCGGGTAAGTCTAGCAGCATCAATTTGCTACTGAGAAACTTGTGTCGTTGGTGTGTCAAAGCTTCTGTAAAGACATTAGCTATTTGAAGATCAGTAGTAAGATGAGGAAGAGTGATAACACCTTGAGTAAAAGTCTCCCTAATGTAATGACAGTCCACCTCTATATGCTTTGTGCGTTCATGATATACCGAATTCGCAGCTATTTGAATAACACTAGTATTATCACCATAAAGTGGAGTAGGATTAGTCGGAGGAAATCTAAGTTCAGAAATAAAACCACGTAACCACATAATTTCATAACAAGCTGCAGACATGACTCTATACACAGGCTCCGTAGAAGATTTAGAGACACAGTCCTGCTTCTTACACTTCCAAGAAATCAAGGCATCTCCAAGAAAAATACACCAGCCTATGGTAGACTTCCTAGTATTTGGGCAGCCAGCCCAATTTGCATCACTATATGCAGTAAAAAAAGAGTAGATTGTTTAGGAAAAAACAAACCACGAGTAGGTGACCCAATTAAGTATCTAATAATACGACGAATTGCAGCAAGATGAAGATGTCGAGGTGATTGCATAAATTTGCTAACTATATGTACAACATATGAAATATCGGGCCTTGTAATTGTTAGGTAGATAAGACTACCAACAAGTTGCCTATATAAAGGCAAAAGCTCGCCTTCATCTTTTTGGTATTTCACATTCACCTTCATTGGCGTATCAACAACAGTAGCATCCTTTAAACCAACTAGCTCAATGAGATCTTGGATATATTTATGTTGATTTAAGAACAAACCATAATCTCTAGAGTGAACTTTCAGCCCCAAAAAATATGTGAGATGCCCAAGATCTTTCATTTGAAATGTATTATGCAACATATGTTAAAGCTTAGTGATCAACCTATTGTCATTACCAATAATGATAATATCATCAACATAGACTAAAAGAAAGACCATACGAGTGGTTGTCTTGTAAAATAAGAGTGATGAATCATATTGACTTTATGTGAATGAGAAGGTGAGAAGAGTGCTGTGAAACTTCTCAAACCAGGCTCTAGGTGCCTGCTTCAACCCATATAAAAAGTTTCTTAGCTTGCAAACTTCATCAGAAGCTGTCATGGACATACCAGGTGGAGGTTTCATGTAAATCTCTTCTTTAAGATTCTCATTTAATAAGGCATTTTTTACATCCATCTGATGTACAGGCCAAGCTTTAGAGGCTGCAATAGCAAGAATTGTTCTCACCGTGGTCATCTTAGCAATTGGTGCGAATGTTTCTTCATAGTCGAGGCCTTATTCTTGTTTATTGCCAAGAGCAACCAATCGAGCTTTGTATCAATCTAAAGAGCCATCAAACTTGAGTTTCACAGTATAGAGCCACTTACTACCAATGGGTTTAACAGGGGGAGGACAAGAAACAATGTCCCAAATATGATTTGCCTTAAGTGCTTGAAGTTCTGCTTCCATTGCTTGTTGCCAACATTCGTGTTTTATAGCCTGTTTATAACAAGTGGGAATGAAAATAGAAGACAAAGCATTAGACATGGCCATAGGGGTTGAAAGACCATATCTTTTAGAAGGTTTATGAGGTCTAGAGCTTCTACGAAGAGGAGGTGGATCATAGGAAATGGGTAGAACATGATCAGATGTTGTAGGAAGATATGGAGGAACCTCAATGAGACCTGTAGAAGGATCAGATGCAAGAGGAGTGCATCTACGATAAACATAATCAGGTGTAAACCTTTGTACTAGTGTTGGCGACTCAAGAAAATATGGTAAAACAGATAGAGAAGGAAATTCTGAAGTCTGTTCTGTGCGAAAGAAATGCTGATTTAAAAAAATGACATTCCTAAAGACACGAGTTCGATGGGCATGTGGATTATAACAAAGAAATCCTTTTTAGGTTCCAGTATATCCTAAGAAAGCACACTTGACAGATTAGGCAGTAAGTTTATTTCTCTCATATGCAGGAAGATGAACAAAACAAACACATCCAAAAATATGAAGATTGGAATAATTTGGTACATGTCTAAACAAACAAAAGTAAGGAGAATCATTGTTCAAGTTGGGAGATAATAATCTATTAATCAAATAAACAACAGTTGACAAAGCTTCACACAAAAAATGAGAAGGAACACATGACTTAATTAGAAGAGTTCGAACAACATTAAGAAGATGATGATTCTTTCTTTCAGCCGCACCGTTTTTTTATAGGGTGAAAGGACAAGAACGTTGTGATTTGATCCCATGACTTTGAAGAAAAAATTGAAATTCATTTGACATATATTTACCACCTGAATTAGATTATAAATTTTTTATTTTGGTAGAAAATTGTGTTTAAACTAAGGCAATAATGGCTTTAAACATAAAGAAGATCTCACTTTTAGACCGAAGAAAATATACCCAAGTAAAGCAAGTGAAATCATCGATAAATGTAACAAAGTATCTGTAATGTTCATGAGAAATTACAGGTGTAATATCCCATACATCAATATAAACGAGTTCAAAAGGTTTGGTGGTGCGGGTTTTATGCAATGAAAAATGAAGTGTTTTGTTTTTGCTAAGTTTGCAAGATGCACAATCAATAATAACATTATTAGAAGAAGTCAAATTTTTATTTCCAAGGAAACCAAATTTAAGCAAGACTCGAAGTACATGAGAATTAGGGTGTCCTGAACATCTATGCCACACTTGATTATCACATTGAACAACATTACAAGCAACATAATTTGACACATGAGAGGGAGATAGAAGCAAAGGAAATAGACATCCCACTATAGGTCCTTTCGTGATCATCTTTCTGAACACTTGATCCTATACAAAACAACTAGAATTTGAAAAATAAACATCATAATTATTGTCAACTAATTGGCCAACAGATATAAGATTAGTGGACAGCTTAGGAGACACAAAAACAATATTCAGAAGGGCTGAAATATCACTAATAGATGTGATAGGCAAGGGAATACCATCGGTAGTATGAATATGAAGATCTCTTTTATATTTTTTAACATTATTTAAAGGTAAGGCAGTGTTGGTCATGTGATTGAAAGCAACAGAATCAAAATACCAAGGCTTATGAATATAATTTTTGTTACCTGAAAGGCCTAAAGCAGAAAGGGCAGAAACTATCATTTGTTGGACCATTTCAGGAGTAGTAGAAGACTGACCAGGACTAGGAGCATTTGAGGGACCAACCGAGACATTATAGGCAGTTTCAGATTTCTTTAGAGGCCGGGTGGAACAATCTTTGATGATATGCCCTATTTTTCTTACAATAATTGCAGAATCTTTTAGTCAATTAGTGGCAATGTGCCCAAATCTTTTGCAACTATAGCACTGGACATTAGTCATATCTCTGCCTCCTTTAGAGCTCCTTTGAGTAGTGTAGGCAACAAGAATTGGAGTAGAATTTTAAGCTTTCTACTCCAAGATAGCCTATGTAACGATCCATTGTTCTTCCCTAAGAAGCTCTCCTACACAAATATCCAATAAAGGAACTGGTTCTCTATTCATCATGTTGGACCTGATTGCTTCAAAATCCCCCCTTAACTTCATTAAAAACTGGTCATGCTTGTTAGTCTCATGCACATTTTGGATAGTAATGAGTCCTTCAGGAGGTACGCTTGCATACACAACATCGGTGTACTCAGCCTAAAGATTTGCAAATGAAGAATAAAACTCTTGTATTGACATACTACCTTGACTGAGCTGACCCAACTCGAGTTCCAATTGGAACCTTTGTGCTGTATTGCTTTGGTTGTAAATGTTCTTCAGGTAATCCCACATTTCTCTAGAGGACTTATAAGGCTTGAGATTGAGAAGCACGGAGGGTTCCATACTTCCAAGGATCCAAGACATAATCTAAGCATCCTTCACCTCCCATTTCACATATTTCTCCTTCCCATTCTCGTTGTTAGGTGCAAGATCTGTCCCAGCAATATGACCCCATAATTCCTTTCCCTTGACAAAAATATGAAATTGAAATGCCCAGGCAGAATAGTTCTTGCCATTTAATCGAACAAGAAAATGTTCAGACCGTTCCAGAGATATGATTTAACTAGAAACAAGAACTAAGAGATCAGGTCCAAGAAAAATAGAATAAAAGAACACGAGGAAAAAAAAAACAAAAAACTAAAATCTTGGAGCTAGATAAAAAAACCAGACATGTGATGAAATGATTTCAGAGTTTTGGCTCTGATACCATGACAAAATAATAAAAGAGAATTTCTGAAATGTTTTGCTGAGTTCTTTCACTAAGAGAATTACAATATATATACATCAAGAATGATCAAATCCCTTAATTCTGGGGTCTAATATAGTAAACATAATCAAATCCCTTACTCTTAGGCCTATTATAGGAAGGATTACAACAAGAATATATAGAACAATAATGAAAATCTTATAGAGATAATCAAGGGATATATAGTTATGAAAGAAACTAAATAAGAAAAGAAGAATATATTGACAATTCTAAATGGAAAACATGGGAGAACCAACCCAGGGATAACAAAAAAAAATAAATAGAGCAAGGATAAGAACACCCAAACACAACCCACCACATTTAAGAGGGGTTATAAATACATGAAGAGGAAAAAAAGATGATTTTTCCTCTCCTCCAAAGTCGACATCAACCCTAGCTGCGGCAGCCCCCTCTTGTAAAGAAACTTCATCCAAACCACCCTTACATGTCACTTCCTTTGAATATTTGAGTGACATCACTTCCCTACTTGTTATTTTAAGATTTCGAAACAAGGTGAGGAGGAAACCTCAAAGGAAATGACCTAGGATTCTTGCACTTATAATTTTGGAAAGATTAAATGGAAAGATTAGAAAAATAGAGGTAAAGGGAATGTAATTTCAGAATCTCTAACAAAAGAAATTGATGTATGTTGAAGAACAAACCCTAACTAAAAGCTGGCCTATTGAAAGAATGAAAGAAGATGGAATGAAGTGATGAAATGTGTAAATTGTGATCTTATTATGCTTTTAAAAGTATGTTTGAGCTAAAACAAAATTTTATACCTCTGCTAATGTCTTGATTTTGCATACTGAATTGAAGAACTTGTTTGATTATAAACTAAGAGGATGGATGTGTAATTATAACATGATAACATAAACATACTTGTGATAAAAATGATAAATTGCATGAGTAAACTAAAAGGAAATGAACTACAACGTTTAGCCAAGAGAAAGATGTGTAATTATAACATGATAACACAAACATACTTGTGATAGAAATGATAAATTGCATAAGTAAACTAAAAGGAAATGAACTACAACGTTCAACCAAGAGAAAGAATAATAAAGGAAACTTTTGTATGATAAATATCCCTAGAGAAACAAAATATATGGTGGAAATGTAACTCATATGTAATGTGAAATTGTTATTAATTAGTGTTTGATGAATTGGAATGATACAATTGAGAATGATGGAATGAACAATTGATGTCAATGTTATGTTTTGGCTATGGAATCTTGGTTAAGAAAACCCTTGAAAATATACATGTTAGAACTTGATTGTGTATTGCTTGACAACATTGTGATGAACTTGATGAGATTATAGAAAAATATATGATTCTTGTTCTTGTTCATGCTAGGTAATGCTTAGTAAGCTAGAATGCCTAGAACACCTTATATCATGCTATAATGAATGAGAATTGATGATATCACTTGAAGAACTCAAAATATGTTTAATAGGGAAGTGACAAAGGCTTCGACCATCTTAGAAAGTAGTGGTGATTAATAGGTTCTTTTTAACAATGTTGATGAATGCATGATATTGTCATGGAATAAGAACATTACATGTTGCATGTACTTCATAAAATTTAGAAGTGAATTTAGTTGTTGTCTATGTTCAAACTAGGTTGAAGTACAATATTTACAAGGAAAACTTGGTATTGACCATATACGTAAACTTAGGGAAAAGAAGTGTCAAAAATGACTTAGTTTTCGTTGATGATTTTCAGTGTCAAAAATGACTTAGTTTCGTTGATAATTTTCATTATCAGATAGACTTAGTTTTCGTTCAAGACCTTTAGTGTCAAGACAATAATTTTTTTCTGGATAACCTTTATTAAAACTAAGGGCAAATGTCTTGTTGTAATATTGTCACTACGCAATTATATGAATATGGGAGATGTTAGAATGAATACATGAGTGTTCTGGAATATATAGAAATGGCCTTTAAAATTATTTCAATGCAAATGTATTGAGTAATGATCACTTGTTGTATCAGGAGGTGCGATCGGGATCGGATTTTCGACCGGACGAGGACACACTACGGGAGGAGCATGTAGGTGGTTTTCACCTTTAACTGTTTTCTATTAAATCTCTGTAATAATTATACATAATGTTGTCACTCAATTTTGATTGCTTAAAGTTACTCATGGAGCAAAATGATTGAATGACGTGATTAGCTTCGGCTAATGGTATCCATAATGGATGACGAAGATTGAATGATGTGGTTAGCTTCAGCTAATGGTAACCATAATGGACAACCGAGATTGAATGATGTGATTGGCTTCAACTAATGGTATCCATAATGGATAATCAGGATTGAATGATGTGATTAGCTTTGGCTAATAGTATCCATATCGGATAATCAGGATTGAATGATATGATTAACTTCGGCTAATGGTATCCATATCAGATTGGATGGTGTGACTAAATTTAGGTTTATGGTATCTTTAGTCGATAACTCGAAGGAAACCGTAAAGCTAGTCGCGGTCGTTAAGATCCAAGTTAGTTGACTAGGATGATTGAATAAAATTAACATTAGTTGACAATGATAATGATATCTACTTTTGTATATAGTCAAAGATATGTTACATAAAAATAATGACGTATCAATTATACTTACGATTAAATCATATGAATCACAAATTAGATGGATATGGTTCAAAGGGTATAATCATTCGTGAAAAGATACTCAACGTACCAAGGGCTTCTAAATCGTAATGCATGATAATAAGGGGTATGTTTATTGTCCAAAAAATAATGCAATGTAAGGTTATACGATGATGTGAAATGAAACCTTGAAAATAGAATTAATAGGAATACAATGACAAGAACCTATTTATGTAAGTTGGTAATGTAATTT
>Ga0325405_1001000_pt1 | contig 28415 bp, 15 predicted proteins | sample PopdelMetagenome_21_FD_205663 | JGI IMG/M metagenome (GOLD analysis project Ga0325405, IMG submission 205663) | Populus deltoides microbial communities from Bellville, Georgia, United States - Xylem-Control-R2 | ecosystem: Host-associated > Plants > Phyllosphere > Stem > Wood/Secondary xylem... | reverse complement strand
TTTATTTATCGTTACTCTATAACGATAGTCATTGTGAATTGGAACAATAAAATTATGATTTTGCCCTTAATAACAAAACATAAATAGCCTTAGAAGCGGGAGGGTAAAGTGGTTTTTTTGTTGTTTAGTACACAGTAAAATTAGTAATATACCATAAAAAACTAAAAATCATGGGCTGGCGGGCAGGGGTGTTTTCTATTTTTTTTTCATTTCAAATACATAATAAAATTACCAAAATACCCTTGAATTAAAGTTATATTTGCCTAGGTCAAGGGGTTTTACGTCTTTTCCATTTGATTTTGTTATTATTATTGTCAAGTCTGATCAGGGGCAACTTAGTATTTAGACATGTATAAAATATAAATTAATTTTTAAAAGTCAATTGTTCATGACATTCACAAGGACACATGTAAATTCTCTCACGATCTTTGTTCGGCGTGTACAATATCATTCGGCGACCAAAACTAGACTTCCACGACAGCGTTTTATTTCTTATGGCGTAGCCTCCATTAATGGGCAGGATATTTAACAAAAAAATGTTGCTTTTTTACTTCGATGGCTATTTCTTTTTTTCTTCCTTCTTTCCTCCCTCCTCCTTGATTTAAAAGCCTTCCCCTACACATTTTCAAAATAGCCCTTCATTTTTTTCTTTCAGATTTGGTCTCTATTTTTTATTTGTATTTTTCTTATTTTAAATAATCTATAGAATTGGGATTCTCTTTCAATTTAACCCTCCTAGGATTTTTTTACCTTTAAGATTTAGTCCTTATTTTTTTTACTCTTAACCTTTTTTTAAACATTCTTTTAATTCAACCGTCTTTTGAACCCGTTTGGCATTGTGGTGTTGGGTGGGGTTGATAGTCAGCCACAAATATTAATGTTTGGTTAAGTTAAAAATGGAGTTTTGTTTGGTGGGACCCACTATAAATTGCGGTCGTGCCTCAGGTTTAACAAAAGCACAATTTCTGTGCTTTGCAAACAGCAGTTGAGCCTCCATTGTTCACGTGAACAATGGAGAGGTGGAGAGTTAATTCACTCTCCACTGTTCTGGGCCGGACGAGTTCCGGCCCAAACCTAAATGTATTGGATTGGGTCCGACCTAGTAAAATAAAAAAAATCCAACAAAATTTCTCAAGTATTGTGCTTTATTCGAAAAACTAGTGTTTAACATTATTCAATGACACTACATAATTACATTAGAAGAAGATCCATTGATGATGTTGCATTTGTAGAATTTGATCGCAATCCCAATTTTATTCCTGATGATATTTTACCTGATATTGTTGCACGCTCAAGAAGCCATGAAAATTGTAGTCCTTGTCAGATGGATTTCGTACGTGATGAAATTGCAGATAGTTTTATGAAACAATAAAAAATACTTTATATAAAATATTGTTTATTTCACGATGTAATAACAGTAGTTAAATCAACAATATTTCAATTAAAAACCATCAATATTAATGTCTTTTTTAGTTATTTTATAACCTTAATTTGAAAAGCATTTTTAATCAAACACATCAAACTACTTTTTGTTCAACCTCAATTTCAACCACAGTTTTAACTAAATATACATTTTTCCAAACCAACCTCAACTAAAAATACATTTTATAAAATAATTTTTTTCAAACCACAACCATAAAAGCTACCATAATACCAAACACACTAGTAAAGTTATTCGATGGAATTGCCATGTAAACTAACTATTATATCAATACCAATTCAAAAATAATTATATTTTTTATTAAAACTTTTCTTTTCTTTTAATCTAAATTTTGCGGATTTATTCACTAACACCAGAGTCAGGAATACCGTATTTTTTTTGCTACGTAATATTTACCAACGTCAGAGTTGGAAGTATCCGTAGTTGAATATTCACTAACACCAGAATCAGGAATATTACAATCATACCATCGGTAGCATGGTATAACAAACCTTTAGCAATTTAAGACAAAATCAATAATGTAGTCTACCTCAAGTAGGATGCTTAAGAGATGATAATATCTTTTCTTTTGCGTAACCAGTCCCGTGCCATATAATCTTTGTTGACCAATAAGGGTTTCTAGTGACCATAATACTAGGTGGCGACTCCTTAAACTAGACCTTTCTCATCAAAGAACAAGATGTCAGAAACCTGTTCTTTTCGTGAAGATTAATTTTTAAAAAGTCCTGGCGATGTCGGGTGCGACAACGGCGAAGAGCCAAATTAGAGAAAACATCCTTAAACTCCTCAGTGCCCGCCCCATTAGAAGTCCCAGCTGCCGCTTCATCAGTTGATAAGGTAGGAAGTTGAGGGAAAAAAACTATGACTTCATTTAACACAAGGTTGAAACAAATAATAGGAGTGCAAAAATAAATTCCCGTTCAGGGAAAAAAAGATTCTGGTTGCATTGGCTGAGCAATGTGCCTTCACCACACAACATTGGAACTACAGCTTCTAAGATCCAAAATCAAACCCATCAAGACGAAACAAAAGATATGAACACAAAATGGGATCTACCTTGCCTGTAATAATGTAATCGAGCATTTGTTAGCTGAATAATTTGCTGTGCCCTCGCTTGTTGAACTTGCTTCAGCTGGATCCCTTTCAATAAAAAAACCTGGATGTTTAGGCTGAGGTAATGTATTGTTATTACTCAACATCAAAACCACATATGACATGTCTGGCCTATCTTCTCGATTATCTTGAACACAGAGTAGAGCCACGTGAATTGAACGTAGCACTTGAGATAGATTGCATGCTTCAATTATTGATTGCCCAACCAGTTCCATAGGCCTCCCTTCTCGGAATAGTCTCCAAGCCTAATAACAAAAACATGTTACCAATAGCAGATTTGGTATCTAGAAGTAAGAAATGTTTCCATTGACACATTGTTCTCTAGACTCTCTGAGATCCAAATCCAAAAAGAGATGTGTGTCAGACATGCTTAACCTTCTCAGAATCGTTTTCTTTTCAATACTTCTTCATTTCTTTTATCAATTTAAGGCGTACTATCAGCAGACATGACCAAGCCTATGGAAACCTGACACAGGTTTTAAAGTAAAGAGAAATGATGAGTCGAAGTAATATAGTTTTGACACTTACATGCCCTAGAAGGTTGAGATTGTGTTCTGGATGACTGAACCCCCTGTTCTTATATCCACTCACTATCTCTAGCACCAATACACCAAAGCTGAAGACATCCGATTTTAAGGAGTAGAGCCCTTCAGTTGCATACTCCGGGGAAATGTACCCACTGCATGTATTCAATGAATGTTAAGGTTGCATTTGCAGAAAATGAAGGTAAAATCATATCACTTACTATGTTCCAACCACTTTATTGGTATTGGCTTCAATTTCATTTCCTTTAAAACTTCTAGCCATGCCAAAGTCTGAAATCTTTGGGTTCAATTCATAATCCAGTAGAATATTGCTGGCTTTCAGGTCCCTATGAATTACTCTTAGTCGTGAATCTTGATGAAGATAAAGAAGTCCACGAGCTATTCCATTGATGATGTTGTACCGTGTTGGCCAATCTAGTAGCGTGTCCTCGGTTTCATCTGCACAATGTTTTTCTCAGGTCAGTACATTATGGTCCATAAATGTGTATGAAAGAAAACAAAACAGCTTGTGATGATTAACACTTGAAAAATTTGAAGTTATAATCTCAAATAAATAAGGTGGCAGGTGTGACAAAGAAAGTGGAGGAGATACTTCCCACCAATCCTTTGTCATAAAGGCTATAAAGGAAGCTCAACAAATGGTTGTTTTTGGTGCAGTTGGCAGCCTCCTTTTCCTCAGAACTACCAAACTTAATTTTAGGTCTTTTCTCAAAGCAGTACTCACATAGACTTGTTTTCTGTATTAGTACAAAGTCGGTGATAAAGAAGTATGATTATTAGCATGGATTTGTACAGGTTTTGAGAGATTCTTACTGAAAATGTAGAAGTCCAAACTTTTGTTTGGCAGGAACTCATAGATTAACATCTTTTCATCTCCCTCAAAGCAGCATCCTAGAAGCTGCACTAGATTCCGGTGCTGAAATTTCACAATATACTCAACCTCAGTCTTGTACTCGCCAATTCCTTGTCTCGAATTCTTAGAAAGCCTCTTCACAGCAATTTCTCGCCCATCTGTTAATGTTCCCTGCGAAAAATCACTCGCTATCATAAGTAAATCATACTTTGTCTAGTGAAAGTTGGGAATCATGATGGGATGTTGCATATTACTAGCAAACCTCATCTGTTGGAACTCTTTCCAAACGGAATGCCTTTTTCAGTCATGTGGTGATAGGAGTTTATATCATGAATTTGGAAACCATCAAGATATTGTTTACAGATTAGTACCTTGTAAACAGACCCGAAACCCCCTTCTCCGAGTTTATTGTCAACAGAAAAATTATCTGTTGCACAGGCTAAGGTATCCAAATCAAACACTGGTAGTTTTAGATCTTCCTTTTTGTGCTTCTTGTTTGACCTTCTTTCCAAAGCAGTACCAGTACTTTTTCCTGCAAGCAGAACTGGTGTGTAGATAAAAAAGAAGCGGGAGATCTCTATTTTTTGTTATAATCAAATTTCTTGAAGACAAAGCATGAGAATTTGCGAGCACCTTGGAATACTCGAAATCAAATTCTCAATAAGGTAAAGCTCCTTTATGTAAATCGAGGGATGGGGCGATTGAAGTGGTTAGATGTTCATGCTGTGCAGATATATACCTTTTTTCTGATGCTTCCTTCTCCAAACATACAAGACCAAAACCAGTCCAAGCAGAAAAATTCCTGTAGACAAAGTGCTTATTATGATTATTTTCTTTACATTGGAGTTAGCATTGATCTCTGCACCGTCACCATTATCTGCACCATAATAGAGAGAAACTGAAGTTAGAAAACTGTAACAAGAAATGCAAAATGGCCATTGTATGTTTTTGGTTAGTAATTACTAATTAGAATGGGTGGGAAATTTTCTTCAGCTGATGGAATCCTTCCACTTCAGTTATCAAATCAGTCTATGATGTTAGAAAGTGATAACAGATTCGTAAATTTTCATGTTTCATGTCATGTGATGTTCTGTAAAACCACAATAGGATGGCCTGAAAGAAGTGGAGGAGGCAGAAATTTTGCTTTTAATGCCATTTGATTTCTATGCTACCTATTGCTTGAGCAAATTTAGTATTAGAACCAATCATTTAGGCAGTTAGGCAAGTCAATAAATGACTCATTACAATTAAGAAATTTTGAATTTTCTAGTCTGAGGATAAATTCATACCTAGTTCTGATGCAGCCATCCTGATATAAATATTTTGCTCGTTTTCAGAAAACCTTCTATTATCAATGAGGTCACAAAACCAGAGCAAGCATCCACTTCCTCCACCCCTGATGTCCATATTTGAATATGCTGTACAGCTGCAGTTCTTCAAGCACGTGTTCTTGCATTCCTCAAGATCCAAACTCTTGTCAAACCATGACGCTTTTGTCTCCGGCATCTTCACTCCAGAGAGCTTTCGAAACCCATCTCCAGAACAATTAAGTGGAGTCCTTCTAACACAGCCACTTGACCATACTGTCACGGCCCAGTCTGTTGGAACTTTTGGTACGAACCCATCCAAGCATTCACACACTGGAGAGCTATGAATATTGCATAAACCGTTTGCACCACATAGTGCATAGCGATCACAATTATCTGTGTTTGCTGTATCATAAAGCAACCAACTTTGCGTTCGCTCAATCCAAGCGAGGCTCGGGATATCGCCATTCTGATCTGTCATGAACCTCCAAAGCATTGACTTATCAACAAGACTTTCTCTGTAGAATATCTCCTCCTCACTAATAACAAATTCAAATTTGAATACGGGATTTGGTTTCAAGTTAGGTATCCCACTGAACCGCAGGCCATCCCATGGCCCTGATCTGTACTTCATTTTTGAACCTTGCTTCAGAACCAACTCAGGATATCCGTAAGGAATAAGTATACTAGTAAAGTTACCTCTGGAAGGATCATCTGGTGACTTCCACGATGTCATGTACCACTCCATGCCTGTTATTCTATTCCTTCCAAGCTTCATGCCTGGCAATATTGTATCAGTTGGATGTTCAAAACTCTGCCACAAGGAATTTTCCAGGCTATCACCCTCCTCTTTTACAACAAGGTTTCCTGAATCCAGAAGTTGAGCAGCTGGATTAGAAGCAGATCTCGATGAGTTGGAAGACCAAATTATGGTCCCATTCTGATTGAGAATGGCAAGAATTCCCAAGTCAGTTAGCCTTAAAACACCTGATGAATCATTAAGGGGGGTCTCTCTGTTGGCAACCCAAACTATAGTCACGACAGGTATCTTGCCATACCATATCCCCACGTATCGGTTCTTGGATTTTCCAGGGCTGAAAAATCCCAACACATAGGTTCCTTCAGCTGAAACTATGGTATCACCATCTCTAATAGAGTGAGTTGTGTTTATGGTGTCAATAGCAGTTCCTGTTTCTATAATAAGCAATAAAGAGGAGCAAAAAAGAAGTACAAGAATGCAATGTTCCGTTGGTACTCCCATAGGTTTTTTTTCTCTCCCTGTAACTCACTTTTTGATATTGATGGCTGCCATAGACGGTGAAAATGTTCTTGCTAAAAACGGCAGGCGCGGTTAGGTGGGACGTCCCTTCGTAAACCGCTGACCATGCAACTGTGTTCTAAATTAAAATCAATATGGCAATTTACTCAACGAACCGAAATATTTCAATGAAAGTGTTTTGTCCAATCATTTCGTCCCTATACTCTTCGAACTTTTTTATTTAATTCCGTCAATGGCTTTTGATTTGATTGAATCCCTGTACATTATGCAATATCTATGATGTGCCCCTTCTTTAAAGTTGACTACTAGGGAGCAAGATTGCACCAATAGATTATTGACTTGTGTCCATTTCTAATAAAAAACACACACACACACACACACACACACACACACACACACACACACACATATATATATATATATATTAAAATTAGTTCCAATCCATTGCGAACCTTCACTTGCATTTTCTCTGCTTCGAATCACTCCAAATTGTTTTTTATAAATTGAAAGTATCCCTATATTAAGGGTTTGTTCATTTAGACCCTTAATATAGGGATACTTTAATGCAAGTGAGAAAATGCAAGTGAAGGTTCGCAATGGATTGGAACTAATTTTAATATATATATATCCCTTTACCTCCTCTATCCTCCCCCATCTAAAAAAAAAAAAAGTGCTCTGGCTCAGTCTACATGTCAAAAAATCCATACTGGATTGGAAATTCACGCTATACTGTCTATCAATTTAAATTTTTTTAATATAAAAAAATATTAGATGACGACAGTATTTTTAAAAAATTTAGGTTATTAACTTAATTATATCCAATAAAATTATTTAATTTTATAATATGATTTAAATCGAAGATAATGATAACTAACGAGCATAAAAAATCCTTAGCAATAATTAACTAAAAAATAAATCATTAATATCATACATATAAGGAGAAGAAAAAATAAATTTTTAGAGATTTATTGCCACTCCACTATAGACATCTCACATGACCGTAAGAGTTTATTGAGATGATTCAAACTCCATGTCAAAATGATGCAAGATAACATCAAAAGAAGTTGCATGATTCACTAGAGCAATGCCCTAGAAAAATAAATTGAACAAAACACAATGAAGTGAGTATTTGATTATATTTAATTAATTAATTCTATTTAATTCACGAATAAAAATTATTTTGAGAAAAAATATTTAATAAAAAATAAAAAATAAAAGGAACCCAGATAACCCAATCAAATAAAAAAAAAACAAGGGATAAAAAAAAGATGTAGAAAGCATATAAAAAAATACAGAGCCTGATCTCCAATAAAATAAATATCAAATGATAAAATTAAAAAAATATTACCTTACAATAATGATAAAAAAAAAAATCAAAGCAACCCCTAGCGAGCGTCCTTAAACTAGCTTAGTTTCTCAAATTGCAACCCGTGAAATTTCAAAATGGACTTAACCAAAAAATTCAAATCTAAATTAACTTAATGTTAAAAAATAAAATTGAGTATAAAAAAATATCATACTAAAAGATTTGGCAAAGCAAAGAAAAAAAACAACACTTTCTCCTAGTAACTTGTATCCCCGACTGATCTACTGAACTTTTTATTTAAGCCACAGCTCATGGCTTTGTTCACTCAGAGTTGGTTTGGTGCTTGAACACTGACAACCCAAGTGTGCAATAAGTTTAATTAATTTGTAGGCGTTTTGAGAGATCCCATACCGAAAATTAAAACGTCCAAGCTTTTGTTGGGCAAGAACTCATAGATCAACATCTTTTCATCTCCTTCAATGCAGCATCCTAGAAGCTTCACTAGATTCCGGTGCTGAAGTTTCACAATGTAATTTGCCTCATTTTTGAACTCATCAAGTCCTTGTCTCGAATTCCTAGAAAGCCTCTTGACAGCTATTTCTCGTCCATCTGCTAATGTTCCCTGCAAATAATAACTCAGTATCCTAAACAAATCAATACTGTCCAAGCATGTTTCGGAACTTTGAAGTTTGAATACTGTCCAAGCAGTCATTATTTTATGCTTAAAAGGCTCAATCCCATGGTTGATGTTTCAAAGAAACTAATACCACAAATGTCATTGTTGCCATGGGTTTCCACCGTGAAATTTAAAAGCCATCAAGATGCTTGATTAATTATAGATTAGTACCTTGTAAACTGGTCCGAAACCGCCTTCTCCAAGTTTGTTGTCAGTGGAAAAATTATTTGTTGCACATGCCAAGGTACCAAAATCAAAAAATGGTAATTCCAGGTCTTCCTTCTTGCGCATGTTATTTGATTGTCCTGCACGCAGAACTGGGAAGAATAAGAAAGTAGGAGAACAATATCTTCTGTTACACTAAAATTTCTTCAAGCCGTCAATACATTTATGTATCTAATTATTCTAAAAATAAAATTTTAAAAGAAACAAATCTTCTTATCTGAAAATCGAAAGATGGAGCATAAGAGTAGTTAAATTTTCATGGCGTGAATAACGTACTATTTTTCTGTTGCTGCTTCCAAATATACAAGACCAGGGCTAGGCCAAGGAACAGAATTCCAGTAAACAATGCAGTGCTTATTATGATCCTTTTCTTCGCATTGGATTTTGTCTTTATCTTTGCGCCATCTCCATTATCTACAACATGGCAGAGAAAAGGTGGATTTAAAAGACAACAATAGGAAAGACCATAGAATATACATTAGTGAAACAGATAACTGCGCAAGTGCGCATGCAAAAGGAATGGAAGAAAATTTTCTTCTATATATATCTCAAGCATGTGATTTCCCATTTTTTCTTTTTCTGAAGTAAACTTAATATTGGAATAAATCATTTAGGCAGCAATTTCATAGATCTGAATACTGTTATTTTTCTGATGAATAGGCAGTTACAATTTAAAGGATGATTTAACAAGAAGTTGCTAGAATAAAATTTATAGATACTTACTTTTCTAGTCTGAAGATAGATTCATCATACCTAGTTCTGACTCAGCCATCCGTATATAAACATCTTGCTCATTTACAGCACTAACTCTTATGTCAATCAGGTCGCCAAACCAGAGCAAGCACCCACTTCCTCCATTCCTGATGTCCAAATTTGAATATGCTGTACAGCTACAGTTCTATATACACTTTTTTTTGCACTCCTCAAGATTCATACTCGTGTTAAACCATGACGTTTTTGTCTCTGGCAACTTCAGTCCAGAGAGCTTCCGAAAGCCATCTCCAGAACAATTTAGTGGAGTCCTTCTAACACAACCGTTTGACCAATCGGCCACGTTCCAATCTCTTGGAGTTTTAGGTACAAATCCATCCAAGCAATCACACAGTACTGGAGAACTGTCAATACTACATATTCCATTTGTACCACATAGTGCATAACGATCACAATTATCTGTAGTTCCAGTATCGTACAGGAACCAACTTTGTGTTTTCTCATTCAACGCGAATTCCTGGAAATCTCCATTTGGACTGACCACGGCCCTTGAAAGAATTGAGCTACTATGAAAATGATATGTCAAAAACATCTCTTTTTCATTAAAAAGAAATTCAATTCTGAACTTGGAAGTTGATTTTAATTGAGTTAAACCACTTAACAGTATACCGTTCCATGCTCCAGACCTGCACTTCACTTTCGAGCCTTCCGTTAGTACTATCTCAGGATATCCATAAGGAACCATCATGCATGTAAAATTACCTCTGGAAGGATCATCAGCTGACTTCCATGATGTCAGGTACCAGTTCATGCCTGTTATTCTATTCCATCCTATCTTCATGTCGGCCAATATTGTATCAGTTGGATGTTCGAAACTCTGCCACAAGGAATTCTCCAGGTTGCTATCTCCCTCCTCTTTCACAACCAGGTTTCCTGAATCCAAAAATTGAGCAGTTGGATTCCTTGCAGGTCTTGTTGTGTTGGAAGACCTAATCACACTCTTATGGCGATCGAGAATGATAAGAATTCCTTTGTTGGTGAGCCTTAAAACGCCCGACGAATCATTGAGGGGAGTTTCTCTGTTGGCAACCCAAACTACAGTTTGAACTCGTATTTTTCCATACCATATGCCCAAGTATCTGTCTTTGGATTTTCCAGGACTGAAAAATCCTAATTCATAGGTTCCATCTGCTGAAACCATAGTATCACCATCTATGATAGGCTGAGTTGTGTTTATGATGTCAATGGCTGTGGCAACTTCTCTATCCAGCAATAAAAAGAAGCAAAAAGGAAGTATGGAAATGAAATGCATTGCTACTTTGATGATGTTTTCTTCTTCTATAGCTTAGTTTGTAAATAACTTATTGTTTAGATCTGAAAATATTTATTGTCGCGAACTGCATATTTATAGCCACAACTTGTCTACAGGAGAACAATGTTCCAATATTTTTTAGATAAAAGCCAACGTGCAATTTATAATCTAATGACATGGGTTTGTGAGGTTATATTCCAAAAAATCTATAATACTCTTTTAACACGAGACATTTATTTTTTAATTATAGACAAGGTAGACAAAACAAAGCTTAAAAAAAGTTTGATCAGTTCAACATGGTTTTTTTAAGATCATATTTGACAATAATTAGCCATGATCCCATAATGATCAATTGACCATAATTCTATTGTAAATTGTATTTATTTTTTTAGTTGTTTTAGAATTTATTTTCTAGTTATTTTGTAGAGTTTTTAATTTGATTTTCCTAATTAGGAGTAAGGGATTTGTTTGATCTAGATTTCTTATATATGTTGGTTTTGAATTCTCATATAAAGAGCTTCATGTATTATTTTGAAGGCAGACATTACGAACAAAATTTATGAAATAAAAACCTTTTGTGTGTGTGTGTGTGTGTGTGTGTGTGTGTGTGTGTGTGTGTGTGTGTGTGTGTGTGTGTGTGTGTGTGTGTGTGTGTGTGTGAGAGAGAGAGAGAGAGAGAGAGAGAGAGAGAGAGAGAGAGAGAGAGAGTTTTCTCTATAATTTAGGACTCTAATTTATGAGCTTGAGAAACTTTAGTTTTTTTCCCTAGAGTTGTATTTTTTAGAACTTGAAAAACCTTAACAATATGTGTCGTGTTATTTGGTATTAGAGCAAGTTGGTATATTCGATGAATATAGGTAGTGGCCATAACTTCCCACCTAGCAATACAAAAGTGAAGGCTATCTAGAATATTGTGAGGGCTCAAAAGGCAATATAGAGAACCTTATCACAAAGATTTGAACAATAAAAGCATTCCATAATAGACTTCAATGAGTGAATGGAACAACTATGAGGGGGAGAGGGGTCGTATATAAGAATCGTGAAGAGGAGAGGAACATGTTTAGACACTTACCTCGGGGGCAAACCAAATCCTACATCTATTCATACAAATCCATATTCGCATCATGTCTATTTGGAGAATGGTGGATATGACAAGAGGTACATTGAAAATTCAAATTGCAATCAATCTTTTCATAGACACATTTCTTATTAAGGTGAAATTCCTTTCTTTGATGAAAATCTTTTTAAAAAATATTTTATTAGCTGATTATTAGAAGCTTAATTTTATTTGAATAAAATTTCTTGTTATTAAAAAGTATGATTTTCCATACACGATGTTACTTATGGTGTTAAAGATTAGTGGTTTAAAGTTCTAAGTGATAGAGAGCATACTAATAAGTCTATAATTCCATCATAGCAAATTTTTTTAAAAAATATTATCTTTAGAGTTTATACAAGATAATTATAAAGAGATTTGTATTGAGCATTTAAGCATTCAGGTTATAATTACTTGCTTTAAGTTCATCATTCTGATATAGCCATAAGAAAAACATCAAGGAAGTGTCATCACTTCAAAGTAACAGTTTCAACATCTCAAAACTAAAAGAAAATAAGAGTCCTTTAAGTTAGACAATCTAGGAAGAAAAATTAAAAGAGCATGATCAGACACCATCATTTGCATTGCTCTTCATGGAAAAGGATGACGAAACTAAAATCACAATTCAAAACCTTGAAGAGTATGCGTATAAAGTAGAATATTGGTCAATCCACAAAATTCTTCATTACCAAAGATAACAGAAGATACATGCTTGCATAAGTAACAAATCAATATGATGAAAAGTTTGAAACAAGCCTTAGAGCACAATATAGAGGGATAGAGTCCAGCAATGAACCAATTAGAAAGTCAAAGGTGAAACAAACCATAGAAGATGTTGATATAGAAGATGTTGAGGACATAATTGTATCCATTCCTTTTGAAAGAAAAAGTTCAATTTATACTATGAACTTGAGGGCGAGTTCTTCTCAAGTGGAGAAGCTTAATGCGGGACATTATATTTTTTTTAAGTATGGACTAGATGGACAAAACAAAGCTAAAAAAGAAGGGTGTCTAACAAAATAGACTATATCTCACAATAATTGATCGGTCATAATTCTATTCTAAATTTTGTTTATTTTCCTAGTTGTTTTAGAATTTATTTCATAGTTAAGGTATAAAGTTTTTAATTTGATTTGTATAGTTAGGAGTTAGGGTTTGTTTGATCTAGGTTTTCTTATAAAGATTGGTTTTAAGTTTTTATATACAAGCTTGATGCATTATTTTGAATGAAGACCTTAAGAACATAATTTGTGAAATTGATGCAGGAGGAAGAACAATGAGAAGGTAACAGTCATAAAAAGATAGAAAACAAGCTGAATTCGGGTTCAAACATATGAAACTCTAAAATCTTGTTTTAATTCTCAAACAATAATATGACCAAGGTTGTCTACTAAAGAGATTTACAATGCCTTTTATAGGCTAGAAAAACCAACTTAGACTAAGAAACAAAACAAGTATCCAAAGTCATAAAGGGAATTGGCATAAAATCCAAAAATGAATAATAACTCCAAAGATAACTAGGAAAAATAGTAAAATTGGCCCAAACAAGAGCATTAGAGCCTGAAAAATGAATATGAAAGATCCGATGGTCCGTTAGTGATGTAATGGCTGCCCAAGAGAAAATTGCTCATAGAATCACCTAGAAAAATTTAGGCCCGATATAATGGTTGGATCTCCCAATATCATAGTTTCAAGGTGCTAACCAAGCCTAGTCATCCTAGATAGTACGATCTATGCAAGGGTTGAACAATTAAACTTGGTATTAGAGTAATGTTATATATTGTTGAATTTTACGATATCAATCATAACTCTCAATCCAATTGAGTATTGCCTAATCCAGTGGGTTGCTCGTCGTTTAGGTCATTAAAGCTTCACCCTCACATGCTGCCATCCATGATCGCATGCCATTCCTATGCGCTGAAACTACTACCACCAATTCCAACAAATTCCAAACCACTCCAGTTGTTTCTGAAGGTTGATTTCGAACCTTAAACATGGTTTTTGAATAATATTTTTGCATGTTGTTAATTTTGATGAATATGGTAATGAATTTTGTGGGATTTGAAAAAGGTTTAATGTGTATTGAGTTTAATTCATGTTATTATGGATGATTGTGAAATGTTTGAAGTGTGGAGGTTGTTTTCAGATATTGCATGAATATTGTTCTTGATTTGTTGCTCTATATTTTTATTTGTTGTTATTATCTTTTATTTTATGGGTTTTCATTTTTGTTGGTGGTTTTACTGTTGTAGGCTGATATAAAATTAAAAAACCCAATGGTTTTTTCCTTAGAAGACAACTTATAAATTATTAAAAAAATCATTTCAAAAGAATATATAATATAAATATTTAGTGCTAATCATATTATCCATGGTTCCACATATGACAAATAAACCCTTAATGAGATTGATCCTTAGAAGTTGACCCAAAATGATAATAAAATTATTTCAAAAACATATTTTCAATACATAAATTTTGATCATAATTTTATCATCCATGGATCGATAAAGGATAAATAAGCCCTTAATGGTAGGTTTGAAAAACCATTGCCACTACCCCTAGTTTTTATCAACAAAATGCCATAAAGGGTTGTTAAAATTATGTATTGAATGTGAGAAAAATTAATGATTAGGAAGTGAGGATCATGAAGGGCTAAAAAGAGCTAATATATTAACCAAAAAAAAACTAATTCTTAAAGGAAAGTTACAATGTTTTTAGCCAAAAACTACCCTTGCAAAATAAAACTATTAAACTAGGCATTGGGGACAATATTGTATATTCACCATGACATAATGGTCTTTAATCTATTGTGTGGGGTTAGTGATGATGTCCTAAAAATCCAAGTAGCCTAGGAATAGAGCTCTCAGGTTGGACAGTCAGTTAATCAATTGATCCTAACAATCTCAACCATTCTCTCTGGTCAAGGTGGTTGATAACTTATACTTGGTGCTTGGTAGGCCATGGTGGCTTATAACTAGTACCTACAAAAGGTCCCATTTGATGGAGGGGGGACTATCCGATGCTTAAATAAGTATCTTTTTAGAGAGAGAAAATACAATAATATTCTAAAAAAAGATGCTTTAAAAATATATATGTAGTAGATAATGAAGATTGTAAACCTTTGTTCTAAAAGTCTCATGGTGTATTAATAGCCCATGAGTCTTGTTCTTTAATGAAGAGAAGGGTCTGAAGTGTAATTTTACCTTAATAACATTTAACTAGGGATAAGTATCTCTTACATCTATATTAATGTTTGATGGAAATATAATGGGTCCTTTAAGGACTTTATACACCTAAAAGGTGTAGGAAGGTTAGGGTTCAAGATGTCAAATGTACGTGATCTCATAAAAGTTGAGCTTTATCCAAGGGAGGCTAGGTCTATCCCTTGGTGATCCCAAGAGAGTCTGGTCATCTTATTGGGCATGCCTAAGGGAGGATGGTCATTCTTATAGGCCCTAAGGAGGATGCTCATTCCCTTTGGCATGCTTAAAGAGGATGATATGATCATCCTCTTGAGCGTGCCCAGGGAGAATGGTCATTCCCTTGGGCGTGCTCGGGGCTTGATACACTATCAAGCTTAATTGTGGCTGAGTTTGGCTAGCATCAAACCTAGCGTGCCCAGGATTTGGTATATTGTCAAGCTCAATTGTGGTTGTGTCTGTCCTATTTACTCTTGAAGTATTTATCATTCTACATCTGTCCTATTTACACCATTCTTTTTGTTCTTATCTCCATTCTTTTAGTTTATTATATGTAAGCATCACCTTTTTTATTCACAATTATGCTTTTTACACAATATCAAAAAACACATTAATAACACTTACACATTAATTATCTTGTTATAGAAAAAATATTATTTGATATGCAGCTAGATGAGTCGAGTGGACGCATTAACACTTTTTTTTACATTTATTAGCACAAATAGTTCTTGATTAATTAAATTAAATTCATGCATAGGCTTTTAGATTTATAATTAGGATTTTTTTTGTAAAAAAATGCATTTGAAAAGGTTGCATATTTATTGTTTTTATTTGCCAAAAAAAAATCCGACCGGGGTAGAAGAGCGGATCAAATAACTAGCTTTAAACTAAAAGAGCTCTTTCTTGTACTGGAGCACAAATACTGTTTACCATCTTGTAGATCACTATAGATTGGAGCATTGATTTTTTTTTAAAAAAAAATTGGATTTGATCCTTGAAGTTTTATTTTGCATGATTTAGCCATTTTGAGCTCAAATTAGCACTCAATTGCATATTTTTTGAGAGGGAGGGTTTCATTGAAAGATAAAGGATTGAAGTTAAAAGAAAGGGTAAAATAGGTGGTGGCTTTGAAATCTGTCTTAAAAGTTCATTTACATCCCCCATCTTATTTGGCTTTTAGGTAACTGGTCCCTTTAATTTTTAAAAATTCAATTTTGATACCAAACTTTATTTTTCTAATTTTCAATCATTTTTTGGTAGGAGGAGAGAGAGGATCTTCGACTTCCAGCATAAAGTGAGAAATTAAGTTGTAATTGGCGACGATTCTAACTATTAAAACAATCGATTTTTGTATCAAATGGTTCTATATGATAAGAGGAGTTCGAACTAGGTGTTTCTACCATGAAAGTTCCTAAGAAACAAATATGAGCTCAGGAAGAGTTTTGGTTTCAGGTTGATTTTAGGGTTTGAGGTGTTTTCTTTCTTTTTTGCATTTTTTGAGGCCATGGATTGGTTCAACAAGGTTTCTAGGGTGTTTTCTATGTGTTTTAGGTCAAAAATAGGTTTTGAATGAAAAAATACATAAACCCCATTTTTCCGACACCACAGTGGTCGAAATCTGGGAATTCAGACAATGCATCATCTATTTTTGTCAAAATAAAATGGGGCGGATGATCCATTAACTTAAAAAAAGACCTCGCATGCGCCACTTCTTGATGGGCCAAGCGCTTGGCATGGCTTATTTGGCCCAATAACGTTTGACCTCATTCTTTTTTTTTTATTTTTTAATTAATACATTTTTTATATAATTTTTAAGTTTATGTTTTAGTTGATACCATTTTTCTATGATTTGTTTTCTTTTGCTTATTTAGCATATTTTAAATGGCGATGCTATTTTAATTATATTCGGTGTATTTAACTTTTAATGATGTTAGTATGATTTAATTTTTTTATATATTTTATACAAATTAAATTTATTTCTTAAAAATAATTTTTTGTTATAATATTTTTAAAATGTGTAGCCCTGCATAGTATTATTTTTTTCTTTTCTTTTATTCAATAAATTTTATGTGTGTATTGATTTTTGTTACAAATTGATTTTAATAAACTCAATTGGATAAATGATACATGTTGTGATATTAAATATCTTGATTTATATTTGTATTTATTTTTCAATTTTGTTTTTATTTATCATCAATTTCTTTTTTCTATTAAATTATCTCAATCTCATGACCTAGGATGCACGATAGACATGTAATCTGGACATATCTCATGTCCAAGTCACGAGTTTCATGTGTTAGCCCAGCTTTGCCCCGGGAAATATTTTTTTTTAATTTGTTGTTGTTACCTTATTTTTTTATTGTATTATTAAATCAATCAAGATTTAATATAGTTATTGAATTCCTCTTATTTTTTAAAAAACATAATCATCTTCTAATTGTTTTTTTTAGATTTTTTTTAATCTGGTAAATAGCATTGTAAGGGCCACCAATCTAATTATATGCTCTGTTTGTTCGTTAAGTTCACTTGCTTTACTTATAAACTAATAATTAGTTTTTGTCCATATCTAAGTTTGTTTGAAATATGAGAAATTAACAACGACAGGTTGTTGGTTGTTCCTTTCAACTTATTCCACGAGCCAAGAAAAGAAGTACAATGATATTGATGCTAGTTGGAACAAAACACGTACGTGACCTTGTGTTTCACATTTCATAACATGTTTTTCTCTTTTAGTTTCTTTTGTTTGAAGGTGTGTATCCCACTTTAGTTTCATAGTTTTTTTTTTTTGAAAAAAAGCTAGCACCTTTTAATTTTTGTTTTTTAGAAAATAGTAATCCATGTTTTGTTATTTATTATCTTTTAACTTGTGGATTTTATATTTGAAGACGATTATTTTTCTAATAATACAAAGATATTCAACAACTTATTTTTTAGAGTTTTTTAGTTTTACAAGAATTTTTAATAAACAATGATATAGTTTTCAAATGTGTTGATGATTCCTTAATATTTCAAAATCATTTATTTTAAGAATTTCGTATTTATTCAGCTACACAAGGAAATAAATGTTGAAATATTTAATGATAAATTATTTTTGGAATAAATTATCTTTTTGTATTAATCTAAATTATTTTAAATTTTATTTGTTGTTTTATTTTATTATGCAGATATTTACATTTAATTGATGGCTTATATTTTAGTTTGAGTTTGTTTTGGCTCAAAATCAATATTTTAGAATTCTTTTATGTATTAAGCTTTTGTTAGTTGATTATTAACTTGGGCTCACTAGTTTGTAATCCAATAAGGATTTATTAGGGTTATTTAGGAGGACTATATATTATTTTTTGTACTGTAAAATTCAACAACCATGATGTTTTGAATAAACTTTTGTTTTGCGTGATACAACACGTTTCTCTTTAGTAGTTCATAAAAATATTTATTAGACCATTCACATAGTTTACGTGGGTCAAATCTCCATATAGTATTATTAAATCTTTATCTGAATACTTGGAATTTTCTGTTTTTACAGGTCAGGCTATATCATTGAATACATAAAAAATACAAACCTTTCAGAATACATTAAAGTTTTCTCAATATTTTAGAGTTGAAATTTCGGTGCTTGAGTGTGAGTGTGTGTGTGTGTGTGTGTGTGTTAGATTGTAATTTTTAAAACTCGAGAAATCCTAGAACTATATGCTGCATCATTTTGTAAGTGGGTTAGACCAAAATCACGGGGTGACAAATTGATAGATGGTGAAACGTGGCTTGACCAAGGCTAGAGGATGATGAATGGAGAAAAATTAAGGATGATTCTTAATTGAAAGAATGGCGGAGGAAATCTCATCGTGATAAACATCGGAGGAAAATAACGGAAGAATGATTACCGTGTCCCGCGGCCGAAAGAAGACTAGACAAGGCTGCGCCATCCGCGTAAATAATTTTTCTTCTCGAGTTCTGGTTTCAAATTGCCTACAAATCAAAGAAAAGAATTACGGATTATTGAATTTCTTCAAGTCACTATACTAGTGCAACTTTTGTTAGAGTACATTTTTTCTTTAATAGCTTTTCTCCCACATTTGTTATATTCAAGGACCAAATTAACTATTTTTAAAAATATTATGCATATATATATATATATACACACACACTAAAAATAAAAATTGAGCTTACCCAACCAAGCTATATATAGCTCGGTTGGGCTGAATCTATCAACCTGACCGAGCTACCTTGAACTTTTATTTTTATCCCAACCAAGTTACCTTGTAACTTTTTTGGGCTGATTTTCAAAGTTAAAAGGTTTACCTTTTTCTCTCTTATCTTCCTCCATTTTTTTTTTCATCTCAATAACGAAAGCACACATAGCTTCTTTACACTTTATATTTTTTCTATTCTCTATAATATCTCAGATTTTCATGACTCTTGTATTATGAGATATAAGTTGAAATATCTTTAATTATCATTGAGGTTTTTTTCGGAACAAAATTGAAATTTTTTACTATTATATCATTCCAAATAATATTTCAGATAAAATTGCTTGTAATTTTTTATCCTTATATTAGAAGTGAATGAGTAATATTACTCCTAATAATATTTGAAGTACTGACACCCATAAAGGTTTTCTTTTCTTTATATTAAAATTGAATAATATATTTCCTTTCCAGAAATAAGTTTTTAATATTTTTGAAATGTAGGTCAAAATCTATTGGAATTTTACAAACTTGTTGTAAAATCCATTCAACACTTTTTCTTAAAACATGCCAAAGTATTTTAGATTTAAAAAAAAATGCTTAAATAATTTTTAGTATTCTTGGCCTTGTGCAAAAAAAAAACTTTTATTTTTTTGAAAATATGTTTTATTATTTTTAATGCTTTGTTTGACAAAAACTCATTTTCTTTTGAACAAAATTGTTAAAATAGGCTTAAGGACATGTTTTCCAAATACACCCTTGCCAAAAATTTCTTTATAAAAAGACTGGGAACCAAACTAGGCCTTACCTATCTAATCTAAATTTGATCAAATCAAGTTTACCTGAAATCTTTGGTTTGACCATAAAACAAATAAAAAACCACTAGTTTGACCCCAAAAATCAAAACATATCAAACTTGCAAAAAAAAAAACATGAAAGTTTTTTTGTCCAAATAGATCAAAATCCAGAAAACTCAAGAATATGAAGAACATGCCTAGTATCAAAATTCTGACCAAATAAGAACAAAACAAAGACAGGCATGCTAGAAATCAATTACTAAACAATAATCAAGCATCAAACATCAACGATTATCAACCAATAATTATGATTTGATCAAAATAGTTTTCGATGCAAAGACGAAACCTTAGGATTAAAATCCGGAAAAAATAGTTATTGATGTAAATTAACCATTGATTAAACAAATCTCACAAAGTTGTTGGTGTAAAGAATTGGACCAAAATTGATCCAGATTATGAAGCCAGCATAATGTTCTTTCTAACAACATAAAGAACTCAAACCCAAAAAACTTAGTTACTACCTATCCCTGGAAAATGCATTCCAAGACCTAAAACCAAGCTTTTTTGGTTCACTCAAACCATATTATCATTGTTATATATGATTGAACTAACATGAACAACAAACAACACCTGAATAAAAAACAAATCATGCTTAATATCCCAATTCATAAAACTACCAAATTAAAACACCAAACATATTCAACAATCTAATGTTCAAAATTGATATTTTAACATTCAATAAGACTCACATAAACCCAGAAACCAAAAACATACATCAAATTAAACATCAAAAGCCTACTGCCACTTTTGGACAGTTCCAAAACCACTTCATTCTAAAAAAAAAATCACAAACATCTTTTTGGCATCAAATAACATTAAAAATCAGGTTTGAGCAAAGAAAGACAATATTTTTTTTGCATTAATCAAAATCCAAGCTCAACATAATATAACACCAAAACAAGTTCAAAACATTATTAAAACATATAATGAAGAGCTAGAGGCATGCCTCTTGGACATCACCTTCTAGTTTAGAAAAGGCTTATAGCTTCAAAGCTTCAATCAATGGTTATTGTCCTTTTTGCTATCTTTTGCAAAAATTTCCTCCACAAATCTTTACCTTTTCAAAGCTTAAAAAAACCTTTGTACTAGGCTCATGAACCTTCATAACTAGATCTTTTTATCAATATGTTTCTCTCCTCCTTCTCCTTCTTTTTCTCTGAATTTTTAATGGGTATTTATAAGCTTTTGCTAAGTTTTTTTTTAATGGATTCAATCAAGGATTGATCATGATTGATCAATGTTTAACCCATTGATCCAAATAGAAGGGTTTTAGACAGGTTTTAATAGCTGAAAGCTTTGTACTTTGTTAGTTTTTGCAACAAACTTGATTTTAGAGATTTTAGTGGTTTTACAAAACATAAAGGGTAAGGAGTTGTTTTCATCCTTTTAATCTTGAGAGAAACTTAATCAACTTTTGATAAGAACTCACCGAAAAGGTTTGAAGTGTGAATACATAAAAAAAAAAAGTAGTTTCGCACAATTGGTATCATAGTCATGGCTGACTGAGTTAACCACATTCAAAGCCTTGTTGCAGCAATTGTGACGTCATCGTCATCAAAGACTACCAGAAGATGGTAAAGCAGGTGCATATATTTTTTGGATCCAACCTTGCTCAATTTAAAGGTCTATAGCTTCACATTCATTCGTTTGAAGATACCAACTCGATTGGCCCAGAATTGCTCAAAGAAGAAGATGAATAGTGGGCAAACAACATTTTGTCTACCCTCTATTCCAAACGATATGTTTTGAGCATGAACCAAACAATATGTTGTCTAGGTTACCGAGAAATTAGGAATTTGGCAAAAATTCAATTTAATCCTTGATCTTTTTATTTTCTTTAATTGCACCAGTAATTGTCTTATAACTTTTAAACTTGTGTAATTTTACCCCTATCAAACTCAATTGTCAACCCAAAGTTCAAAGTCTTTTTCAATTAAGTTCTTGGTTATCAATTTATGTATTTTGACCTGTAATTGATTAATAAACTTTCAATGTTTTTCAATGTGACCCCTAATAAAACCAATGTCAATCCCTGAAGTCTCATGCCTTTTACAGTTTGGGTCCTTGATTTTGAACTTCTTCAGTCAAGCCTCAAATTGACCATCAAACTTTAATATTTATACAATTAAACCCTTGTTTTGACAACAATAGCTTTTTAAAATTGCAATTTGACCCTCAAACTCTAATTTTCTTGCAATTAAACTCCTAATAAATTCAATTAAACATTGAAAAATTCCAATTAAGTCATTAAACCTTGAAAAATTCCAATTAAGTCATTAAACCTTAATAAATTGCAATTAAACCCTTAATAAATTCAATTACACCTTGAAAAATTCCAATTAAGTCATTAAACCTTAATAAATTCCAATTAAACCCTTAATAAATTCAATTAAACCTTAAAAAATTCCAATTAAGTCATTAAATCTTGAAAAATTCCAATTAAACCCTTAATAAATTCAATTAAACCTTGAAAAATTCCAATTAAGTCATTAAACATTCAATTTTGAATTTTCCTTCTCAAATTCAATTTTTCTATTCAAGGGGCCTTCACCAATCCATTTTAGACTGTTAATTTTTCCAACCTTGTATATTTTGATCCTCCCCTCCCAATCTTTGATAATTTTCTAGGCACTCTTCATGTTTTATCCACTTATATATTTTCTAGTTTTTATAATTGTTTTTGTATTTTCTTTTTCTGATTTGTTTTTGTTTTTTTGTTTTCTTTTATGATTTTCTATGTATTTATGTAGGGTCCCAAAATAGATAACAACACTCGATATGAAAATTGAACAGGTTAAATTGTAAAATGACCAAACTTATCATGAAATTAGAAAAAAAAATTCCATATCATTAGGTGACCAATCTCAATATAAAATGAAAATGGTCCATGTTATCAAGTGACCAACTTCTATATAAAATAAAAGGGCTTTATATTATCAAGTGACCAACAACATAAAATAAAAAGGTACGTATCATAAGGTGACACACCTCAACATAAAATAAAAACAGGATTTCATTATCAGGTGACCAACCTCAATATAAAAGAAAAATGGGTCCATATTATTACATGACTAGCCTCAACATGAAATACAAATGGGTCAATATTATCAAGTGACTAACCTTAATATAAAATTTAAACAAGGTATAATTATTAGGTGACTAACCTCAACAGAAGATTTAAATGGGGTCCAATTATCAGGTGACTAGCCTTGAAGAAATTTAAATGGGTCAACTCAAAAGGAAACCATTCTCGAAGAATGATATTTTTACAGGAACTCACTCAAAGTGATTTTTAACTTGTCTTTTTTTGTTTGTCATTTCATAGAAAAATCATCTTGAAGTGATTTCAAAATTTTACTCATATTAAAAAGAGACCAGCTCGAAATGATTCTAAAAACTTGTCATTTTATAAAGCAATCATCTATCTTGAAGTAATGTTTGAAAATATACTTATTTCTTATTGAGAGATAAGTTTGAAGGAACTTTCAATTATATGGGGGAATTTGTTTTATAATAGCAAATGATTATGATATTATTTCTAAATGATACCTCTTGAAGATGAGGGAAATCACAAATTTTATATTTTGGAAGTTCAATATCTCTTTTTTATATCATCTATTTCTATAAAGACTTTTAGTTGTGGAAGTGTCGATAACTGATCTCTAGCAGCTTGCCTGAATTGTTTAGGTGACATAAGTGCCTTCTAGGCTCACTATCGGTTTGTCTTCTCATGTTCTCCACTTTTAGGCATGGTTTGTTCATCATCTTATCCCATATTGGTTTTATTTATTGTTACAGTGTAGTATGATGATATATGTTCATTATTGCTCACTTTTCATAATCACTATGAAGAAGTTGTTTCCTTTACCACTCATGACTTATGATAGGGTTTTTCATGTCATAATTTGGATATTTATTTGCAAAGGGTTTTTTCAAACTAAATTGCCCCCTAGTTGATCTAGTTGTATTCATCTTTTTGATAGCCATTAAAAGACATACATCATTAGCATCATCATTATTATTATTTTTAAGAACTTTTTGCAAATTTAGCCATGAAAAGTTTTGTTATAAAATATATTTTTTCAAGCAATCATCTTTTTATGTTTCAAGACCAAGCCATATTTATATTTTAATGATTATGCTCATGTAATTCCAATATTTATAATGCAATCATTAAGATGTAAATATAAAAGTATTTTAATCACACGGACATTTAAATTTCTTTGATTAGAAAGTCCAAAATAGATCATTCAAGTGTTGTGAAATAATTTTAGGTTTTATGTTAGGCACACATTTAAATGGGTGTTGGTTGAAAAAGAATACTTATCCCAAGAATTTAGTGCTATTTTGAAAAATGAATTACGTAGATGAAATATTTGGCAAATAAAGGGCTATTTTAGAAAGAAGAGATTGGATTTCAAAATGAGAGTTCTGGCCTTTAAAAAGCATCTGCTTTATATTGTATTAATTTATTTCCTATTTATTGATGGAAATCCATGATTCAATATTATAAAGAATGATATGCAACACAAGATTAAGTTATGATTTTGATCGAAAAACATCTTTCTTCATTTCCGAGAGGCTAAAATTTACCAACACAAACAAATTATTTTTATAAGAAAAAGATTTTAAAAGCATGTAATATAAGGTAAGGTTTGTGTTTAAGTTCGTGTTTTTGAAAGAATAGGATATCCATAAAGTTTAAAAGATGTTTAAGGGTTCAAAGATATACAATCATTTATTTGTGTAGAGATGTTTTTAGACTTGTAACCTTGACTTTGTTATTTTTATTAATCTTATTAATTATAATTATTATAATTTTTTAATTGTTTCTCGTGCTTTATCATTGATATTTTGTGTTTAAGTTTGGACTTTACATTATCATTAAGGACACTTTAGAAACCTTTTCGTCTTCTTTTATTTTTTTTTATTTTGTTTATCATTTTATTTATCATCCGAGCATTTGCTAGATCTTTTTTAGCAAATTTGTAAATACAAAATGATAAGTAAACAGTCTAAAATTATAAAATGGCCAATCAGTGGCCGAACTGCGTTAAAAATATATTTTTTTGAAAATCTTTACATTTCTTTTTAAATGTAATCAAAACGAGGGATTAAGATCGAGTGACGACCGAACTTGTAGCTTTAAATAGCCTCCTTTTTAGGGCAGTACTAGAAAGTAGAGATTCTACTTGAAGGAGTTTTCTTTTTTTCAAATCAGCAAACTTAACAAATTTATTTCAAAAAATAATATAACATGAGAAAAAATTGAATAAATAGTACGTTTGTTTTGATTGCGAAAATCTTACTTGGGCATAATAAAAATTATCTGATTGCATCAGTTCCACTACCAGAACATGATTGCGTTCATGAGACCGGCACAACATATATTTTTTTTATTTAGTGGGTGTCCGGGTCAGCTTGCGCGCACGACAACTGATCTCACGGCTCACTGAACATCCTGCAAATCCAATGAGCATGTAAGGCACCACAAGAATGACAGACGTGCACAAGAAAATTCTAACCCAGATGCAAAGAAAGGAACAAGTCCTTACCACGCTAGCCCAATACCTTTGTTTTATTTGTTGCTGCCGTGGAACTGTCGAAACAAAATGTTCTTACTTGTCGCTGCAGTTTACTACCGCTGCAGTTTTACTACCGCAATCTTTGAATTTCATCCGCTGAACAACTTGAATTATTTGCTTTCTTTTGTCCCCGACTCAACCATTCCTTCCTTGTATGTTTCCTGCATGGTTTTCAAACTTGCCCAAATTCTCTCTTCATACACTCGAGTGCCACCAATTTCTTTCAATAAATCAAGACGTTAAGAGTCTTTTATCAATGTCAATAATGTAATCTATTAAGTATCAGAAGAAGCAAAAAGGAAATTTAAAATTGAGTAGATAACGAATATACTTAAATTATAGGAAAATTAAGCCATAGCAAAAGGTTCGAAGAATCAAGCCTTTCCTTGCGGCACTACACAGTATGGATTGGAGCGACTGAACCCAGCACTTCCCGGTAAATTCGTCACCTCAGTTTTCGTAAAAAATTTTAGAACTCTCTATCATTGAGCTACCAGAAACAAAGCAAAACATGCATAACATTGAGAAGACAAGAAGAAAACGACAAAGGAACGCACACCATATGTAACAATATCTCTTATGAGAAAAAAGTAAAACGGTTCCAGGGAACATTGTAAGAAGCACCAATCAATTTTATTTTTTTACTATGCTATTTCTTTAAATAAATTTATTGACAGTTCCAATTTGAAAAAAAAAAAAAAAAAAAACCTCTTACTTAAAGCCCTCGTCTCCAATCCCATATGAGCCTTTTTTGGACAAATTATAGTGAGATCCAGCTAACGAAATTGGACCATTTAGTACATGGGCTATGCCTAGTTGTTCACAACACGTTGTCTTGGTCTTCCAGTTCAAATACCAGACATGGAACCTTCTAAAAACAAAAGAACATGCCCTAAAGAATTCTCACCTTTTCCTTTCTTTTGCTGTTTATGCTCTCTCAAAGTCGTTGATTTTTTAAGAGATCGTCACTTAAAAGTCCGCTAGTGTTCGACAAATGTCCTCAACGAGGAAAATGCCAGGAGATCCTTCTCTCAACACGGGCACAACACAATTCTGAAAGCACTGGCAACAGCACTGCATGCCAGCTGTTTAGTCCTACAGGCAAGTGTACCATCATGGAAGGTGAGAAACAGCCTATGCTTCATCTTTTTTCATCTCAATGTGTTCTATTAAGAAATGGAAGTGACATGCAAACAAATTTATGAAGCGTTTTGCTAACTTACTTTTATTGGAACTTGTCCTTCGACAATTAGAAAAGTCCAGCTATACACAATATGACATATTAGGAATCACATTAGAAAGTTATTAAGTGTAATTTATATAATTTTTTAATATATATTTTAAGTAAAAGTCTTGTATAGGTTATCGTATATTTAATTTTTATTAAATGAAATATAAATAATAAAATTTAAACTCATAATAGATCGATCAACAAAACTCTAATATAAAATTAAAAAATTATCTAAACCTAATAAATTAAGTTAAAATAAAATGATTCTTTGAAAATAAAAAGGACCTAGAAGTAACTATAGCTAAAAAAAAATGATCACCCAATAATCAACATCACAAAGAAGGTAATTTATCTTGCTTTTAACAATGAAATCGAGCATTCGTCAATTACTTGAATATATATGGATTGTTCAGGATAGATGAACAACTTGCTTCAATCAGTTCACTTCCCATTAAAAAAACATGGTTGTTTAAGCAGAAGATGGAAGTGCATCATTACTACCTAACATCAGAACTGCATATGACATGTTTGGCCTATTTTATGGATTTGTGAATGAAAAGTTGTTTCTATTAAAACTTTACTTAAAATAAAGTTGTGTATTTTTAATTTAGAAAGTTGTAATTTTTTTATTTTAAAAGTTACGTTAAAATTAGTTGTTACAATTGCCAATTACATAGAAGTTAAGTTTATATGTCAAATATATGTATTTATCTGTGTAAATATATACTCTTCTTGAAAAATAAATAGTTTATCTATTCTTATCAAATTGAATAGCTCATTGTGTTGGAAAAAAGGAGATAAGAAAGGCAGTGCATATAAATTACTTACAAGTACAATTAAGTCAAGTTTATCTGTCAATTATATGTATTTATCTGTGTCGATATACACTCTACTTGAAAAACAAATAGTTCATCTCATTTAGGTATTGGTTCGGGTGTTGCCTCTTTTATTATACCTTATGCATTTCCTTTGAGACACAGCAAATTGTATTGTTACTTGGAGCTTGCTTGGTGAGTAAATTTTGACTTCTAAACTGTTCTCAAATAATTTCATTATGGAAGTCCGAAACATATATATATATATATATATATATATATATATATATATATATATATATATATATATATGATGTAAAACAAATTTGGAACTTTAAATTGTGTCTTAGTTCTCCCCTTTTTGACAAGGTTTTTATGATGACGTTTCAGGGAGGACAATCTAATCACGAGGCATGTCCCTGTTAAGAAAAATTACATGAGTAAATTGGTCAATAGGCTATTAAGAATCTTGAAATTCATATGGGTGTTAGTCTTGATTGTAGACACTTCTTGATGAATGAATTCATGAATCAAGGATACAAAATATAGGAGCCAATCCCTACTACAGGTTCATCAATATTGAAAATAACTAAGGAAGCTGGCAAACATGATTTTGGTTCTATGCATCGATGGTACTTGTTGGGGGATTCCGACTCCCCATGCGCGGACCTGTGGTGTT
>Ga0325405_1000999_pt1 | contig 28420 bp, 10 predicted proteins | sample PopdelMetagenome_21_FD_205663 | JGI IMG/M metagenome (GOLD analysis project Ga0325405, IMG submission 205663) | Populus deltoides microbial communities from Bellville, Georgia, United States - Xylem-Control-R2 | ecosystem: Host-associated > Plants > Phyllosphere > Stem > Wood/Secondary xylem... | reverse complement strand
ATGTGCTGATATAAAAAATAAATTTTAAAAAATAAAAAATATTATTTTAATATATTTTAAAAAGCAATCACTATAATTATTCTAAACATCTCCTATAAGGCTAAATCCAAATTAGATAAAAGTTACTTGTATTTTTAAAATTATTTTCCCCTGATCATTTCAATCATAAACATCAACCAACATCAAACTTAGTCTTTACGGTTGAGATCTTTGGGAAAATCCCACCAAATTACAAGGAAAAATACTAGTATTTAGCAAAATATCAGGGGATATCTAGCTTAGGGCTCCTTAGTTAGGCCAAAATGAATCCATGGTCCAATCCAGGACTAACTTTGGTGACAGGAGCTCGGAGTAGTGCTCTTTGATGGGTCCAACTCCCATTATTTGGGATGGGTAACCAATTTTGTTGTCTTCTTCTTCTATTACTGTCACTCCCTCTACTCTGTGAACAACATTATTTTGTTCTAACAAGAACTTGTTGAAGCTCTTTTGGTGGTCATAAAAAGAGAAATTCTCTTGCATTAATGGAGGAGATAAAGATGTGACGTTAGGTGCTCTAACAATTTCTTCTATAGCTGCCCTTTGCTCCAAGACCTTCAATGGTGTTGCCTTTCTATATACTTTGCAAAGCACAATCTCCTGCATCACATAAATTCAACAACCATATCAGTATTAAAAAAAAAAATTCCCATTTACATCTTCGTGCATGCGAGCATTCTCAAGCAATTAAGGCGCCATTTGAACCCCAATTATATTGCACTCTTTATTCTTGCAAGGTTTGATGTTTCACTTGATTTTTATGACCTGTTTGTTTGTTTGTTTGTTAGAAAATAATTTCTTTTTGAAAAGTAGTTTTAAGAAAATAAGTTTTTTAAAAGTAAATTATTTTTTTATGCTTGCTAATACCATGAAAAATGAGTTGGAAAACACTTTCTAGTGTTTGACTATATTATAAAAAATAACTTGTTAATGTTTTTTTAAAAAAATTTTATTAAAAGAATGATAATTAAATCTAATAGATAAAAAAGTTGGAGGAGGATGAAATTGAAAAAAAACTAATTTTATAAATTATTTCAAATAAAATAAATAACAATTAAAATAATGAAGACCAAATCTGCAAATAAAAAATTAAAAGGTGATGAATTTAAAAAATATATAATTTTATAAATTATTTCAAATAAAATAAATAACAATCGAAAAAATTGAAACCAAGTATGATAGATTAAAATAATTTCAATTAAGAAAAGGATAAGAGAAGAGAAAATATTAGGTTTGATATAAATCAAATTCTAATTAGGGATGAAGTTAAAAAAAAAAGATTCAAAACAAAATATATAGCAATCAAAAGATCAAGGACTAAATCTGATATAATTAACAAATAACAAGATATTTTTGAATTTTTCATAATTTTTAAAAAGTGTTCTCTGTCCAAAATAAAAAAAATACTTTTCTGAAAATCAAAGCAAGTTTTTTTTCATCTAAAAAGCGTTTTTTATTGATTAATTTTTTTAATAGTAAATAAACATATAAAAGTTTAGAAAGTGATATTAAAAAACACTATTTTCCACGAAACAAGATTGAACCATTGCTTTCCGAAATTATTAGTCTTTTTCTTTTTATCAAACACAAGGAAAAGAAATGGAAGATTACCTCGACTTTCCACCACCTATTCATACCCTAAAGATTAATCATTAAGTGAAAGGTCTTAACAATACCTTTGATAAATAGCAGTTGCTAGGCAATCTGTACTCATTCATGACCCAATCCGTTTTGCTCCCTCGTGGAGCTCTTCCTCTGTAGAAAACCATAGTTTTTCTATGACCCAACAACCTTTTCGGATCCATCAAGCATCGGATGGGCCGGTCCGAACCAGTTGCCTTCCAGTAACCTTTCTCGGTTGTCCTCCTGGGTCTCCCAAGAACGCTCTCCCTGTGCACAAGGAAATACCACTCCCTCTCCCCTATCTTCGATAATCCTGTATTAATCAAACCAAGCCCAGATCAGCAATATTTTTATGCATGCTCAAAGTAGAGCAGTGCACATTTTGGCTTAAGAAATATGTATCTACTCTTGAACGCATGCACGAGACAGTCCTGTACATGAAATCTGAACATGAAATCGTCCATGAACAACTCCACAGCATCCCTCAAGATAAATTAACAGCTGAGAGATTGAAGGAAAAACGTTCTAGCGGATATAGCAAGCTCCCAGAAAATAAAATAAAGAACTGGAGAGGCAAATGATTGATAATATGACAGTAGCAGTACCTGGCAAGTCCCAAGGTTCGTGATTGTATATGTTGAGGAAACCAATGATATCAGCTGTGTCTTGACCTAAGACAGTCTTTGTAAGGTAGAAATCTACGAGTTCTTCTTCTGTTGGGTGGAATCGAAAACCTGGGAGCTCATCAAACTCCATTTTTTTTGGGTGATACTACTACGGTGATAAAATAGTTGAGTGACTTCTAGAGCTGGTCAAGAGTGCACAAAAGCTAGAGAGTATGGCTCAATCAATTTATCTATCGCAGGTTCCCTATTTATATATGCATGAAAAATGTTTGTTGGAACTTGGAGATAGAAAATTGAACTCAAGATCCTAAGAAAAATGGCGGGTCTCACACGGTGTGTAAAAGACATTAGACAAGAAAGGACCATTTTCATTGCTCGACCAAGACTTGACTTCAAATGTCCAATAATTGAGAGAAAAATGATAGAAACACCTCGACTAGCCTTCGTTTCCCACCACATTTCTTGGATCGGTGGCTCCAAACTTCAGTGCAACTTCCTTTTGAGAGTGTGTTTTGAAGCGTACGTGGCAGGCAAATTATTTTACAAAGTATTTTTTAAAAAAAATATATTTAAATAATATTTTATTTTTATTTTTAAGAATTATTTTTAACACTACTATGTCAAAATATAAAAAAATTTAATTTTCGTAAAACGCTATTTGAAATATAATTTCAAAAAACATAAAAAACAACCTTGATTTTTTAAAAATTTTAAATTTATGGCAATTTGAAGAGTTTTACTTCCATACACGAAGTAATAATAATATCCTAGCTCGTCTTATATTTAATAATTCATCAATTCCTTTTATTTTTATTTATTTATTTACATTTATTTAACAACAACATAAATAAATTAAAGAAAAAAATTACTCTGACTTTCAAATATTTAAACTAGAAACAACTTTGTCTTCGAAATAAACTTTATGACCTCACTTTCAAATTTTGAACAAAACTAATAAAATATCCCATGATTCTTTTTCTTTCTTTCCTTTCCTTTTCCCCCTCTCTTCCCCTTCTCCTTCTTTCTCCTCTTCCTTCCCTTTTCTCTCTTTATCTGCGTAGTTTCGCTAAACTGTCGTCGTTGAACTATTTCGATCTGTTGCTGATGAACTCTGAAACAACAATGGCCGATAGATGATGTAAATTATCTTGGAAATGGTAATGATAAAGACACAAGTTCTCTCTCTCTGCCCCGGCACACCGGACCAATTTGGAAGAATTGTCTTTAAATGATAACAATATCGGAGGGTTGCTACCTAAAATGGTTTTGAACTTCTCAGAAAACCTATAGAGAACAACCATGGAAGAAACCAAATACTTGGAAGTATTCCAGTTGATATAGGAGATCTCAATGGCTTAACTTGACTGGCGTGATTACAGATTCTATTGGTAAATTACAAATTAAACATAGGTGTACTGGAACTTGGTGGGAAAAAAATATCCGGTAACATCCCATCTTCTCTGATGAGGAATATTACCTCCTTGTCAGCGTTCATTTACATGGAAATAATTTACAAGGGAGCATCCCATCAAATCTTGGAAATTGCCTCAACTTGTTTTCTTTGACTGTCGAACAAAAACAATTTGACTGGTCAAGTCCCAAAATTCTTGAGAGACTTGAAGTTGTTAAGTTTGGGTCTTTTATTGTTTATAAGTTTGTGATTTTTTTTAGAAAAATTATTTACTTTAAATTAATTTTTTTTAGAAATTCTTAGATTGTTTTAATGTGTTAAAATAAAAAATAATTTTAAAAAATAAAAAATATTATTTTTATATATTTATAAATAAAAAAATATCTTAAAATACGTACAATTATTATTACAACCTCATACACCGCCTAATAGCTTGAGGAGCCTCCCGGAGAACTGTTCGTAAATTATTGAGTTTAGAAAGCAATAGGTTTATTATATTGATTAAGAACAACACCAATGTCATTATTAGAAACATTGCATTTAACTTTAAAAACTTTTTGAAAATATGGTAGAGAATAAATAGGTGCATAGGTCACCTTTTGCTTCATAACTTCAAAACTTTTATTGGCCTCATTAGTTCACTTGAAACTACTTTTTTTTTCAAATATTCGATGATTGAAGCAATAATGTTATTGAATTTTTTTTATGAAACACTAATAGAAGGATATTAAGCTATAAAAACTCTGAATATCATGAAGAGTTTGAGGAGATGGCTAGTTGAGAATTGCTTTAATATTTTAGGATTAATTTTCACTCCTTCGCTAAAAACAACAAAACCCAAGAGCACAAGGCTGCTAATAAAGAATTCATACCTTTTCAAACTAGCATATAACTTTTGATTACTAAAATTCTAATATTCTTATTGCAAGTGATTACGATACTCCTTTTTTTTGTTGTTGTAAACAAGAATATTATCAAAGTAAACAACAATGAATTTGCCGATAAAAGGTTTAAACACATCATTCATCATTCACATGAAAGTACTATGAGCATTTGAGAGGTCAGATGGCATAACCATACATTCATAAAGGTCATCCCTAGTTTTGAAAGTTGTTTTTAATTCATTACCAACTTTCATTCAGATATGATAATAACCGTTTCTAAGATCAATCTTTGAAAAGATAATAACACTATAAAGTTGATCTAACAAGTCATTTAGTTAGGGAATATGAAATCAGTAGCCAATAGTGATTTTGTTCATCACCAGACCATCAATACACATTCTCCACAATCCATCAATCTTTGGAAAAAAAATAAAAGCGGGCATAACACATGGTCTTTTACTTTCCTTTACGAAGCCTTTCAAAATCAACCCATTAACTTGCCTTTATAACTCTGCATGCTCGATTGGACTCATTTGATAGGCTGCTTTGTTCGGAAGCATAACATCCAAAATAAAGTTAATACAATATTGAATATCACTTATTAAAGAAAGGCCATATGATATTTCTTCAGGAATCACATTAGAAAACTCATCAAGAAAAGGTTGCACATTTGGAAGTAACTCATTTATTTTAGCATTTTCCTAACAAACAACAAGAGCATAAACAAAATTCGCATCATTAACAAGCTTTTTCATTTTGGTACAGGTAATTAAAAGTGTCTTTACCCCTTTAGAAGATTTGGAAATAATTCTCAATTTGGAAAGACCTAAAATAACCTTAACACCATCTTTTACAAAGGAATAAGTAATCTTAAAACCATCATGTTGAAATTTCTTATCATATTACCATGGACGACCAAGTAACATATATCATGCACCTATAATCTTAATACCTTTTTCCAATGAAAAATAAAACAAGACATTTAGCTGTCACCTTCCTTTCATGCTTCTTCTCTAGCCACCTTAATTCGTAAGGTTAAGGGTATGCTTTAGTCTTGAGCTGCAACTTGTTCCAAAATATCAGTAGCCACAACATTGGTGCAAACACAACTATCGATGATTATATCACAAATTTTCCCAATTGCACTATAACATGTGGAAAAAAAATATTATAATGAACCCAATCTTCACTCTTATCATAAACAACACTCAAACTTTTCTGAACGATAAGTAATTCACCTTAATCAACATAAATCAATTCACCTTCTTAATCTGATTTATTCAGAAAGTCCTCTTCACTAACTATCTCTTTCTCCATAATAATAACAATTTTATAGTTTGGACAATAAAAAACAATATGCTTGTACCATTGACACTTGAAAACACTTCTTTTAATTAAAGTTCGAACAATTCGCTGTTTTAGAACTAGCTCTTATACTATCCTTCTCATAAGCCTTAACAACGAAAGGTTTTGCTGTTGAAACTCCCTTGGAGAATGAAGTACAACCCCGGTTGGAAGAACCCTTCTTAAATGTTGATTTCCATCCAATCTTTCTAATCTCATTCTATTATTTTTCCATATTGAAAGCAAGTTTTATCACATCATTGAATATCCAATAAGGTTACAATCGAACCACATTAAAAATTTCTTCATTTAACTCACCCAAGTATCGGGCTATTGTTTGCTCTTCAGGTTTAATAATATCACACTTTAGCATGAGTAATTCAAACTCATCGTATACTTTTTCATGGTCATACCAAATTACTTTAGGTTATGAAACTTGAGAAATGTATCTTGCCTATAATGTTCATATAAGAGTGTCCTCTTGAGCTCCAATTTTATCTTCTTCAAATACTTAATCTTGTTTTTGTCTTCACGAGCTCTTTACTTTTTAAAATTTTCTCACCACAAGAAAATATATTTTCCGAGTTTTAGAGCCATCAAGTTTACTTTTCTATTTCTAGGAAACCTTATGAAATTGAAAATCCTCTTCATGGTTCAAAACCAATCAATAAACTCATCAGGTTATATTTTTTTAAAAAAACTTAGGATTATCAACTCCCACATCAGAATTTTAATAAGATTTTATATTTCTTCTTTTTCGGTGTTAAGAAATTGAAGAATAATTGCTAGATGGTTCGTGGTGAGGTTTGTGATGGAAAAGATTAACATCATCCTCGTTGCTACTAGAAGAGCCAATTTCATTTGTATCGGACAACTTATTGCTAACATCACCTCCTTATATTATGCGAAGGAACTACCTGCCAATCATAGCAGATGTTTCCAGTTTAGCCCTGTCAAACACGTATCCTTTGTTGGCATGTAAATTTTTTTATTGAGATTAGCTTGGTATTTGTGATGTAAGTTCACTGTGATCTTGTAGTTGAATCATGCACTGACGATGTTGCTGTTTCACATTGCATTTGCATTGCTTCTCTTGATAAAGACCATGCTGCCTTTAATTTTCACAATAATTTGCTTGGGTTTCTGTTTCTCCTATCACTTATTTCACAGATGCAATCCCTTTTTTTTTTTTTTCCAAGAACATTGCGCACTCAATCAAAATCAGCCCGCGGCAACACATGCGCCATCTATCGAAGATTAAATTGCTAGTGTTGAAAATTAGCAGAGATTTGAGTAGCAAAGCTGTGGAACCAGTGACATGACCCATGGGCTTTTAAGGTGTGTAAAACTCTAACTGGCCCAGATCCATCATACTCGTCATCCTAAGACCCCCACAAAACCCTAATCTGAAAGCAAACAAAAACAGCAGAGGCACAAACAAAAACAGCATCATCATCATCAAGAACAAAGCTACGGAAATGGGAAAATTCCCACCTTCATTCCGTTCTGCAATCTCATCGACATCACTCATCAAGAACACACCCTCTCAGCAGCAACAACAACCCCATTACTTTCCCAAGAAACTCACCAAGAAAAATTCCCCAAAACCCCATGAAACTGAAACCCCACCACCTCACAAATCACTCTTTAAAACCTCATCTCTAAATGAAGCTAAAAGTCTCTTCAATTCCTTCATTTCAACTACAAAAGCCCCGCTACTAGACAACCTTCGTTTACACAACTCTTTCCTTCAATCCTACACTTCAATCTCCACCCTCGATGATTCCATTTCTCTTCTTGATCACATGGTCAAGACCCTCCCTTCTTTATCCCCTGACCGATCCACTTACCATGTTTTGCTTTCACAGTCTTGCAGAGAACCTGATAGTTCTCTATCTTCTGCTCAGAAAGTTTTGAACTTGATGGTTAATAAGGGGTTTAAGCCTAATCAATTTACTGTTGATGTCGCAATTAGGTCTCTGTGCACTGCTGGGAGAGTAGATGATGCTGTTTTATTGGTAAAGGAATTTTCTTCGAAGCATTCAAAGCCTGATACTTTTACTTATAATTTTCTTGTTAAGTGTTTATGTAAGAGTAGGATTTTCAACAGTGTTTATAGTTTCATTGATGAAATGAAGAGTAGTTTTGATATAAAGCCTGATCTTGTTACTTATACCATATTGATTGATAATGTTTGTAATGCAAAAAATATTCGTGAGGCTGATAGATTGGTGGCTGTGTTAAAGGAATGTGGGCTAAAGCCAGATGCTTTTTTGTACAATACGATTATGAAAGGTTACTGTTTGTTGAATAAAGGTATTGAGGCTGTTAGGATTTATAAACAGATGAAAGAGGAAGGAGTGGAGCCTGATCTTGTTACATATAATACGTTGATTTTTGGGTTGTCAAAGTGCGGGAGAGTTAGTGAAGCTAAGAAACTTTTGAAAATTATGGTTGAATCAGGCCATTTTCCTGATGCAGTTACATACACATCATTGATGAATGGGATGTGTAGAGAAGGGGATGTATTGGGTGCGGCGGCACTATTGGAGGAGATGGAATTGAAAGGATGTAGTCCAAATTCGTGTACTTATAATACGCTGCTTCATGGGTTTTGCAAAGGGAGAAGGTTGAATAAGGGTGTTGAATTGTACGGGGTGATAAAAAAGGGTGGTATGAAGCTTGAGACAGCTTCTTATGCTACGTTTGTGAGAGCTCTTTGCAGGGAGGGTAGAGTTGCAGAAGCGTACGAGGTATTTGACTATGCAGTAGAGAGTAAGAGTTTAACTGATGTAGCTGCTTACACTACATTGGAGAGTACACTGAAGTGGTTGAAGAAAGCGAGAGAGCAAGGTCTTGCTGTATAGATGGTATGTTGTTTACTGCATTATTAATTCTGTTTTCTTAGCTTTTCTTATCGCCACCTGTCTCATTCGTGTCATGGTAGCTAATGCATCTTAGACGAAAACGATTCTTTTATGGGTAAATGCACTAGCTAGTCCCTGTTTTTTGTTTTTGGTTGGAATGCAATGTGCCAAACTTGTACTTGGGGTGCTTTTACTTGAAAATGATTTGTTCTTGTTGACCCCGAGAATAAACAACAAAATAGATTGAAACTGTATTTGATTTAGTTTGCCACATGTGAATAGCTGAAGGAAGAAAGTTCTTGAAGATGAAGCAAATGTTATGCGGACAGAAAGAAAGGGAATATTAAAGTTTTTAATTTCCACTAAATTTCTAATGATTGGGAAACTGTAAGTAAATAAATCAGAAGATAGGGCATCAAGTAGGACTGCTTCCTGTTTCTTTGGAAACGATTATGCTTGTTGAGATAGCTTGCACAGTTTTTCCATTAATTGAAAAGAAGTTTCTGTTACCAGCTAATGACTATCGCACCTCTGTCCAAGAAGAATTAAATTTGGCTCTGTTAATTTTAGTCTCAGTGCTCGACTCTCATTTTGTGTGCATGTCTCGTAGAACAATGATACTGGCTCTCTGTAAAGTCTCGATGAAGTCCATGGTTTGACATTAATTCTGGGTTCTTCTGTGTGCTTAGCTATCTAATTCTGGTACTTTAATATGGCTTTCCTGTTGTTTTTCCAATAACTGCTTGTTATCTTTAAAAAGTTGGATTCGTTTGATCTCCCTGTTAACCAATTTTGACTCCTTTTTCTTCAAAATATTTTTCAAGATTTCAGAAAATGTGTTTTCGGCCATCTGCGCTACCATTTTACGATTCTAAACGTGTTTTAAAATCAAAATCCAAAAAAAACCGCACTGTCGACTGCCACATCACCGGGGGTTTCTACCTCGCCAACGCTGACAGCCTCCCACGGCGACAATAGCCCACACCAGCTGTGATCCCACACCACAGTAGCAGATTTCCATCTCTGTCAGCCATACGTCCTCCAGCCTCCTTCCTGAAAAACAACCATGGTGATAGATCCCTTCTCTCACCTGCCATTAGCTTCTCTCACGACGACTTTCATCTTCCCAACAGACCCGACCTTTCATCTCCTCCTCACCGACGTCATCAGCCCTTGTAATAGTAACTATTGCTCAGCCATTGTCTTCCTAAAAAAACCCATCAAATCAGCCTCCTTTAACCCAATCTCACGCAGCCCTCAAATCATTTTCCTTTCCAATCCAAAAACTTCAACTCGACCTCCTCCCTCCTAGTCCAAATCTGCCTGGAAATAGGTCCAAATCACAGCCCCACAACAACCCAAAACATGGCCAACGAACACTTGAAATAAAGCCCAAAAACATCTAAGCCACCAATAACACCTAAAGACCCATTGTTTCTTTAATGAGATTCTTTTCTTATAAGTCGTGATGATAAAATCATTTTGTAAAAATATTTTTCAAGGAAACATAAGACATTTTTTTTTATATTAAAAACATGTATATAGGGTAATGATTATTTTTTTTAATTACATAACCATCTAGATGTAGTTCCCCCGATGTCCCTGCCACGTCAGGGATCATTATGCCTTCTTTCCTCGTTGCTTTAATTGGTACAACTTCATTTGTCATGATGACTGCTGTGTTTTGGCTACAAATGTTCCAAATTTAACGCCTAAAGTTTAATTTGTTCAGCAGTCCTTACAATAGTGCCAAGTACACCATAACATGCTGTTCAGCTATGCAATCTGAACAGAAATAACATGTTTCTTTCCTGTTATTTTCTCTACCAGCTCTCCTGAGCTGAAGCTTTTGTGGTTCAATTTAAGGCAGGAGCTGTCAACAAGGCTTCGCTGGCCAAAAAAAAATACCAGAATATAGACATCAAATGGTGGTTTTAGAGAAAGACGAAGTGCTAAGGCTGCATGATGATTCTGCGAAGGTGGCGTATAATAATACTCTTGAAGCTTCCAACATGTGTGAAATTAATGCTTGATAGACTATAGAGACAACTCTTTGACCACCTCATCCATTGACGACCATTAGGAGCTGCCAAAATATATTGCTTAATTTTCACTTTTGATGGAGGGATAAAATCTCAATGAATCCCACCTGTACCACCTGCGTTGTTTACCATCAGTGTTGATCTTGTATTTGTTTACGCAAATCTACCACACTGCCAAAATAAAGTTGAAGTTAATTTTCAATTGATTACAATGCATAGCAAATCTCGAATATGTTGGAAATCCTTAAAGTTGATATCTTCTGAACATTTATCTCACCCATTTTCTTTCCATTCTTAATCTCAGTGGTCAATGACAGAGCATTTTTATAACTTTTGGCCTAGAATACTCTGAATAGAAGCTAGTAGTATTTATGGCAATTGTTCTATGTTGTATTATCTCAATATGTTTGAGATCTTCATTGTGCCAGTGACTGTTGCAATTCGAGCAACATTAAGGTGCTTTTTTCTTGTTTGTGTTGATTTCTTGCTGATATCTCTTATCATGAGATGTTGCAGCCCTTGCATCCCCCTTAACCAAGTTTCTCATATACAAGGCTACTGGCCTGTGGCCACTAAGATAGGCAAAGGATATGACAGCCTTGAATGTGAATATAATACATGTACAACTAGCCTTCTTAGCACCATTAAATTTTGTCCTTTCTTTGGCAGTATGAGATATTGACCCACCTTTAAAAAAACTCTGCACGTTCTTTAGTGAATCAAAGGTTTGACAGGGTGTCTTCTTGCAGATTGATGTGTTCATTTTAGTGAAAACATATAGGGATGGAGCTCAACTTCCTTCAGATTTCACAGAAATGCATCTAGTAGCCAGTGCAGTATTGTGAGTTTGTGATGTGCTTCGTATTTATGATTTTGAATTCCAGTAATGAAATCTTGAGAAATCTGTAGTGGTGAATTCGGCACTGTTTATGGGCAAATCCAAATGCAAAAACCGTTTGTGAGGCCGAAATTTAGATGCAGAGCTTGCAGAACATGTTTTAGGCGAAATGGATGCTCACAGATTTGGGACCTCAAATCCTAAAGGGGCTCCAAAAGGGATGAATCCCAAGGTGGACAACCCAAAACAGATGTGAAAAGTGAATGTTTTAGAATCACAATCTCCGCTTGTGCATAAGGCATGATTGGTATTACAGTGAACTGTTTAAAATTGTATTTCAATGATTTTTTTAAATTTTTTTTTAAATTTTGATATCAGTATATCAAAATATTATAAAAAAAATATTAATTTGATGTTTTTTAAGGTAAATGTATAATCTGTATAATCTATTCTTCTCATTATTCTCTCAAATAAGTATGTTCATGGGGTAATTCAAAATTTATTGGTATTTTACAATACAAAACTTCCTTGCTCACTTTGTCAAAATTTCATACATGATACATTGGTATATGTCTGGAAGGGGAAAAGAAAACAAGTATACAAAAAACATAAAGCTTAATACTGTCCTTGTTTCCCAATATTGATTTATTCTACATGATGCAAAGTTGCAAACCTTAATGCCATATGGTGCACGTTATTACGGAATTCAGTGCCCATGTGGATCATGGTATAATGAATTTGGAATGAGATCAAATTCACCCAATGTGGGTTAGGACAACCTTAGATTCTTGTACCCTAAAAGGGTCCTTTTCTGTCATGCAAGATTGTCTCGTTTTTTCTTCATCCACATGGTCAATTGATTAGGTATCTTGATGAATTATTGGTTCTTTGAAACCAACCAGTCATGGAATCGCCAGCCTTTAATGTTCATTACCTTCTTGCAAACGATATAATTGAAGATTTTGGTCAGTTTTACAGCTACGTGCCTTCAATGATTAGGGGAGGCAAGGAGGCACATGATTCACAAATTGTCATGGTTATTACCAATAATAAAACCAAACCCTATCTAGTATTGTTGTCCATTTCATGACCTCAAGATTAAAGAAAAACTTTTAGGTTTGTAGTTTGCTGGCTAAAATTGTTACAAGAATCTTGCGACTGTAGGGTGAACAGCATTGCCATCACATGGACCTACTTCATCGATATTGAATTAGCCAATAAATTCATCATCACCGTCGTGTTCATATAAATAGGATAGGCCATAATCTCCATTCAAAGCATTCACCCTGTGAACTTTTTGATATTCAGCATTTGCATAGCAAGTGAAGATGGCAAGCTTATCTCCAATTAATTCTGCGCACCACCCTGTTAGGTCCACTAGCTTGCCTTCTAGGTCACATCCGAATTCTCTCAAAGTCGAAGCTCAGCTAACAAAGCTAAGAACTTGGGAATCATCTACGAATCCTTTAAGAGCTGAAACTATTCAAATGAGTTTGACTAAGCTAGCAGAGTTGTTTAATTGCATCCAAGACCTCATTCACTCACCACTCACCCAGCAAGCTTTTCATCATCAACATTTAAGTCAAGTGGAAGGAGCAATTGAGGGTTCGGTTGGCTTGTTAGACGTGTGTAGCACGGTAAGGGATTTGTTCTTGACAATGAAAGAACATGTCCAGGACATGCAGTCCCTGCTACGAAGGCGCGGGGCTAGAGATTTAAGCATCGAAAGCAACGTTCTTGCTTACGTTAGCTTCAGAAAGAAGACAAAGAAGGAAATCACCAGGTCCATTAGAGCATTGAAAAGATCCGAAAGCAATGTTAATGGATCCTACCATCCCAGCACGGAGGTAGATAACCAGCAGTCATATGTGATCGAGGTTATAAATGAAGCAAGGGCTATCGCTATTTCAATCTTCCGATCTCTAGTTCTTTTCCTATCCATGCCGGAAGTGAAGAACACCGGCGGATGGTCGTTGATATCGAAACTGATACGTTCAGGATTGCTAGCTTCTGATAAAAGTCAGAAGATTTTCAATGAAGTAGGGAATGTTGACATTGCTCTATGTTCCATTCAAGGACAAATGCGAAAAAATGATGCCAAGGTCGACGTGCAAGAAGTGCAAAGGAGATTAGAGACACTTGATGCGTGCATCAATGGTTTTAATGCAAAATTAGATTGCATTTTTAGATGTTTAATACAAAATAGAGTGTCCCTTCTCAATCTTGCTACTCCTTGAAAGATTTTATTTTGTACATCGAACTTGTCATGGCATCCACATTTTAAAGGATACGTCCATGTTCAAATAAATCCCAAGCCGATATCAAGAAGCTACTTAGCAAGGATAAAATTTACTTTTGTGCTAATATAATTGTTAAGTCAAGTTGCAGCCAAAAGTCACGTTATTAAATTCTAATTTGTATTTATCTCCCTATCTTATGATTTATTATTGTTAATTAACTTCTTTTCTTGCTGCCACAAAATATATATATTGGCTACAATTTTATTTTTTTTAATCCGACCAATGTAATAGTTTTTGGTCGTTCCTCCACCATTTTCGTTCATCATCGATCCTAAGATTTAAATTCATCATCCAAAGTCATTGATTTTACTTATTATGCCTTGTTTTTACTAATTATATTAAGACGTATTTTTCCTATACAATTCCTTGTAGGAGTGAGCGTAATTGTTCTATTTAACCCAACGAACATGGAAAAAAAAGAGACATTGGAACTAATGGCGCCTGTAATTAAACTAGATCATTATCCTTTTGTGATGCTATACTGATTTCGATTGCAGTTCCACGAAGTCCTTTTTGACTCATTTGGAATGTTCAAAGTAGCTCAGACCATACAATTAAGGGTGTCTTTTTTTCTCCATTAAAATGCTAATCTTTTGCACAAGATCGAGTCAGGGAGAAAATCTCGAGAGTCATAAAGGGGTTTATGCACGCAATCAAAACTGTTTTAATCAAAATATATATCCAGGCTTTCCAACCACTACTAATGTTTCAATTTGATCACCAAAATACTAGAAGTCACAATTGAGCAACTAACCTATAGCTACCACGATCGATCCAATGCGAGAACTTCTACGTTTCAGTGTTACTTTCTTAGACAATCTTAAGAGCACGTTTTCCATATCGGTATGATTTGAACTAAGAAAGTTAAGAAAGAGAGGATATATACACCCTTAACAATCAATAATATAAATCATCTACTAGTTTAAGTTATTGGATTTAAATTGTTTTTTAACATGATATTAGAGTCTTGATGATCAAGTAGTCACGAGTTTAAATCTCATTATTCTCATTTATTTAATAAAAATTAAGTACAAGATAATATAAATCTGTATAAGTTTCAAGTTCAAAGAACTTTTATTTGAGAGGGTGTGTTATAAAATAATATAAATCATATCTTAAAAACTTATCTAAAAATTTAAAATTTTAAATTAAAATGGTTCTTTGAATCCAATAGAAATCTTGATGATGGTTGGAGGGTGCTAATGTAGTTTGTCTGCCCCAAACCTCCTAGCTATTCTTGAATATTCTGTTTTAACCAATGAATGAAATAGATATAATATGTATTATGAATTTTGATTTTTGTGATTCATGTAATAATGGTAGGAGATATACTGCAAAATTTGACTCTCTCCCATGAAAAAACGGTTCAAATCTTCGGTATTTGTATACTAAAATGGAAAACACATGATGCAAATCTTTCAAGGGCTACATACAATCATAAAAGCATCTTCAGAAAATCGAGCATGTTGAGCAGTACTAACCTTGACTGTGGCAATTGTTCTTGAATATATATGATTCAAAAAGATATCGATGCCGAGTTTTATTTTATCTTTAGAAAGTTCTCGAACATATAGGCATATTGGCGCATCGAGAATATATATTCGAATATAGAAAAAGGAAAATAAATCTTAACAATCAATAATATCCATAATCATATTTGTAATTCATTTAATGTACCGGCCGACGTAGCTAGTTTATATATAAGAATCAACGGAGGCTTGCTTTTAACCCTAAAAGATTAACACAGCAACGTACTCTTAGAAAATCCTAATTATCATCTCACTAACCAGTCTCCATTTTCATCTGCCTATCTACAAACCCCATGTCAAAGGAAACCACCACCCCTCCCACTCCAGCACCTACTCCCACCACGCCACACACGGTTAGACTACAATTTTCATCCTCTTGGGTTTTATTTTCACAGTTTTAATCTTTTGTTTTTGTTACTAATCATAGCAAGTAATTTGTGTTTTGTTTTGTTTTTTTTTTTTTTTTTTTTGCGATTTCCTGGATTTGTAGGTATGTGAACTTCAAGTGGACACTCAATCTCCTGGATGGCAGAAGACACTATGCAAAGTACTGAAAGGTATTCAAGGTACGTAGTTTGTTCTCTTCTTCTCCTTTTCGGCTCTCTCTCTCTCTCTCTTTTATTTTTTAAAGATTAATTCTCTCTCTTTTTCGAGAAAGAGTTTCTTTAGTTTTAATTTTTTTTTGAATAAAAACTAAAAAAAGAGGCCAAGGATCGAGGTAGGGTGATGTTGATATCATATAGGTATGAATCTTCACATGTTAAATTAAATACAAGTGCTATTTCATAGTAGATCGAATTTAAGTAATGATATTTTTATTTAATTAACTGTGTTTCAAGAACATAGGATGAGAAGACATTAATATATATTTTAAAATCTTAATGTTAAATCACTACCTACCCTTTTAGAAAGCATCCGTTAGATTCTAATAAGTGATTATCCCCTTAAATGTGATTCAACGACAAACAAAACGTTAACATATGTCTTAAAATTCTATGCTAGACAAACCCTAAATGTTTCAATCATGTTTCCTATCAGGCTCTAGGAGCATCTTCATTTGCATGTCAGATAAGTTCATACTAGATTATATATCATGCTACGGCCTGCCTCATTCTATATATTAAGACGAGTCCAACCGAATCCATGTAGCGTTTAAATTCTTAGTAGTTGAGTATTGAGCTTGAAAGTTGATCATGTTGATCTTTTTATTTCCATGATAATCATATTTATTTTCTCCATATATGATTTTGTGTTAGGGGTGTCTTTCACCATCGACGCCAGCCGGGGGCGTGCAAGGGTCTCAGGAGAAGTAAACCCTAACAAACTTCTCCTAATTCTAGCCAAAGCAGGAAAACATGCAGAGCTTATATGGGTTCACCATGGAAATAGCCAAAGCAATGCACAAAGCTATAGCCATGTATATGGGAACATCCCTATGGGTTACGGCGATGGCTATGGGTATTACAATGATTATCCATATAATGATCCATATGGAGGAATGAACTATTATATGGATGATCCTCAACAGACATATTTATACTCATATTACCAAGATTACTACCCTCCACAGTACTGCCCACCCTACTCATACTATGAGCCACCGGCCATGTATTTTCCCCAAGGGCCACCGCCAGTGCAGAACCAGAGGCTTCAATCTGTTTGCAACATGATGTGATCTACTATGGATATAAGCTACTGCATAATGCTTTAAATGCATAGGCTTATTTTCAGTTGTTCTTTGAGGTCTTCTCCAAGTTTACGTCGGAGAAGTTTGGACTTCGGACCAAATTCTATCTTGCTTCTCCAAGTCTTTTTAGGGAGAAGTTTGAGATTGAAGTTTTCAATTATGTAATTATTAGTGTGGAACTTTGAGACATTTTAAAAGTATTCTCTGTTTTCTTTCATTTGTATGATCTTCGTTAATACTGTCTTGTTTGCAATGCAATTGCAATTGGGATGGTACTTCGTAATCTGATTTTGTGGAAACTATTAGAGGACATAATGATGATTCATTAATTGTCAGTCCCCCACATCACCATGTTTTTGGATGTCCAAACCAGATCAAAAGCAAGGACGATGATCCTGAACAAGCATCAGACCATGTAATACTTTAAAAAGAAAAAAGAAAAATTTAATAGGAAAGGGCAACAATGCCACTGGAGAAGTAAAGTGAGGGACACTTTGTTAATTGCATAAAAAAATTGATAAATATAAATATAGAAAGAGAAACAAAAAAGAAAGAAAGAAGAAACCAGAAATTAGAAGAGAGAAAGAAGAAGAAGAGAAGAGAAGAGAGGGAAAGATTAAAAAAAAAAGAGAAGAGAGTTGGAGAAAAAAGATTTTTAAGGTAATAATTATATTTTGATCATATGTATAATTGTTGTTATTAACTATGATTGCAAATTTGTTAAGATTTAGAAATTTAAAGTTTGTGTTTTTTAATTAGTTAATGAATAAATTGTTATGGGTTTTTGAGATGTAAGTTGAAATTTTAAGGATATTTAATTTTAAGGAGACTAATAGATTGAAATTTTGAAATCTTGATCAATTGATTGGTCTAAAATTAGAGATTATAACTCTAAAATTAGAAATTAAAATGTATTATAAAACTAAAATAGATCTACTTGATCAATCTCGAATATATCTCAAACTGACTAAACTAAAAGAACTGATTAATCTTTACTACTTAGTCATCTACTAAGTATCTATAAGATTCCTTTGATATTTGCTTTTGTGTTTCTTCTAGTTTTGAGTCATGTGAGTAAATAATATTCCATGTACAAGAGCAATAATATAAATATTTAAATTGTTAATATGAAATGAATCATGCTTCTTAGTAAATTATATATTGCTCATTAGCTCTTGTTTATGATAAAACATGATTATTTATTGAAACTGATTTTTTGATACGAGATATTATGCATATATGAATTGATAACTCCTTATTTGTTTGATTGTACAAGTTGAGCCCTTAAAAAATAATTATGTTTTGTTTGATTTATGACCCTATGATATGCTAGTCAAAATATACATTCTAACGGGTAAAATTAGTCTTTGTGCACATTGTAGTTTTAAACCTTAGTTGGTTGAGGAAGTGACCAATCGGTGGTGACTAATCATCCTATAATTCAAAGCGTTATGCTCATTGCATATTAATTTTTTGACGAGTCTTACTTCATGATATTTCTTGTTATGGTTCTGCTTGTAAAACTCACCTTTAAAAGCATGAAGCTAAATTTATATATATATATATATATATATATATATATATATATATATATCATTGTTGTATTACCTCGTAAATATATATTGAATGTTATTTACTTTCTAAGTTGTTGAACTCACCCTCTTATTATTTAACTTTTTTTTTAGGCTTATAGCTTTGTTAGCAAGTCTTTTTTATTGGACTTTTAAAACCTGCTCTTTTAATTGTAATTGATACTATTTTGTTATGTCTAGTTAGTGGTTTATTTTTACTGAATTGTATTAAGGATTGTATTAAGATATTAATTTATATTATAAACTTAATTATGATATCCAATGTTGTGTAGAAATTTGATAAAGATAAATAAAAAAGTTTATATATATATATATTTGGATTCACATAAATAAAAAATCCAAAAAAAAAATTATCTATGCATCGGTCATGGATTTAAAGTTCAGGTCGTGAGAGGCATCTACATAGCAACTTAGGCCATGGTTGCTACTTCGAGTTCTTGGTTTTTCCAAGCCATTGTTCTTTAAGAACAGAATATTACGGTTTCCAGGACTTAAAACGCAAATTGGAGCCAATATCGCGTGTATGTTCTCATTTATTCATTATACAAGCCTAGATTCATGGCCTGGGTTAAGTTATTACGGATCAGTCTAATAAGTGCTCACATACGCATAACTATTTAATGAATAGGACTCAATTATGGCAGAGAGACTGGCACTTGCAAATGTCAGGGGAGGCAAGGAAGCACGAAGAGCCTGTAGCCTGTATTCTTTGTTTAATTGTTCGCAGCCGTCGCAAACATTATCTTCTCCTAAAGAAAGAATTAGCTGTTGCAAACTGTTGGGTAAAACTGCTACAATAGAATCAGAAAAGCAGTGGCACCTACATTATGATCACATGCTTGTTGCTTTTCATGAATAGGATTAACTGGTCACTGAATAACCATTTTCGTTGTGTTGGTTTCCTTGATGCAAACTTAGAAGGAAGGCTGATATATATATAATTATTAGTGGTTAGTTTCCTTGATGCAAACATTAGTAGTGGTTAGTTTCCAAAACGCTCAGGAAATTATCGAAAACTGGTTGAGAAAGATCAAAATATAAAATTAAAAAATTTGATAGTTTATTTTGTACCGATGAAGACTTTATTGGCGAGAAAGATTTAATTTAAAAAGAAAAATTCAAAATCAAATGTTTAAGGAATGAATTAGAATTTCTCAAGGTTAATTAAATTTAGTGAGTGCTTAATTACAAGAAAATTTGATTTTTGAAGTCATTTGAAACTTTAATTAAAAGAATTTAAAGTTAGATGGTTGAATTGTATTTTTTAAGAGTTTATTTAGCCAAACCATGAGCTTAATTGCATAAATATTGAAGTTTGATAGACAATTAAGGACTTGATTGAAAAAATCCAAAAACAAGGATGAAACTGAAAAAGACATGGGAATATAAGGGCTGAGATTGACCATACTAGGGACTAAATTGAAGACATTGAGAATTTGCTGGTCAATTGAGGGTCAAAATGCACATATTCAGAACCAAGGACTAAAATTAAAAAGGCGGTCAACTTTGAGGTTGACAATTGATTTTGAAAAGGGTGAAATTACATTAAACTAAAAATTTGGAGATAATTATGGGTGCAATTAAAAGTAACTCGGATCAGGGACACAATTAAACTTTTCCAATCCCAAATTATGTTGTTTTCTCAATTATAGTGTAATGAAGCTGCTGTGATGAATAGAAAAGAGGGCTTCATATTGCATTAATAAGATTATCCTTACAGTTTAAAGAAATTGAAATGGATGACTAAATTTCTCCAAATAAATGCAGACACAGATCTAAATGGTGGGCTAAAATAGATGATCCAATGTCATGCACAACTGACCTCATAGGCCAATGACAGTGGTTGAACCAAAGACTCAATAACTTGACTAAGTTACTGTCGTAGTCGGTTTCAATGACATTGTCTGGACTCAAGGGAGTGAAAGGAGTTGCAACTGGTTTTAACAACAGAACTAACAAGAAATGAAAGATGGACTTTAACCATGATTCAACTATTTGAAGCTTCAACTCGAAAGGCATTTCAAGATAAGAACTCTGTTATGGCTTGCAATATCGAGCATATACTAGGAGTTGCACGTAAAGAAATCATAGTTCATTGATGGTTCGCTTGACACAGATTGAGATAACGTATTGCCTTTCAAATTAACAGGAGTATTTCATGGTTTGGTTGATATTCTATTGCGTGGAGGACAACCTGATTCAAACATGATCATTAAAGATTTAATAAATGTGATGCAAGAGTATATCTGGAAGAATATGAGAAGGAATTGAAAAACGCAGAATTGGAGATGAGTGCATTCAAGGCTTCATATGGGTTTATTTCAAAACAAGAGAATTTGAGAATGCAGGCAAAGAAATAGTGGACATTATGCAGGTGCTATTGAAGGAAGAGTTCAAGTCTGAGCTAGTGATATCAACTATAGAGTGAGTGAATAAATCGCTTTAGCTGAATTGGGGAGTTCATTTTCTATGAAAAATCCCTTCAGGGTTCCATTTTTGGAGTGCTCGAGTTAAGAATAACCTGAAACAACAAAAGGGGCATACAAGGGTGAAGCAGATGAGATTAATCGCCCATATATTGCCAATCCATTAAAGCACACAGGTGGATGTTTGATTAGGTGAAGGTCAATGCAGAAGTAGGATTCATGATTGGGTACAGAAAATATAATATTTACATAATAATTAAGAACAGTAACTATTTACTATTTGTTGGCACCAATCCATTGCAGTACAAATGTGGATGCTTGAATTAGGTTGATGTCACTGCAGAAGTTGGATTATGATCTGCACATCATCAAGAATAAAATGAATACAAACTAAAGGATTTGGTATTATTTGAATTATATCTTAAAGGTAATGATTGGTTGTCTCATCCCCAATAAACCCTGATTTCTGATGTCCAAATCCTGATGATAAGAAGGGACTTGCTAGCATGCGATCGAGTCACTTGTCGAGGAGGGCGTCTGTGAGAAGTTCTGCAAGTGTTGGCAAATGGGGGCTATGTAGCATTTAGCAACCTGCTTCTGCAGTGGGCAGCAGATAGACCAACGTTTGCTACTTAAGGTGTTTATTTTTTCAGTTTTGTTCCTTGAGCACCGAGAAAAGAATAATTGTACAGGCAACCAGCTGTACTGTCACGATTTCATATGGTTTTCATTACTTAAACGCAAATTGGAGCTAACATCAATAATTTTGCCAAATTGATTCTCGCTTACGAGCCTAGATTCATGGCCTATGATACAATCTTATTTTTTTCATCATCAAGAAGGGCGAGCCTGGCCATTTATCGAGCGCGTAATTATTCAATGAATAGCCACCTATTTGTGGTCGAGACTTGAAAGGAATGTACCAGCAATGGAAGGGGAGGCAAAGAGGCACTCTGTACTAATGCCCTCTAGCCTGCAATCTTCGTTTAAATATTCGCGGCAAACTATAATGTTATCTCCTCCTGTTTCCATGACCGGAAGATTAAAGAAAGAGTTAGATGCTGCAGATTGTTGGATAAAATTGCTACAAGAGAATTAAAAAACAGGGCGCAAATCTCACTTCAGGAAAACAGTCAATGAAGCACCATTTTTCTAGAGTTAATTCAGTTAATTCAAAGTTAAATCGAAGGGTGAACTACAGATCCCTCAGCTTGGTCGTGTGTGCATTTTAGGCTAACCTTTTAGGTCCTTCTGTGCATATTCCTGTTAAGACCACCAGCCAGGTCCTGCTCTGGCAGGATCCAGCTTCTGAATCCTAATATCAGAAAAAAGTTAGCAGTGATACAAGTGTTGATCTCGGGAGTAATACAAGTATCCTTACCAGTGCGGAAGATTGGTGGGAGAATCAAGCAAAAGAATTAACAATGCTGCATATGTTACTACAATGAAGTTTAATAAAGGCGTCGGCATATAAAACGGAGACAAGCGATGCAAGCCACTCGTGCAAAGTGCAAACAATTTAATAGTGTCTTGAGCTTTAATAATTATCTAGAAATTCAAACAATGGTCCAAGTAATTCGTGTATATGTCGTCCATTTTTCTCTATCTCGACGGATCTGGATCTTGATTTATTTAATGAAGTTTGCAGCTCAAGGCGCTTCAAATGGAGACAATCCAGACGGATCATATTCTTTTAAGATGCTGAAGCTACATAAAATACTAAAGAGGTTAATGTGGCAACAGGGGAGGCGAAAATGAAGATGACTCTTCTTGTTATATTTATAAAAAACACAGAAATGAAAAACTAGCGAGACACCTCACACACATGACATAACCTTCAAGGACTTAAATATTGCGTATCATTGGAACTATGTTGGGCAAGAATATGACAAGGTAACCGAATTCAAAGGAGAGCCTTCACTGGCCTCACATGCTCACCACGTCAACTCTGCACACAGCTGTCTCCTTCCATTATCATCTCGTGTCGCTATTTAAAAAGAACCACATCATGGGTTAAGCATCTCAGTTTCAAATCATCTCTCAAAACAAAACTTTCTGCAGAAAAAGAGAAAAGAACAGATAAAAGCAACAATGTCAGGTAAATACCGTGTTAGATCAATTAGCTTGCCTTCAAGATCACACCCCACAACACTAACAGTCGAAGAAGAGCTGAACAAGCTCAAAGAATGGGAGGCATTATCAACATCAGGGTCAATTTGCAATGGTCTATTGGGAGTAGAAGACTTGTACAAATATGTGGATGAGTTGCTCAACTTGGCATCAACCCAAGAAGTCATCTCTCGCCATGAAAATGGAAAATGCCACAACGAATTACTGGACTGGTCAGTGAGGCTTTTAGATGTTTGCAGCATTGCAAGGGACACCATGCTGAGGTTCAGGGAGCACATTCAATCTCTTCAGTCCGCTTTACGCAGGAGAAAGGGAGATTCAAGCATAGAAAGCAGTGTAGCTACTTTTACTTGCTTCAGGAAGAAGATGAAAAAGGATGCCAAAAAGTTGATTGCTTCATTGAAGCAAATGGATAACAAACTTGGGGCATCTTCACTTCTAGATCAAGACCAGCACCTCTCCGCGGTGATTAAGGTGATCAGAGAAGTTAATGTTATTAACTGTTCCATCTTCCAATCCCTCCTATTGTTCATGTCAACATCATCCAATCCAAAACAAAGCAGGTGGTCCCTTGTTTCGAAGTTGATGCACAAGGGAGTAATACCCTGTGAAGCGAAGCAAGAAAATGTTAATGAGTTGGTAGCAGTGTATGCTGCACTAAGTGAAGTGTCTGATTCCGAGAAGGTGAAAATTACCTATAAGAAACTTGAGGCTTTGGTGATCAGCATTGAAGATCTCGAGAGTTGTTTGGAGCGTGTGTTCAGGGTCTTGATTAAAACAAGAGCCTCTCTTTTGAACGTAATCTCCCTATAGAGCTTTCTCAATCATCCATAGGCATCCAAATATTAGAGGATCTGCTATGGGATTCAGTATTGAAATGAAAAGCTATGTACATGAATCAAACTTTGTAACTAATACAATGAAATTATGAAATACACACAAGTTTTGTGATCCATATCTTGATCATTCCAGTTCCTTCCTTACTTTCTCTTTCGGTTGATAAAGGGTCTGGACAGATTAACATTCTACTGAAAGATCCTTTCCCAGGATATCCGAACACGTAAACTTACTGTCGATTAGCAAATCATAGTTCCGAACAGAGAAAATTGCAAGTTAGAAAATGCAATTGTAATTAGCTGAGTACTCACAGAAATGAATGTCTGCTGCATCTTGGATTCTTTCACTATAAGCTATACCCCTGCTGCAATCCCCCTTGCAGTCTTATGTCCTTCTGCTATATCCATTTTCGATAATCTTTTGATCTAAAAGCTAAGACTCTTAATCTTTTGCTAGATATCTATATAAAAAAATCAATATTTCAATCTTGGATTCTACGGCAGTAGAAGCTTCATTAGCAGTTAATTTCCTGAAAATTCTAGCTCAGCGTCTGTGCTACATGGAAAAAGGAGATGCAAGTAAAGAAACAAAAAAATGGTTCTTCATTATATAAAAAGGGGGGGCTTTTTGTCCATAGCAGCCTGGATTTGCAGCAAATGATACAACAAGCCCTGATTTCTGTTGTTCAAAACCTAAGGAGAAGGTTTTGTAATTATGAGATCAAATCACATGCCGAGGAATCTGCATGTGTTGGCTAATTGGAACTGTTTCGCATTTAGCCATCAGCATCTGTGAGACACCTTCCCTGAAGTAGGCAGCAGACTAGGCCATTGTTTGCTACTCGAGGTGTCGAGGGTTTTTCTTCTTCTCAAGAGTAGTCTGTCACAAACACTACATATGGTTTTCATTACTTAAATGCAATTGTTAGCTAACATTAATAATCTTGCCCTAATTGATTCTTACATACAAGCCTAGATTCGTGGCCTACTATTTATAAATTATTAATTGTCGTTCATCATGTAGAGCGAGCCCAGCAATTTTATTTAACACACAATTACCATTCAATGAATAGGACCTAATTGTGGTTGAGACTCGAGAGGATGCTACAAGCTATGACAGAGGCGGCAAGGAGGCACACTGCACTGAACCCTATAATAGCCTGTATTCTTCGTTTAAATATTTATGGCGAGACCATAATGTTATATTCTGCAGCTAGCAGCATTGAGAATATAATTAGGTTCCGCGAAATTGTTGGATAAAAATGCTACAAGAAAAAATATAAAAGGCAAGACAAATCACATAGCTATCACATGCATATTCTCTGTACGTAAAACACCAAATTATTTTTTCTTGAATAATTAGTTCACTTGATAAAAGAGTTAAAATGTAGGGCTAATCCACAAGTCCATCAGAATGATTCGATGTGCATGTTCTGCTAATCTAGATGTCCTTTCACGTACATTCCTGTTAAGATCATGAACTAGCTAAGGTCCTTCTCCGGCAGGATCCTCTTGACACCCTAACAGCCACATTCTGAACCTTACAGCAATAAACACAACGTTATCAATAGCCAAAAAAAGAAGTTAGCAGCGATACCGCGAGTGATGCACCCGTCCTTACCAAGACGTACGATCGGTGGGAGAATAACACGAAAGAATTAACTATACTGCATATTTTTTGCGATGTCGTTCAACAAAAAGCATCACCATATAAAAAAGTAGACAAGACGAGTACAAACCACTCGTGTGAACAATTTAATAGTGACCTGAGCTTTAAATATAATAATCATGGGCCATATAATTCTTGTATCATAACATTTTTCTTCGTCATAAGAGATCTGGATCCTGATTTGTATAGTGAAGTTTGCATTTCAAGGTTATTACGCGACACTCCAGACAGGTCGTATTTTTTAATCCGATGAAGCTACATAAAATACTGGAGAGGCTAATGTGGCAGTAGGGGAGGTGAAAACGGTGACGACTCTTCTTGTTATATTTCTAACCTTCAAGGACTTAAATATTGCATATCATTGGAACTATGTTGGCCAAGAATAAGACAAGGTAACCGAATTCAGAGGAGAGAACACAGTGGCCTCACATGCTCACCACATCGACCCTGTCCAACCATATCTACTTTTATTACCCTCGTGATTCTATATAAAGAGAACCGCATCATTGGCTAAGCATATCAGGTTCAAACCTTCTCTGAAATCAAAGCATCCGGCGAGAAAGAAAAGGGAAAATATAAAAGCAATCATGGCTTGTAAGTATCATGTTAGATCAATTAGCTTGCCTTCAAGATCACATCCTACCACACAGAGAATTGAAGAAGAGCTGAACAAGCTCAAAGCATGGGAGGTGTCATCAAACTCAACATCAGGGTCGATCTGCAATGGTCTATCAGGACTAGAGGACTTGTACAAATGTATGGATGATTTGCTCAATTTGGCATCAACCCAACAAGTCCTCTCTCGCTATGAAAATGAAAAATGTCTCGACGAATTATTGGATGGATCTGTGAGGCTCTTGGATGTTTGCAGCATTGGAAGGGACATCTTGTTGAGGTTCAGGGAACAAGTTCAAGCTCTTCAATCCGCTTTCCGCAGGAGAAAGGGAGATTCAAGCATAGAAAGCAGTGTAGCTACTTTTACTTGCTTCAGGAAGAAGATGAAAAAGGAAGCCAAAAAGTTGATTGCTTCATTGAAGCAAATGGATAACAAAATTGGGGCATCTTCACTTCTAGATCAAGACCAGCACCTCTCCGCGGTGATTAGGGTGATCAGAGAAGTTAATGTTATTAACTGTTCCATCTTCCAATCCCTCCTGATGTTCCTGTCAACATCATCCAAGCCAAAACAAAGCAGGTGGTCCCTTGTTTCGAAGTTGATGCACAAGGGAGTAATAGCCTGTGAAGAGAAGCAAGAAAATGTAAATGAAGTAGAAACTGTTGATGCTGCACTAAGTGAAGTGTCTGATTCCGAGAAGGTGAAAATTGCACAGAAGAGACTTGAGGCTTTGGAGATGAGCATTGATGACCTTGAGAATTGTTTGGAGCGTCTGTCCAGGCCCTTGATTAAATCAAGAGCCTCTCTTTTGAACATAATCTCCCAATAAATCATTCTTGATCATTGATACATTCCTGGCAATATCCAAATTTTAGAGGATCTGCTATAGGATTCAATATTCATATCAAGTACTATGTACATGAAACGAATTTTGTAATTAATACAGTGAAATATATAACCACAAGGTTTTCTATCCATGTTGTGATCATTTCGTATCTTTTTGTTTCTCTTCTTTACTTTCCTCGCTTCTATACTTAAAAATCCTTGTGCAAGCCATCTAATTATGTAACCATGCTGTTATAAACTGTGAATAGGGCTATGGTATGATTGTCATAGACAGAGAAAACTCAAGTGAAAAATGAAACAATAATCATCTCTGGCAGAGTTCTCTACAATAATTTTTCATTTTCAAAACTTAAAAAGTTTTGGTTCAACAGATTCAAGTATCTTAATCTTTGAATCCAGGGTATAGAAGCTTCACTAGCAGCTAATTTTATGAAAAAATACAACTCTAGATGCGTGGCTAAAAATGCAGACTGCAGGATAAAACAAAAGTTACAAGGCCAAGGACTCAGGACACAGATGGTTGATCATTATAATTCATCAGTGAAGCACCAGATTATTCTTTGTATTTAAACTATGTGAATATGATATTGCCAATAAATATTTAACCATTAATCTCCGATTGATGTGAGTTTAAAATCTTTATGATAACAAGGTGTTGGTGATGAAGATGCCTTGCATTCTAGCTCTTCCTTCATCTCTAGCCTTTCTTTTTCAAATGTCAAATCAGTTTATTTCTTTTTTCAAGATTTTACATTTATTTATCGTACTCCACGTGTGATCGACAAATTAAGACAGCAAGGGAGAACATGAGCTAAGGATTTATTAAATACACACGCATATATACCGAGAAAGAGAGAGAAAAGGGAGAAATGATTCAAATATATATATAATCTATGCATGTTCATGGGTGTTAAATACATTATTTTTAATCAATTTAAAACTTCAATTTATATTTGTCGTTGAACTCATAAGTTCAACGCTTCTTATCATGAAATTTACCATCAAATTTTAATATTTATAAAATTAAATTTTTAATTTGATTAAATAAATTCTTAAAAAATCTAATTTAATCCTAGAATTTTAAAATTAAATTGACTTCAAAATCAATTTTTCTT
>Ga0325405_1000995_pt1 | contig 28485 bp, 25 predicted proteins | sample PopdelMetagenome_21_FD_205663 | JGI IMG/M metagenome (GOLD analysis project Ga0325405, IMG submission 205663) | Populus deltoides microbial communities from Bellville, Georgia, United States - Xylem-Control-R2 | ecosystem: Host-associated > Plants > Phyllosphere > Stem > Wood/Secondary xylem... | reverse complement strand
TAACTATTTTTATCCTTGCATGTATTTGTTAAATAATTCTGGAATTAAGAATTTTTTACAAGGATAATTTAAAGATAAAAAAATAATAAATATTATATTTGAAGACATGTTCTTTATATACCTCCAATTTTTAAAGTAAAAAATTCACTACAAAATTGCCACATGGATTAGATTTATTTTGATGTATTCATCTTTGTTTCTTCAACAAAACATATTTTTATCTTCATTGTCTATGTCCCTTCCATTACAAGATATAAATCAAATGTTATTTTAGTATGTGTTTGCATGTGCTTTTAAAATAGTTTTTTCTTTAAAAATATATAAAATGTTTATTTTTTATTATTATTATTGGTATTAGAACATTAAAATTAAAAAAAATATCAATTTGAGAATTTATAAAACACAAATACTCAAACAACACTTCATGTTTTGATGTTCTTCTTTGACCATGGATATTGTATTTTATTTTTAACTTTATGAAGTCCGAAGTTCAAAATCAAGATCCGTTTGAAAAGTTAAGGTAAAACACGTGTTTAGTTTACTATGAAGTAGAAGACTGTTTATCCTTAATAAAACAACAAAAAGACTATTTGTTTTCAAAAAACATCAAAATTATGTTGAATTTGGAGCTAGATTTCATTGCCCCAATGATTCTTAATGCATAGCCTCCAATGTTTTTTTTTTTCATGTTTAAAAAAGCTGAATTTTTTTTTTCACGTCCAGAACATATTTATTTTACTGTATAGTACTAATAAAATATCAATGCCAAGCATAATATTCTTTCTCCTTGTTCGATGTGCCTATTCTCCATCAGTCCCATCCCCTTCGTCTCCCCTCTCAAATTTGCCGGTCCTTTTTTTTTTTTTACCTCTCAAGAAATGACTTCCCAATTCCCATGAAGATACAGAATCTGTTGCCGTAGATCCCAAACAAACCATCGTCAAAGTTACATTAATAAAAATAAAAAGAAAAGAACACAGAAGCAAAATTATTGTGTTATGGCGATCGAGACTCTCTCAGCATGACACCTTATATATGGAATTTTGACATGGAAATTATTATGAGGAACAGGAAAAAAGGGTAAAATCTTCCTGCAAGTAAACTCATAAGAGGAAAGGACAAAACGATCAGCTTTTGCAATCATGGCGATTTAAATTCCAAGGTCGAGTCTTATGAAGGTTCAAATTTAATGGTGCACTCCAATTTCATGAAGGGAAAAAAGAACAGAGAGGAGGGTGACTGCCTGGTTATGTTGATGAAAAAGGGCCAAGAGGAAGAAGAGAATGACTCAAGAAATATTAAAGAAAAAGAAAAAGAAATAGCCAAATTCATCAGGAAAGAGTCCATTTATCTTGTCAATTTTACAGCAGCACCACCAACATGCACTCACGAGTTCGAAGAATTAAAATCCAAAAGCAACGCCATGTGTCAATAAATATTTGACAAGATAGGCACGTGTGGCTTAACTATAGCGAAGACAAAAAACGAGAAGATTGCTAGTTGCCCTCTTTCTTTGATATCACTCTCCAGTCTCCTGTCTAGGGCTAGACTGCCTCACTCGAGCTGCAATGTCTAAAATAACAATTTTAAATTAAGCAGGAAATAACAACAACGATAATATAGTGATGGGTTAGAATCATCAAATATATATTTGGTTAGATAGTTTTCTAATGTCATAATTTCACTAAAAGATGTTAAAAATATTCCATAAAAGTGATAGAAGGATTAGTTTTTTATATATATTTTTAATGTAAGGAGATTGGTCTCATTAATCCATGGAGGTAGGGAGTTGAGTTGTTGGCCTCAGTAAACTGGGGGGTGGCATGGAATGCAGAAGAGTCAAGCTGTCAGGAGTCTGCAACTGAGAGAAGGGGAGCGAGCGTGTGATACGCTCACATGAGTCACTTCTCCCTACTCACCGGCTCACTGCCCTTTCTAGCTTGCCGAACAGTGCACGTTCTGTGCTGTTTTTGCTGACTAATCTCCCTCCTACTCTGTGTAGTACTCTAGCTGTAGTGATGGAATCTTTCTTGAGATTTTACACTCAGATTTACCCATCAAAAAATAGCAATACATATATAATTTGCCGCAGTGCTGTTGGTGTGCCATTAATGAGCGCTTGATTGCTTTTGCTGCCATAATAACAACCATTTGATGAATCTCAGCGCATCGAAGCAGGTGGGTCTGAGGGTCTAGATTCGTTGATTGCGTACCCCTTAATTACAGGCACATCAGAAGCCCTCACCCAAATTTCGGGTCAAAGCCTATCTTTCCCGCCGGCCTCTCTTTCACTGTGTCACCGGGCCCCTTTTCTGATTTTTCTCGAGGAATTTAGAGGATTAGGTTGGAAATATCAACTTCCTACTTGGCATGCAAGGTGAGCTCGAGCTCGATGGGCTGGCTAATGAATCGCTGGTGGTCTTCGATGAATTTAATGTCTGGATGACAACAATATTTCATGTGTAAAACAGCAAGAAAAGAAAAAAAGGCACACATGAAAAGGAAGGGAACCAGAAACTACAAAAGTGGCTTATCAACGAAATGATGTAACGTTATGTTTTTCTATCCAATTGACGAACCTACCGAACACACTGATATCATTACAGAGATGATTTTATACAATGATTACTCCCACAACAAATTTGCCTCTGCCACTCTAAAACATCATTATGGCATAACGGTTTGAAGTTGAAACACCTTGATAATTAACATCGTCGATGAAGTTTTGAAATGGCAAAAAGTTCTGTAGATGAATATATCGAGTTTAAGCTAAAACGCCCTTTTTAAAAAAAAAATAAAAAAATAGTTGTTTAAAAGGGTTTTGAAACCCATTTGATGGAATTCTCGTTTAAAAAATAACGAAAGAAATGATCCAAAAAATTACCCTAGTAATAAATCAATTAAAAAATATAGAAAACAACTCGGGTAAACTAGAATTAACATGTTAAACCCATAACCCGAATCATGAATTGATGATTATCTAATAAAAAATAAATCAAAATAAATCATAAAATTTAATTCCCTACTAACCCGATATTAAATGATAAAATCAAGAAAAAATAAATTAAAAAAATTATGAAGCTCAATCTTTAATAAATCTAACATCAAGTTATAAAAATTGAAATTAAAATAAAAAATTAAAAACTACTAAAAAAAATCATTATAGTGAATATTATTATATTAGAAGCTCTTCTTTTTTAGTTTATTTTAAAAAAATTAATATTCACTCGGCATAACCTTTTGAACCAGGTAAAAGTAGCACTTTAATAATTGAAAAAGGCCTTCACATTGAAAAACAAGGCATCATGGCTTAATTAAGAATGTATAAGCCATTATTCTTGCCAGTAACGCCACTTCCATCGCTTTCATTTCTTTAATATGTTGCAAATATCCACGACTACATTTTTTTTTTAATCCAAGCGGGAACGCTGCTCTTATTCCTCTAGCATGAAAGCCAGGTTGATGGGGGAATCGCTTCTTCTTACTGCATTTTTGCTTCTGCAGAGCTAAAAGTGGCCTCTGTTACTGCAACTTTTAGTTCAAGCTTGCAGCATTACATCATGAAGTACACATATTTACGAAGGTCTTCTGCATCCGAGTTGGTGAAGAGACAAGGTGGGTCATGGTCAATTTTCACTCGAGGGAAAATACAGTATTGCTAATGAAAGTACCCTCTTTTTTTTTTTCTGGGAAGTGAAGAAACAGTTTTACCGAGAGGTCCGAGACAAAGCCATAACAAGCGAGCATCATTTTACTTTTATTTTATGCAAAACCTCCAAGGGAATTGAAGTATCTTTTTTCTGCTGCAGAAATCACTGACAGGTTTCTTCCACATTCACAAGGCACACTGACCGAGGTGTATTTCTTAGGATTCTATGTATAGCGTTGTAGTTCACTCGTTCTTTTGTTATTTTTTGAATTTTGAAATTTTAAATTATTTCTTTCGTATTTTTAGATTATTTTAATATAATAATTTTAAAAAAATGAAAATAGTTTACCTGTTTACGTTGCTATTTCCAAAATGATTCATGGCTTGACTTGAAACCATCGTAGTTGTTTTCCACTCTCATACTCCATTTTTCACGCCTCCCCTCCCTCGCACCATTTCTTTCTGTTCATAATTGAAGGGCACCATGCATTTTGAAATATATTCAAAGGGAAGGGGATTATGAAGGAGGTTTTAATGATTGTTTGAAGTTTAATTATAATTATATTTTAAAATATTTTTTATTTAAAAATATAACAAAACAATATTTATTTTAATATCAACAAAAATACTATCTTTAACACCGCGAATGCTAACTAATACCCTTAGGCAATAATATAACATCAAGGACAAAATCACTTTCAGACATCCCGTATTAAAATTGACAACACCAAGAACACCAAAACCCCAGACCTGAAAATGAGAGACGTCACATACCCCTTGTCACCGACCACCCGTTAATAACTCCATGGATACGACAGCAATAAGCCTGCCCGTAATTAGAAACAAAGCACTGGTGTAATTAACATTTCCTCTTCATCACTTTGAGGCCTCAAATCTCTCTACGCAAAAGGAAAATAGTGTGATTTGGACATCACACTTGAGTAATATTTTAGGCTATTTATCGACAACATCGGGGACAGCTAAGCCTGCAAATTGCTTCCAAGGCAGCTAGCTAAAGGGGTGCATGGAATTGACATCCTAACTCCCCATGAGTGGCTAGTGCAAAGCAGAGCAATATCAGAAAATCTACCAACATTTTAGTTATCCACCACCAAAATTCCCCGCGGTGGCCCTCCTTGGTCCGGCAAAAACAAGATGCTCGAAATAGGACAATAACCTCACATAGTGGGCAAGCACACTGCTATGGAAAATTTGTGCACTAAATAGATCCAAGCGATGCTAAACCCTCTAGTTTATCATCACAACCACCAACAGAGGCAAAAACAAATAAAATAAATATACGAGGGCATCAACACCTACAAGACAGCAAGGTAGCAAAAAGAAAAGCAAAGAAAAAGACACGCCTATAAAACAAAAAAGGAAAATAATTTAAAACCTGTGAGGATTGAAAGGGAAAGAAGTGAATGGCCACCACCATGTGAGGGTGTGGCCCTAACCCATTCATGCCCACCTAAAAAGACCACTAATGAGACAAAAGTGTCCCCTAAAGTAGATGAAAGAACAATCTTTTATTTACCCTTCACTATCTTTTTCTTCCCTGAAAAATAAAACTTTACTGTTCTACCTGTTCCCTATTCCAATGGATGACAGAAACAATAACAATAAAAGTTGAAGAGCGCCAGAGCACAGCTTTTGCCCACCACTTAGAGTCTGCGTTTCTTTACCTTTCAAGGTCTGCAATGGAGTAAAGTAGTTAAAACTTCTGCTACAGTTCTTTTTAACCTCTTCGGGTCTATTTCTGTACACATAGCGACATAGGTCGTAGTATTTTTCTTCCATATAGACTTCATTTCTATTTTTTTCCTACCTCGTAAAAGAAGGAGGGGTAAAACAAAATAAAGATAAGGACTAGAATTACAGATGATTGTGTTCTGCAATGCAAATTGCTGTGTGGTCCAGCACACTGCAAGCTCACATACATACCCGCAGAGAGGGTACATAACAGTGAGGAAAAGAGAGAGACCCCACTCCCTTATAGTTCATCTGTCCTTTTATGTATGCTTTTATGTATTCATTGTAAGTAGTATGCATTGATGATAATGGTGATCTTGCTGAGATCTTGTCTACAGATCTTTTTCTTTGTTGAGGGGTATAGTTTTTTGGCTATGCAGCTAGAGGATTTCTTTTTTAACTTCTGTATATGCTTCCAATTTATCTGCAAAAGATACGAAAGTCCAGCATTAAAAAGGAATCCAATTTGACAAGTTGAAAACTTTAATGGGATTGAATGCGCCTATCGTATCCAATTACACAAATTTTGCTGATCTCTCACCCTAAAAAAAGTCAATCTCCCCATTGCTGGCCATGCTCACTTTTGCCATCTATATGCCAACGGTTCCATGCCCAGAAGACAACCTGAAAAAACAGATAATGAAGCTCACTTCCTTCAATAGGGATCATTAAAGTGATTTCTTGCTATGTTACCTGGGCATTTGGAGAAAACATGATTTAAGAGAGGTCATGTTGAGAGAGGTGGTGGGCACTAAGGGGTTACTGTTAGGAGAAGATGTAGTAAGGCTTGAGGTATTGTCATCAACCTCCACAGAAGCCGTGGAGAAGACAGTGAGGTTGTCACCAGCTGATTTCTTAGGAGAACCAAAGAGATTGTCCGGGAGAATATGCTCCAAACTGCTCAAATGACACAGCATAAAGTTAAGGGGATTTAGGAGCAGGTAAAGCAACAGTGAACAGAATATAAAGGAGGTACTAAAAAATGGAAAGTAGAAACATAAAGTAGAATATAGCAGAAATTAAACAGGATCTGAGTATAAATGTGCTTTCTTACTTTTCATGGAGATCACTTTCATCACTGTTGGACTTCTCCTCCTTATCTCTATTATTACCATTGCCATCGTTGTGATTGCAAGCTGGACTCACTTCCTGATCAGCATCTGCGACCGCATTTTGCGCAGCTGCAGCATCAGGGTTGCTACCATTTTCTGCTGCAACACAGTAGATGATACCTTCATTTTCTTAAAAAATTATGAACCTAAATTAATAAGTTAATAACAATTAAGGATTGATTAACTGATTAACTAACCATGCTGAACTTCTTTGTCAATGCCATCGATCGGAAAAAAGAGGGTTTGATTGTTGGGACTATGCAAGATAGTTGGTGAAGGAAGGGGGGACCCAGTTGACAAACCGTGGAAGTATCGATGTTGGCGATGATTCTTTAAGTCGAGAAGTTGCAGATTCAATAGCCTTCTCTCTTGGAGTTCAATAGCTTGCTGTAAATCAGCCTCTTCCTCTAATTTCCTTCTCAGCATTTCTTGAGTATTGTAAAACATTCTACCTCCTGCAGACATTAAAACCAAAACTCTACCTCAGTAAAAAGGGATGCAATTTTTATTAGATATTCACACTTTTGCTCGTCTTCTTACCAAGATGGAGGTCAAATGGCTCTCTACAATTGATCCTAGATGGGCTTGGACAAGCTGAATACTCTTCCCTCTCAATCTGTTGCTGCTGCTGATGCTTCCTGAAATCGTTAAATTAAGAACATAACCATCAATGAGCAACGCACAGAAACTAAACAGAAAAATTCTCAAAATGAAAAGGTTGTAGGCCTATACTTGTCCGGGACTTTTCCCTTCTCCTTGTAAGGCTTAACAAGCACACGAGAATCACAAACAAAATGCGGGTTCCCTTTAGCCAATATAAGCTTCACTGTCTCAGCAAACACAAATGTAACAAATCCAAACATCCTCTTCTGCTGGTATGGAATTCTCACATCTTGCACTGGCCCATAAAAGCTTCAAAACCACACAAGCAAGTAACCCGTTCTCAACAAATCGTCCTAAATTCAATTTCTTTTTATGGAAAAACAGAAAAAAATACTTACCTAAAATAACTCGAAACATCTTCTTCTCTAAATGTACTGTCAGCAGGAAATGTCAAATAGATCTGTCTTGCGCTTGGGCTCATTGCACCTCCCAATCCCATTTGCGAAAAATCACTCCTTTCAGGCCGGATTCTTCCAAACTTGTGAATCTCATCCCCCATCATCAATGCAGCTGCTGCAGCTGATCTAAAACAGCATATTGGAGCTACCACAGTTAATAAAACCAACTAACGAAACCCCTTTTTTTTTAAAAAAAAATTGTAATTTGGAGAATATTGGAGCACAGCAAGCACAACTAAAAAAGGTTTTCAGGTCTCAACTCCATGTGTAACGCATATACCTTTGGCTTTCATTTTGTTGCTGATGAAGGAAGTTCATGCATTTATTCTGGGGTAAAAAAGTAGCTCCAGCCATAAACTGTGAGGCTGCGGCTAGCTTTCTTTGCTGGGCAGCAGCCTTTGACCTAAGTATTTCTTGGCACTGTTCAAACTCATTAAGTTCACTCGGTGAACCAACAATGGCAGCACTATCAGCCGAATCTCCATGAACAAACCTGCAACCTGTGCCATTTTTGCAAAACCCTCTTGAAAAATATAAGCAAGGCTTCCAACCAAACCCGGAATTTGAATCTTCAGATCCAAAACACATGCCTGGTACTGAAAAACTTCGCTTGTGCAAACTGTTATCACCGAATGCAGGTGGACTCATGGCTAACTCTCCCCTTGGATCAAATAAATCATCTGTCTTTGAATCATTGAGAAAGGAAAAGCGTTCCTGGAGTTCATACTCATCAACGAGATCATTAGCATTGTCATTGTTATTGCTGTAAGAAAATGCTTTAGATAATGAGACAGTGGGTTGAAAAGGTGTTGAACCAGCATTGATGTTACTGGCTCCATTAACAACACTGGCATAAGAGAGTGAAGTAGTAGAGTTAGGACTCAATAAAGGCCAGGAATTTGTAGAGGGAGACGAGGAGTTTGTGATGTCAAAGCCATTATTGTTTGGTATTCTTGAAGATGAAATGTACAAAGGACTGGGTCTAGAGGAAGGAATAAAAGCTGGAGAGGGTGTGGATGGTGAATTTGAGGGAAACCCCAACTGGGTTTTGGTTTGGAGAATGAGATTTTGCAGAAGGGTCTCTGGTCCAAAGGCTAAACGTATCATCTCTTTCTCCCCATAATCTTGTAAGAGAAGGTAGCCCATGATTTTTGAGGCATTTTCAGGTTCCAGACTTTGGATCCTTGAAAACACAATATTAGTAGCTTCATACGAATCCATGGTGTTAGAAAACCCAGGACAAAAACATACCACAAAAACTTCACCTTTCCAGAGCAAGAAAGTAGATAGACGGGGAGGAGGTATGGAGGGGAAATGTGGACTTCGTTGAAAAAGCAAATAATAATGGGACTGGGATTTGTTATTTTAAAGTAATGATCTTGAAGCTGTAAAAAGGATGAGATACTGTTATTATAAGAGGTGGGGGGACCTTTTTCCTCATATCATGAGGAGCGAGGTTTTCAAAATGCTTGGGCATGGAAAAAAGATGAGAGAGAGTATCAATCAAAGGGAAGTTTGGCTGTGGTGCTGTACTGCTCTCTCTCTCTCTCTCTCTCTCTCTCTCTCTCTCTCTCTCTCTCTCTCTCATAAACTGAGAGCCACAACTTTTGTTGGCAGTGCAAACATGCAACAGCCTTTGGAGAGTGAACTCACTCACATTCACTTTCCTCTCTCTTGTTTGATTGGTGTTGGTTTTTGGGTTTCTCTCCCTCACTTTCTTTCTCTTTAATCTTTTTAGGGCTTGTCTTTTACAGATTTGGACACAACAAGGCTAGAGTGGGAGGGGAGATTCAGATATCAGCCTCAAAACCAAGAAAGGAAAGAGCTAACACCACTCGCGCACGCTTAAGCATTTCCCAAAATGAAATTAATCTTATCGAATTGTTTCCAAAAACAATACGCCTATAAATCTGCACGTTCTACAGTGATTTGAATTTGAAATTCTACTCAACGAAGGGAGAGGGATGCGTATCGGAGAATTTTAATGGACTCCTTGGACAAAGCAATAAAAAATATAGCTGTCACTTTTGAATTTGATTCGCAGAGTAATTTAAGAAATATTGGGATTACTGAGTCATGTGAGATCAACTTGTAAATTATCAACTCATTGATTCGTTTATAAATAAATCATCGGGTCAACCTAACTCTGAGTTAACAATAAATTATGAAATGTAATTTTTTTTAGATTATTTTAATGAGATGATATTAAAAATAATTTTTAAAAGATAAATAAAATATTATTTTAATATATTTTCAAATAAAAAATAATTTAAAAACCAATTTCTATCACATTCTTAATCAAATAATCACAATCTCAAACACGCTAACAACTCAGCTGCTGAGGATTCCACTGGGTCCAAGCCTACACTGCAACAAATATGAAAATGAGTTAATTATAACAAAGAAAAAGAAAGTAGAAGCTATAGTTCCATGTCTGTTGAAGCCCAATTCATAATGATAAAAGTGGAAAAACTTCATGATAAAGTGTATAAGTAACGATTATTTTTTAAATTATTTTTTATTTATAAATATATTAAAATAATATTCTTTTATTTTTAACATTATCTAAAAATATTTTTAAAAAACACAAAAACAAAAGTTACATGAGAAATGGTGTTTTCTTAATACCAGGCACTCTCTCCGTAAAATCCTCCACCCAGCCACCTTTAAAAACCTTATCGATCCAGCAGCTTGCTAGCTGCAGTCCAACGTATCAACAAAACTTATCTCCAGCAAATACTACAAATGCAAGTTAAAAAAAATTCAGCAGTTGCAATCATTTTAATAAAGTACGATTGTGCGATGTAAAATATAAGATAAGCTAATGATTTTTTTTTTTAATTCCAAAAAAAGCAAAAACAACATCCTTACCGAGCAGACATCCCTGGACGAGGTGCTCTAGCAGTAGCAGCAATGGTTACCGCCTGCCTGCGGAACCCAAACATTTTCCATTGAAGGAAAATGAAAGAAAAGCGGCTGCTACACTTACAGCAGATGGAAAGCAACAGCTGATTATGGCCTTTTGTTAATCATAAAATAGAAACTACATGAAATGCAGTTTTGATTTTGGTTAAACAGAATTCGTAGCTAATCGATTCCTAGCTTCACAATAATGCAAGCTAGCATGTTGATAGTTCTCTTGAAGAAGAGCTCGTCAGTTATCTCAAGAATGCCAGATACTGCTGCCTAGAAACCAAAACATTATCGACAAGAGAATAAATAAGCAGATGACCCTTGCCATGTCCAAGATTAATTTGGTTGTGGATTGACAAAATCAACTCTGGAAGAAGTCTAGTTTATACACTGTAAATGTTTTTGAGCTATGGATGGCTATTTGTTGAGGTGAAGCAATAGCTTGATGAATAGCATGCTGCAATGTCTAGCACTCTTAGCTGAAGTTTGCCACAGTGATTCAATTATTTCTAAGATTTAGCTGTAGTCAAGAAATGTACCTTAACGTTCCTCACCGCCCGCAACTGCTTCTCAGAAAATCTATGCCAAAGCTAGAAGAATCTTTATTTTTACAGCTTTCAGCAGCAGAGACTGCAAATTGGATCATCCAGATCGATGCACTACTGAACAGTTAGTAGCAAGAGATGACAGGGTCTGACATCAATTGTTTAGGTTGTTCTTCTATCTTGGTGGTCCTCAAAACAAATTCTATCGACACGAAAGACAGCCTTTGTATGGTTGAAGTCTCGTTCAACTAAACAATATGTGATAAAGAAAGTCCATGAAAAACAAGAGTTCGGCATGCATTCACCATCCGTTTCAGCAGATGCCGTATAAACCTAAACCATAAAGGACTTGAACTCGATCATGCAAAATACCCGAATGATTTTGGCCATTACTATTCCAGACTTGCATTTAAATCCAAGCATTAATCTGTTTTGGTCAATGGCACATTCCAATGCACTAACCTGGACGTCAAAGGTTGTAGTTCCTCAAAGAAATGTCCAAGAACTTTTTTTTCAACAACTTGAAAGGGAAGCATGATGTCTAGCTGAGAGAGAAGAGCAATTAGGATTTAGATTTTCAATTTCAAAGGGTCTTAAACCAGGCCAGATTAGCTGGATTGATATTCAATTATAAACCTTCCTCGTATTAGACTCCAAGTAACAGGTTTTCAGAGTCAACCCGTCACGAATCAGGCTCCAGGCACCATGCATGTCTTCTTAGCAAACCCTAACAAGTATGTATGATCAAAATAATCTATCATGTGCTAATTATTGTTATGATGTTTTTCTTCTTCTTTATTTAATGGCTTTTTGCGTGCTTTTGGTTAGGTGTTGAATGAGCTTTCTCCTCTTCCATTTCAAATTTAAATTTGAAAAAAAAAAAAGGTAGAAAGAAAGAATTTTCTTAGATGCATTAACTAGAACAACTAGAATCCAATGTTTTTTTAAAAAAAATTTAATTTTAATGCATAAAATTTAATTCAAGAGAATCAATATCATAGAAAATCACTTGTATGACATAAATACACTAATATGAATATACAACTTTAATAAGTATTCTCTTTTCTTTAAAGCATTATGATAAAAAAGGGTTTTCTTTGAAGAATATCTGAAATATATTATTGAATTAGATTATACCGAAATCAGAATTATAAAAAATAAACATTGAAAAATCATTAGCATATTAGAATTATAAAAAAATATTAAAACAATACTAATTTGAGTATTTAGTGGGTGTGTTTTCCTATTTGTTTTTGCATTTTAAAATAATTAAATCTTTTACTTTAAATTAATAATTTTTTTATATTTTTAGATTATTTTGATGTATTAATATTAAAAATAATTTTTTAAAAATAAAAATATTATTTTAATTAAAAAAAAACTGTAATTATAATTCTAAAAACAATTATAAAAATGATAGCTTTTGAACTCCACGGTACACGTGAAAGACAGGATCCAAGTCAAAGAAGGAGGAAGAAAAATACATGGTCATTATCACATGAATAAACAATAGATTCATGTTTGATGTTCTTACAAAGAGACCAAAGTACAGGAACCACACTGGTCCTGTGTCTCTGTTGGTGAAAGACACGCGCCTGAAACAGCGCATGTGACTACCCGTCCCTTGATGTTTCTTGAGACTGCACGCTCACCTGCTTTCGTTCTGACACAATCTCCCGTACGGTGCCATGCAAGACTTAAAACTAGATTCGCCATCTTCTCCTCTCCTCTCGGCGCTCTTGGAATTACTTCTCTGCATCTCCGTCGTACAGTTCACATGCCTTTGGTGTACATACTCGGGAGTCAGGGTACTGTGCTGTATCCATACGGAGTACAGTATAAAGAAGGCTTTCCTACGGCCCTTCCCCTCCAGTCAAGGGGTCAATGATTGAGGGGTTCCTTTATTTGCCTTTTAAAAATGCATCTCACTTTAAAGATTATTAAATTAATATTATTTTAGTATTTTTCTATAATTATAATATACTAATATCAAGAAATAAAGAAATTAAAAAAACATTTTTTTGTTAGTTTCAGGTGTTATAATTAGAAGATGGAAATAAAATCAAGAAGAATAATGAGATTTAATAATAATAAAAAAGAAATAAAGAAACGACATCTTAAAAAACTAGTATGTAAATTCCGAGAAATACCAATTTAAGGAAAAAAAACTGATAGAATAATGTCAAAAACACATTAGTATTCAAGTTGAATATAAAAGATATTGTTCATGGATTGATATTATTAAATAACAACAGAGGGACTTTTTTAGTCGTGTGTAATTGGTATTTTAGTAGTTTTTATTGTCACGTTTTAAAAAAATATTTTTAATTGTAATTTTTATAAATATATATTTAATTAAAACTAATGTGAAGTGAATTTTTTAAAAATAAGTATTCACGAATAAAAAATATATTATTTTAATTTTTACATAACTAGATTTTTAAAATTATTATATAAAATAATGAAAATATAAGCTATTTAACTAATTAAATAGTTTTTTTTAATGAATGAGGAATAAACAAAAGCTACCATGACAAACTATCTTTAAGAGATGCTTGAGAGCGGAGTATAATTATATTTTGTAAAATCTTTGATTTGTTTTTATTTTAAGTTAATGTTTTTAAATAGTTTTGATGTTTTGATATTAAAAATAAATTTAAAAATTAGTATTTTAATTTTTCTATAAATAAAAGTCACTTTTAAATATAACTTTTATTACAATTTCAAATAGTGATTAAATGCATAAGGACTCAGCAAATATTTTTCCAACAATAATTCTTAAGATCTATTTATTTTTACGGTTGTTTAGTTAATTTTAGAATTTTTTTATTGAAATTAATTTTTATTTGATATTTTTACATTGTTCTGATATTTGTGTTAAAAATGATTTTTAAAATTAAAAAGTATTATTTTTATATATTTTTAATAAAAAAACATGACAAAAAACAACAATTATTAAATTTCATATCGATTCCTCTCTCTAGCCTCTGGCTATGGGTTCTTTTTCTTTGTCAATGGCAGCATCATGGCCAGTGGCCCACTTGCTGTATCTGGGAGAAATTGGCGATACCCATAATAATTCAATCTGGGTTGTCTTTATTAAGTGGGTCCATTTCTTTTATTTTGTACGGTGAGTATTTGGTAGCTCGGTAGCTGTGGCTTTTAAATGCATTTTAAAATTGAGATTCATTTAAAATATATTAAATTGTTATTTTTTAAAATTTTAATGTATTAATATAAAAAATATAAAAAATATTTTAATATATTTTAAAATAATTTTAAAAAATATAATTTGAAACCAGCCCGAGAATGAGTGGATCTCAATCCAAATTTTGAAAGTTGGGTGCATGGAGGAAGAAATGGGCTATTTATCCAAGTGGATCACTTCCCTTTAGAAAGAACACTTGTTTTCCTTTCCCTACACCATTACCCTAGAAAACAATCTAAAATGGGCACCGATCTAACATTGGTTTATTGAATTTTTTTTCATGGAATAAAAGACTGACTATCTAGGTCGAGACCCGAGTATCAACAGAGACTCTAGCTTGAAAAATCTTTTCTAAGGAAGAGAGACTACCCAGGCCAGATAGCTTCCAGAGTGTTTTTCAGAAGGATGCAACGTTTTTCTGTTAGACATGAAGGAATCTGTCTTCTTGCTCGGAAGCGATAAAATTCGAAGAAGACACTTGTGGCCGACGCAAATCCAACCTCGGTAGACATAATTTTTCTCCCTTTAGCATGATGCCCTTCATGAATTCTTGTCCTCCTTTCCCTGCTTTACAAACGTGATTAGCAATTCGGAGGACTTGAATCAACCTCGCATGTGTGTGAGCTGTCAAATTATCAGCGTAGAAGATTGAATCTGTTTTCTTTTTTCTTTTAATATTTTTAAATTATTTTGATGTTGCTCTGATATTAAAAATATAGCTACTAATAACCGAGCTGATCTAGAAGAGCTCAAACACTCACATCCCCACCCCTAAGGGAATTAAAAAACGAAATTCTTTTTTGTTTATAGGAAATCGATCAGTCCATGCTGCTATAAAATTAAATGTTCTATTTTGTTGCCTCCAAAGAGCTCTCTCTGAGACTCTCTCTCTCTGTGCTTCTTCTCTCGATATCTTGTCTCTATTTTCAAATGTATCTAGTGAAAATGGCTTCCAAGTCTTGACTCCTTGACTATACATGAAACTCTGTGCAACCTAGAAGTGAAGAGTTGTCAAACAATGGCTCAAGTTTCTAGTGTTTTGACTTCACCAAATTCTGGCATAACCATTTTCCTGTTTTATCTTCCAGGCAAACCTTGATCTCCTAGTCACGGAGTAAATTACTTGTATGGTATCCCTGCTGCAGGTGGATGAGAACTTACCACTTATCCTGGATTTCATCACATTCTCTTCTTAATGGGACATCCTTTTTTCTAGCTTTCTTTTCTAGGGTTTCAGAAGAAAGCCGTGATCAACCGGAAACCAGAAGTGGTGGGCAGATTCTTATAATTCACAAATTTAAGACAATGTTACCTGTAACTTCAAACATCACAAATTATGAAAACACATGAGGAGATTTCAAGAGAATGCAATGCTTCATCATTCTTAACTAAAAATATAAGGAATACATTATTTATGTACCCAGTCCCACCTTCTTGTCAGTTGTACTAGTTTTGAGGTTTGTACTGAAGTGGGGGTGTTCATGGTGTCGTTGTTTTTTAAATATTTTTTTTGATTAAAAAATATATTAAAAAAATATTTTTTATAATTTATTTTTAACAACAAAACAATCTAAAAATTAAATAATAATAATAATAATCCAGTAATTCTCCATTTTGACAGCACTCCCAAATAGAGGTTCGAAGATTCAGCATTTATCCAGAAAAACTAACTTTACTCTCTCAAAACACAAGACTTTGCGCCGAAACTCATCCAGTTTACAATCAAAACTCCCTTATAAGAAAATTTAATTCAGAGCACTCTAAATTATAGTAGTAATTATGAAATCAATAAGCTCCACCGCAGAGGTTTCTACGAGAAATATCCAACCAAACATCACAAGGGTTTGAGAAGACATCAAGGAAGTACAAAGGGCAAGCTCATTGCCCACTGCTAAATAAAAACAAGGGCTGACAAGTTAAAATAGTGCCATGCGATACCTATTCAGACAAGCTTTCATTGCTTGATGGGAGTCTTATGCATGTTTGAACATCTTCATGCTAAGCCAATGAAAATACACAGCACTGACCAGGATAGGAAGTGTCAAGGGCACCAAGAAGCAGTAATACCTGTTGTTGTTAAACAAATTAAGACCAGTTTAGATTTAAAAACAAGAAAAAGAAAAAAAGCCAAACGCAGCAGCTAAGTAAAACTCACCTGTCGTTTTGAATGGCAGAGATGATAGGATTGGCCGATAATGGAAGAAGCTTCGATATCACTGCCGCAAATAGAAATCCCACAAAAGAAACGGAACCCATCAAGATAAACAACCATCCTCTAAACGTTGCCGTTTCGCTTAATCTCATTCGAGAAAAAACCATTTCTCTCTTTGGAACCAATTGTGGAGGCGCAATGGAGACGGTCGGGGAGAGGGATAATTCTGGAAAATAAAAATGTAAAATTTATCATTCGGGTCGGGTATGTAGGAAAACAAATCGGAACCCGTTATTTAGCAAATGTGTTTAATTAATACCGTAGTGTCTCTAGTTTAATATAATTTAATGAATTTTCTGAAAAAAACACAAAAATATTCATTTTTTTTTAATGAAAAACACCGTTTTAAACACGTTAACAAACGGCATGTAAGGCCCAAACCCAAAGCCCGTTTAAGAAAGTAACACTTAGTCATAAATAACTAACACTGAAAAATTCCCAAAATTCCAGAGAGGGAAACAGAACAAAGCACCCACAATTTCTAGAGCGAGAAACCAATCAATAATAATGGCAAACACGGAGGCAGAAGCGGTGGATTTTGAGCCAGAGGACGATGATTTGATGGACGAAGACGGTGCCGTCGACGTCGACGCCTCCTCCTCGCCGCGAGCTCCACTTCCGAAGTTAAAGTCGGCTATTACCGGAGGCAGCGCGTCTCCCTCACTCTCCGCTCCTAAAAAGACTAAAGGCCGTGGATTTAGAGAAGAGGTTGATACTGAGAGACAGAGCCGATTCTCCGGTCGTGGATTTGATTCCCTCGGTTCTGATGGTGGGCCTGGCCCCCAGCGATGTGAGTGAAACTTAAACCCTAGATACTTTTAGCTTGTTATTTGAATTCTAGGGGTTTAGAGTTAATTGAAAGTAAAAAAAAAACAATATTAGGGTTTTGATTTTGTGATTTATGAGGTGCTTAACTGTGAATTGATGTGGTTTAATTATTTTCTTTTCACTCTTATTATTGAAAATTTAAGATGGAATGTGCTGTTTTTTTTCTGTTTATGTGATGCAATTAAACAAATAAAATAAAATAGTGAAACTTTTGTTTAAAATTAGGGGAATATGGCATCGAGTCTTATATAATACTAGAGACTGTTCATGTAAACTAGCTCCACATTAGGTGGAAAAAATCCCACATTGTGCTAGAATGGTTTACTTGCGCGGGGATCCTCCAATACTAAACTATCTTGTTGGTTTGTTTTGGAATAATTTTATTGGTTAGAGTACAAATCTATTGGATTGGTTGCCATTGTTATTTAAAAAGCAGTACCCCGTTATTCTTAGTCATTTCATGAAGCCATTTGTGAATGATCCTGGTGCTTTGAAGGTTCTTATAGCTTGAACAAATAATGTTTAGTTCTTGCTAGCTGATCTCTGTTATCATTTGTTTAAAAAGCAGTTTTCTTTCTGTTCCGAAACTTGTGGTGGATGTTAATTGTTCCATCTATTTGCAGCTGTTGAAGGATGGATAATTTTGGTGAGTGGAGTTCACGAGGAAGCACAAGATGATCATTTGCAAGAAGCTTTTGGTGAGTTTGGAGAAATAAAGAATTTGCATTTGAATCTTGATCGCCGCACCGGTTTTGTTAAGGTAAGCATAACCTTTCCTTTTTTTTTTTTTTAATCTTTTTTGTAGTTGGTTGGTTCTTTTGTTAAGTTGGGAGGCCATATCAGTGAAAATCATTGTTAGATTGGAATTCAAAACACAGAGATCAATCTTATTACAAGTCCCTGTGCTTCACTGATTTTTGGTTTGGAGCATTTGTTCCAAAAATTTTCACATTTCAATTGGAACTCAAATCTAGTGATTCAAAATAGCACACAGCAATCTCACTTTTCTTAAAGTATAAACTGTGGGTTGAATCTTTAATTTTTATGATTATAGGCATCTTCTAAAAAAAAATCATCTCTATTCAATTTGCAAGTTAATGGATGCTGAGATATTAGCTGTGGCAACTCAGATTTATTCAGTTTTCATTCTGAAATGGTGTTACATGCTGCATGACTGTATCATTGATCCTTGATTGTCGAAAATGATCTACCCTTGACTCCACTTAAATTGTGTACTATTTTTATATTTCCACCTGCTTTATTTGCAACTTGCTCGAAAGGTTGTGTATAGTGCTGGGCTTCTTCTTTTTTTTTTGTGAGGAACTGACTGTAGTGGTTTTGATAATGCTTGACTGTCTTTAACTGTTTTCAGTCATGTTTACTCATGTGTGTGGATAGTATTACAGATATGTGCTCACCCAGGAAAGAGTGTATTGATATATAGGATTTTTTTTGGTACTGGTTGCTCTGGTGGTTATGCTTATGTACACAAAGCATGATTGCATAACCTTTGATGTGAAGGAAATTTGGCAACTTTTCAGTTCCAAAATTTTGAAAGCAGCTAATGTTTATTTAATCATTCCACACAAAACAAAAAATCATAACATTTGACATGTATGGAGCCACATGTAATTCTGTTAATTGTATAGCATGGTATTGATTCAATTGGGTTTTGAGGTGGCCAAATTCAGCACTAATGTACTATATCATTTTGCAGTCCTTGGCCCTCACAAAGCTTTATTTCTTGATCATGAATGTGATTTCATGCCTTCTATTGTGGTCATGACAATTAACAATAACATTGGCCTGTTGTTTTTGTTGAAAATTATGAAGCAAGTATTCTTTCATTAAGTTAATGCATAATACCTTTTGTTTTGCAAGGGCTATGCGCTGATAGAATATGAGAATTTTGAGCAAGCAGAGAATGCAATAGCTTCAATGAATGGGGGAACATTGCTTGAACAGGTTATCAATGTTGATTGGGCCTTCAGCAATGGTCCCAGCAATTGGGCCTTGAAGAGAAAGAATATGAGGTTTGTCTCTATGCATTACTTTCATAAGGTGAAAAATTATTTGATGTCATATATTATTACATAGAGAGGATGCTGGTGTAATTACATAGAAGTCTCTTCCGTAATGATCAAAGTTACTCTAGAAGTTTGAAAAACATTTTAATAACTTGGGTCTTCTAACTCTGTAAATTTCTTCAGTGGGAGTTTTAAATTGTCCCAACCTGCCTGTCATCTGTCAAGGAAAAACTCTGGCTATTAATGACAGATTTCTAGGAATTGTTGTATGACCAGACTACCCTCAATCCTAGTCAAATTCAAGGTGCTGTTTATATTTGGTGAAAGAATATGCAGTGCTCTTCAGCTGGATAAAACTTTTATAGAGTGGTTTTAGATAATACAGTGAAATTCACACTGCTTCTAACTGCATGGCATTAAGCTCAGACTTGGGTGAATTGAAAAGGGAAGTGTTGGTTTTGACATGGATTTTCTTATAAAATAGTCCAGGTGTTTTTAAGGGGCTTATAAGCTTCACCTTGCTTCTTCATGCTCTTTGCTCGTTTGACTTTTTGAACAGTTTAATTGAGATAGTACATGCCTGTGTGCAATGTTGTTTCATCTCCTTGCGGAGATGTGCTGTCCATTACTATTATATGCCTCCCAATCAAATTCTAGATAAGTGATAGTATCTTCCTGATGCATGACGCTGTCCTCTTTGACTATATATGAGTTGCTTCAAATCTGAGTTAGATCTTTCTTTAGTTGTGTTAGCTGGGAATATAACTTGTTGTCTTTCAAATTTTTGCAGACCTGGACGAACACATCGCTCAAGGAGTCCTAGGAGGAGATACTAATGGGTTGAGATTTCTGTTATGAAGGTGTATGATTTTGCTTTGAGGCATTTTCTACTTAGTTATCATGGAAGATCGTGGTTGATTCTTGTCTTCATTGGGTTTATGAATTGATCATCTGTTTGTTGGGAATCCCTCCAGTTTCTCCCCTTTTGTTGAATGGATTTACACTAATTTCTAAGTTTAGTAATCACTGTGTATTTGACTCTGATTTTGTACTAATCTTTAAGTTTAGTAATCTGGTTTATTTGGGTGCTTAAGATATATTCAGTTCTGAGATTTTTGCGAGGCTTTTAAGTTCCATTAAGAACGTTGCTCAAGCGAGGCCTTTTCAGTTAGTTTATTTGGCTTTGGAGTCCAAAGGTTTTTTCCAGTGCTACATGGCCGAATTTGGTTACTGACTTGGGTTCCAGAGCAAGTGGTGCTTACCTGGCAAGGAATTCCAATATTCTTGTATGCTCAAACATTAGCATTCTGCAATTCTGTACACAGTGATACTCGGAAGCCATCCCTGCTGTTATTCTCCAACAAGATTATGGTAAACAGCTGTATTGCTAGTCTGATTTGTTTGGGATTGCGGTGTGGTGTGGTTGTGTGTTTTTGTATGGGATCTATAAAAAAGCAAAAAAAACAAAACATTGCAATTTTAGTTTTTAGTAAGATGGCTATCCCTTTCGTTTTTCTCCAACAAAATTATGGTATACAGTTGATGGCTCGGGGGGTGGTTGAGTTTTTAATTTTTTTTAATGGGATCTATAAAAAAAAAAAAGCAAAAAAATAAAATATAGTTTTAGTTTTTAGTAAGATGAGATTGACAACACGCTCGTGTATGCTTTGATAAATCCCCTTGTTCACGCAACGAATGGACTGGAGCTTCTATGGAGGTATTGACGATGGTGTCATCATAAGCTCAACCAAACAAATATTTCCCACGAGAAGAAAGGAACTACTTCGTGTGATATCATTATTAATCTCCACTTTATGATGAATTTTAGTGGAGGTACATGTACCAAGAGGAAGAAAGCCCCCAACGTACCTTGCTTTCTTGTTTTCCTGTCTGTCAAGAGTGAAATTATCAGCAAATTACCACATCTATAGGATACCATGTCATTTCAATGATATTATAATTAGGGGTTGATGAGCATGTTCTCAGCTTTCCTCTGAATTCCTCCACTGTACAAACAGTCATATTAGAAATTCTGCTCCTGATGATTCTCTACTCTAATTCCAGCTTCCTGCTCTCCTACAGCAAGCGAAAAGAAGGTCCGATATTTCTTACTTTCTCTTCTTTGTTAAATGTACAAAATTCGTGTACTTGTAGTAGCTGATTTATACATGTATGTTTCTGACATGTTCTTCTGTATGTTGTATGTTTTCCTCAAGAAGCCACAGCCGTCCAATAATTGGCCATGCATAAGGTTGTTGGAGTGCCAATAGTGCGTGACCATACCCAATGTGTGCCCTCCACTCTTCGCATCTCTGCCAACTGCCACAAGTATTAACGTGAGCACCATTCTCATTTTTATATCCCTTTTAAGTTTATGTTAGCTTGGAAGAATGTTTCAGATTAGAAGCTTGCAGCCACTAGAATTTTAGAAAAGGAATGAAAGAACAATCCTTTCCTTTTTTAGATTATAGTTAAAGAAATCCGAGGTCGATCCGGTTCTTAATTGAAAAATTATGCATCAATTGCACATAGAAAGTAATCAATAGCTCAACTTTTAACTTCCTGAATAAAATTTCTAATAAGTTTGTTGTCAAGAGTGTTGGACTGTTTCCTAGAAAACATTTGCTGACATGTATAATGTGTTTAGCTTCTATGAAAATGTTCATGTAGTTTTCAAGTTTTAGTCCAACTCCATTTTCTTGGTCTGTTTATGTGAAACTTGCAGCTCTTTCTTTGTGAATTAGGATAAACCCTACATCTCAAGTTTACTTATGTTCATTATTAGAAATCAGAGACAGTAAATGAACAAGTGTTCCTTACTCTTCTATCCTTGAGCTCGAAGATAACTGAATCATCAGAAAATGGGATTGGCCTTGTTGGTGCCACCTGTGAATGTTCAAAACACTCATCATTGATTTCTAATGCTGTCCAGCATCCAGTTAGTATATGAATTTATATAAAAAAAAAAAAGGGAAAAGATTCTTATACCAACCTTTGGGTCACAGTTTCTATTATAATCACTATACTTCTCAGCAACATTCTCCAAGCTAGCTGCAAAATCTTTATCCATGCAAACTTCTTCATTATCATCATTTCCACCGTCTTGTGTTTGATCTTCGTTCATTAATTTTCCCACATATGGGAAGCCACAGTTTTTCCATCTCCATGTCATTTTGTCCATATACCTAACGTACACTTTTCCATCTGAACCAATAAGAAAAAGTTGATTACCTTCAAAGCATGGGCTAGGGGAAGTGATCAGGGTTACACCTTTATTAGGTGTTCCATGTTCAATCCAATTCCATCCAACACCGGTATTCCAATGATATTCAACCAGTCCACCATCTTCTGAAAGCATAAATAGTGAGCCTGTAAGTGATTGTGATGATGCCCTCATAGCAGTTCCAGGCAATCTTGATAAAATCAAATGTTGCGACTGATAATGCTCATGCCACAATTCAGTCACTTTGTTATACTGGTATAGCTTTCCATTCCTTCCGATGACAAACACTATGTTGTCCCGGAACAGCTCCTGATCAACAATACTTGCAACTTTGGTATTTGGAGGGTTTTGACAATCTTTCCATCTGAATTTCCTCAGGGCAACCTGCACAGAAACTTGATTAAATGATCAGCAATGAGCTGCTTTACAAGTCTGGGAAAATCACAGAAGTACCTTTTCTGCTGTGGCTTTCTAGCCTTCAGTAGGAGTTTAAAGTAACATTTCAGAATATTTGTTTCTATTAATCAGTAATGTTTCTTGGTTGCCAGATCACATGAAATACTTGTATGGATGGTGATGATGCAATGACATAATGAAAAATTAAGTGAATCAGAAGTAGGAAAAGAAATTCTCTGATGCTTTTAATCTTTTGTACACATTGGAGTTGTATACCAATAGAAATAATCTGGTTTATTTGATTCCTGCTACTTACTGTGAACTGCAGTAGTCTTCCATTTTTGCTCACTAAGAAGATTGCATCTTCTTCTGTAACTTTCAGAGCTTTACCTGGAATCCCATCCCATGGAGGGCCTCCGATAACATGTCCGAGATTCCTCATGGCAGTGCAATTCACCCATGCTAGCCCCTCACCGCTTCTTTCTCTTATAAGCAGACTCCCATAAATGTCTACCAAAAACAGACTTCCATTGTAGTTTCCAAGGGCACCTTTCATTGGTGTTGGGTGGTCATGCCTTAGCCAAAGCCATAAATTTTCAGCATAAATATATTCAAAAGTCAAACCACCATCAGTAATAAGGAAAAATGATTTGCCTCCATGCATCATTCGCAGACGAAAGTTAGTGTTGATCCAATTATCTGGGAATCTATATTCTTTCGAAACTTTCTTTGGTCCATTAGCACCTGCAAATAGGTAATCTTGTTGTGCTTGACTTCCCTTTCGCCTTCTTGCCATTGATCTTGTAATTCCTTGATCATTTGGCTCATCTTTAATGCCTTCAAGACAGTTCATCGGTCCACGTTCTTCTCTGCAATACTCAGCATTCCACCCTTCAGTCTCTGGGGCATCTAATATTGACCATACATATTTAATTGACAACTTTTTTTGGAGATTGACTTGATGGTTCGGCCCTGTATTTTCTCCACCTAGTCCAGGTAGATGCAAGTCTGCAAGTCTACCATCATGCAGTGCGAAAACTATTCTGCCAACTTGGACTTGTAACCCAGAAATTCCACTTGCAACTTTTGCATGCGGGGGATGCATATGACTCGACCATGCTTCAGGAATTTGGTTTCCCTGATCAGTGCCTGGCTTCAAGAGAAAAAGTTAGGTCTGACTTGACAATGATTTAGCTACAAACAGCATAACATGTTCAATGGCACACAAAGGTGCAAATCAGTCAAAAACCATGGCTTTCATCTTATTGAATTATTTAAAAATCCACAATCTACCATAATTTCTTTAAGAAATGGTTCCAAAAACAAAACATCTGTGATTTTTGTTCTTCCAAAATTTCTTTACTAGGCATTGTGAAAGCTATTAATCTCATTGAAGAAGCAGTGCAGAAGAACAACCTATTTTCAATACTACTTCTATTGGTTTTATTGCTAGCTAGATGCATTTCTCTATTGTGCCAACTTTTCAAATATACCAAGAGCTTTGAACGAAGAATGAATTTCAATTCCATGAGAATATTAAGGTGCAACCAGAGGAATTATATGTTATTCCTGTTTTTCACCAGCCAGTCATGACACATGGAATTCCCTAGGAGTTTCAAAAGTTGCCCTTTCCCTTCCCTGAATAGGTTATTTGGAATTTTCCAGTCCTTTGATGAACTGCCTTAACTGTTCTAAGGGGGAGACAAAGCCTACTTCCAGAATTAGGATTAGGGATTTAAAATATATAAACTGGTTACTTGATCTCAACTCAATGGAACAGCGTTCTCTGATGGCTTCCCAGAGGATGCATTTTCCTTGGTTTTCCATATGCGAGTCTCAGAGTAGTGAATTGGATATATACGAGTGAAAACCAGAAAAACCATACTTGGGTTGTCTTTGTTATGTGACTGTCCTTCATTGAGTCTATAAAGGAATCTCATTAGAAAGCATAAGAAGAAGAAGAAGAATAGCGAAAAGCCTCACCATTTTGAGATTGAAAACAGTTTATAGTAACTGCTTCACTCACCTGACTGTTTTGATATTCGATACTCATAAACCGATCCAGAGGATGTGGTGAAAAATAATGACAAGAATTTTTCATTTGTCTCATCTTGTAGACCTGGTGTGATAGATGTCAACTGATGATCTTTGGGACTTCCATGGACTATCCATTTCCACTTCCTTTGGTTCAATCGTCTCTCTACCAATTTACCACCCTGGAAATACAGAATACATTGTGAGTAGAGGCCAGGCAATCGTTTAGCTTCCTTGGAAACAAGAAGATTTTCATAATACTTCTGCTGTGCACATTGTTCCCCCTATTTGGTTTGCCTTTTTTTTTATCACTTTCTGTTGTCTGTGTGTTTGTGCGCATTATATTTACAAATATGGTACCTTAGTTAAAAGAAAAAGAGATATGGAGTAGTCTCCACTCCAGCCATGTAGTGTGCATCCCATCGATGGCATCAGAGAAGCATCTTCTACTTTCCCATCTGTCCATATATGCTTCTTCCATGATGGTTTTGACCTCCTATCGTATTCGTAGAGATCACCTGTAGAACTGCTTTGCAGCACACATTTTTTTCTTTTTCAAATGGCAAAGAAGATAATAGCCTAAAACCAATGAGACAGCTTAGCCACAAAGCATGGCTTGGTTGGGACATTGTCCTACACAGAATATCTGATTATAACTACTGGCAACTTCACATTTAATTTGATGTTTGCCGGTACACTTCTCAATCAGATATACTTTGTGGTAGCCCGTCCAAAAAGGTTATTATTGATTTCTTTTAATTTGAGTTGTTGATTTGAGATAGATCTAACCTTACGGTATATACTACTTCTGGTCTAATAGTAGCAACAGCAGCAATTGCTGCAACATCTGCACCAGGTGGTCGCCCGTGATTTTCCCATCTGTTCTATGTTTACAGCATAAACTTCGTTAATATTAGAGTCTCCCCATCAGAATCTACTCTGTAAGCAGAGATTAAAATTCAAAAACAATAAAACTAGTTGTAGTTAAGACAGCTTTTAGTTTTAGAAATTCTAGTTTTACCTTGGAGGTTCTGCCTCACTAAGTTCTAATAACGAGCCATTCTTTGTGCAGAAATAAATTGTCCTGGCAAATAATGCAGTGAAAGCAAGGAGTTAATTACTACATTTGCTGCAGTAAAGTAACGTGATTACGCTGTTTCAGACTCTTGGTATGTATAATTCACTGAATAGAAGGTCTTGAAACTGAAGTGATGCACTCACAACCCATCATGTGAAATGACGCCTGACTTTATTGGGATCGATGAGCTTTGCCCTGCTTCTTTATTTGTGCTTTCATCGAGAGTAGGTGTGAACTCTGTCCAAATTGGCTGTGAGCGCTCACTGAGTCTCATCTGGAAAGGAGAAAAAATGATCCAACACATGAAACAGTAGTGCATTTGACAGTTATAGTGATCAGCAAATCCATTTTTATCAAGCAGGCATCAAAGTCAAAGCACGCTTGACCATCAAATTCAGAGCACTCCCTGATTGTTAGCACATATGTCCTGAAGTGGAAGAACTAGTTTTGGTTTCGATTGAACAGTATTAACTAATACGAGAAAATTGCTCATGCATGAAGAAAATCATGGGACCATTGCACAAGCAACTTCAAAGACAAAACATGTGTTAGAGCTAATTAACATAGAGCCAGCCCAGTTTATGCAAGAGTTCCATGCCTGAATGTTCGACTTGAGCTGTGACATGGTTACACTGATTACAAGTGCTTGTATAACACAGATTGCAGATTTGATGGTAGCTAGAAAAAAAGTATGTATGGCTTTCCTGATTGAATCCAGTACTACTGGAAGACAAAAGGCTCTTGCAACTACTATGCAATCAAGGTTTGCAGGTCTGATAGTAGTAATTAGCAAACATTTCTGCCTCGCCAAACTAAAACTTGTAGAAGCAGGATAGGTAGATATAAAATAAAGGAGCAAAATATAGATGATCTTAGAAGTAATTGAAACCACGAGCTTTTTTTGAATTAAGATAGATAACTGCAAAGATGCCTCATATTATATATGGTTTCTTCCATGATCATATAGACAAGACAGCAACTTTTATGAGCTGAAAAAAAGACTAGTACCTGAAATAGGATTCCTGATTCTGATAGAGCAAGAATACTTTGATTGACAATAAAGATACAGATTGCATGACCAACCAATACTGGTAGATCATGGGGTGCTATCACCCACTGGACTCCATTCCAGAACCTCTCATAGATAGACCCACTTTCACCAGTTACCCAAATGGACGACTCAGACATTTTGGTCAAAGAAATCCTCTTCCTCAATGGCAGAACAATCTCAGAATTCTGTTCTTTTCCTCCATCCCCATCCTTCCTTTTCAGACTCCCAGTTTTCTTGGTAACATCATTTTGTCTTTCTAACTGCTCTTCTGCATGTCTTGTAACCGGATGAATTGAACCAACTTTAGTGCAGTTGTCATTAACACAAGAGACAAGGTCATATGGCAGTTCCACTTCAACCCATGTTTTCGATTGCTCTTGGAACTCCCAGAAACGATCAGTTTTCTGCTCAAATTTTCTATTATTTTGTGGAGCATAGTTATGTGGGCACCAAGAATAAGAGCCAAAGCTCGATGTCAAGAGGACCAAGATGAGAAATATTAAATGAAACAAAGGCATAGTGGCATGGGAGAATCTGGTGATAATAGGGCCAGAATCCAGATACATACACACAGAAAGACGTGGAAACTAAGACATGCAGGGGGTGTCAAGTACAACTTATTTTGGGTTTTTATACCCCTTGTGGTGCCCCATATAGTGTCGTAACAAGAGAAAGGCCACAGGAAACTACTAGAAGGACTTGACCATCATTTTTGGAAAAAAGCTAGGAGCTCTTTTCATGGCCTTCTCAGCAGGACCATGGTAAATCCAGAGGGAAGGTTGTGGGTGTCCATACATGGGAGAGAGGTTAGTCAACATTGACAGCGTAGTTTTTCTTAGGTTTTAACAAACTCTTCATTTATCATCTCTCTGTGGTTAGAATAATTAAGGCGGTGATTATGTCTTTTGGTGGGGTTGCTGAGCTTGCTTACTTTGTAAAGCTGTGACCGTGCTTCACATTTCTTAGCAGCTGGTAATGATCTTCTCACCCAATTCATGACTTTGTGACTCTGGGCCAAGTTTCTATTTAATTATACGATGCTCTGCAAGCGGTAAAAAGAAATAAAATGTTTTTGTGGAGAATTCTTTCTGCTTTTCTAAAGTTATTCCTTTATATCAAAGTAGCTGCACTACTCGCACTGCATTACATGTTGCATATGCCAAAAGCTTGATAAAATGATAGGATGATTATGGCCATCCAGTTGATGATGATGATGGTGGTGGACCGGTGGTGGTGGTGGGCATACCAGATGTAATATCATGGGTCACTCGATTTCTTTGAGTAGACTTGTGAACATGTTTTTTCCAGGTAAACCCCCTCCCCCCTTTTCAACACTGATTGAAGCTAAATTCTAAAGAGATGAGGTAAGAAGATGCCATCGATTTTTTCCTGGGAG
>Ga0325405_1000991_pt1 | contig 28523 bp, 11 predicted proteins | sample PopdelMetagenome_21_FD_205663 | JGI IMG/M metagenome (GOLD analysis project Ga0325405, IMG submission 205663) | Populus deltoides microbial communities from Bellville, Georgia, United States - Xylem-Control-R2 | ecosystem: Host-associated > Plants > Phyllosphere > Stem > Wood/Secondary xylem... | reverse complement strand
GGCTTTTTATGTTATCAGTTTTGAGATGGAGAGTGGAGGGCGGGGCAATTTGTTAGGGTTTGGTTAATTGCAGTATTTATAGCCCTTTTTATTTTTTTTGTTGGGTCGGTTCGGTTCATCGGTTTCAGTTTTAAAACCGAAACCGAACCGAACCGGCAAGGTTTTATGATTTTAAAAATCGATTTAATCGGTTTTTCATCTCGGTTCGGTTTTCTCGGTTAAATTTTCTTCGGTTTTTTCGGTTTTCTCGGTTATTCGGTTTTTTTGAACACCCCTAGCCACAACCATTATCATGTTCCGTACTTGTTTTTTTTTATTTTATTATTATCATTATTATTATTATTATTATTATTATTATTATTTGTAGTTTGATTGCTGCAGTAAAGATGGATGTAGTTGGGGTAGTAGTGGACATGATAAATCTCTTGTGGATTCGATTCGGCCGTCAGATAAATGATGTTCGGAAACCGAGAAAAAAATTGCAAAAACTGAAAGCAGATGCTGAGGATCTGTCCAACAGGAAGAGTGGTTTAACAGAGGAACGAAGGGATAATGTTGGAAAGATGGCCTCAAAGCATGTGAGAGTTGAAATCATAAGGCGGAGGAGATTGAAAATGAGATCAGTGAGATTGAAGACAAGTACAAACAAGATACGAAATGCTTCATTGTTTTATGTCCTGATTTTGTATCATGTAGAAGGTTGGGCAAGCGTGTAGTTCAGGCAAATGTCCGTGTTCGTGAGCTCATGGAGAACTGTAAGTTTGAGGAAAGTCTCATTCGTGATGCGCCACCTTCTGTTGTTGAGTCACTTGAGCTACCAAATATAATGGAAATGGCTTCGATTGAATGTAATTTCCAGAAGTTATTGGGATACATAGGAGATGGAGGCGTTCGTAAGGTAGGCATTTAGGGAATGGTGGTTTTGGGAAGACAACATTTTGAATAACTCACCGGAGATATCGACAACCTTCGAATTGGTTATAATGGTTACAGTTTCAAAGCATGGAAGTGTTTGCAGTGCTTAAAAAGATATGGAAGACCGCTTGAAAGTGGTCCTAGGCAGCGGAGAGTCAGAGGAGAGATCTTCAAGAACAATATTTCATTATTTACATTCCAAGAAGTCTTACTACTACTTGATGATGTTTGGGACGACATAGATTTGGACCCTGTAGAGATCCCTAATCCTAAAAAGCAAGGAAAAGTTAGCGAGGTGGTGTTGGCAACTAGGTATCAAATAGTTTGCAACAAGATGAAAACTGATCAAAGTGTAAAAGTGGATAATGTTGAATTGATAGAATGCCGGAGAGCAGCAGGACTCACTGGGGAAGCAAGGGCTATTGTGGCAGCCTATGAAAAATGGCCTGTTATATTGACTACGCTTGTTCAGTCCTCTTTGTTGGAGATGCGCGTGAGTGGTTTTTATGTGATGCATGATGTGCTTCGGGACCTAGCACTAAGAATTGCTTCGCCCATGGGAGATAGTGTCACTAAGTTCTTAGTAAGAGCCGGTTTGGATGATCGATTGCCACCAATTGAGGATGAATGGAAGGAAAAGAAATGCATATTATTGATACTTAACAAATTGAATAGTCTACCCGAAGCTCCAGATTGCGCTGTGTTGTCAACATTGCTGCTTCAAAGCAATGGGGATTTGGAGATAATTTCTGATATGTTCTTTCAGTACATGACAGGACTTGGAGTTCTAAACCTGTCAAACAATGGCATCTCATTACTACCATCTTCCGTTGGAAATTTGATTAATCTTCGGGGGCTCTATCTAAATCAATGTTACGAGCTTGCAATGCTTCCATCTGATGTAGGTTCTTTGAAGAAACTTGAAATCCTTCAGATTAAAGAAACTCCGATCAATTTTTTACCTCCTGAGGTTGGTAACTCGGCTCATCTAATTTGTTTGTTAGTATCATCATCAGCTAACCATTTTTTGAAAATTCCTCTTGGATTGATATCAAGAGTCTCCTCATTGGAGCATTCGGCCATTGTAGCGCCCATGAATAATGAATGGTGGTTGCTAATAGAGATGCTACAATGAAAGAGGCAAACTGCGTTCCACACTCTCAAACACTACTACAGCTCAAAGTCCCAAAGGTTGAACAACTTGAGCGTTTTCTTTGCTTGAGTTGGTCCTGGAAAGAAAGAAAAGGCTGTTGAGCTTCCAATTTTCTGTCGGTAGGTTCAAATTTTCTGACAAATACACAAGACAGTAACCAGCATTCACACAACTGGAATATAGAGCTAGTGGTTCTCCCACGGCCCTCGGTGCAATCATCGGCGTACTCTGTCGTTCCCAGGAGTTTCTAGTAAATGATCCTTATGGTGACATTAACAATCTATATGATTTTGGCATGCAAAATATGGAGGGCCTAAAAAAATGTGTTGTCTCCGGATGTAATGCGATGGAGATTCTTGCAGAGGGGAAGGAATTAGAAGAAGACATCTTTCCCAACTTGGAGGATTTGAGACTTCATGATCTGCTAAGGTCGAGTAATATAGTGGAAGGGCATGTGTCACCTAGAAGCTTTGCAAATCTAAAGTTCTTGTCTCTAGAAAAACGTGATAATCTGAGATATATCTTCTCATGGAGCATGATCAAGCAACTCCCTAAACTGGAGACTCTCTATATCAGTAATTGCAAGAACCTTGAAGATTTCTTCGAAGAGAATGCGACTGAGACCGAGATAGTCAATTATGAACTTCCCAGTTTGAAGTTCTTTACCTTGAAATGCCTGCCTAAAATTTTCAGCATTGATAAGATTGTGGCATTGGCTTTATCCTCAATAGAGGAAGTTTATACTATCCATTGTATAAGCGTAAAATCTCTTCCTAGGAGCCTTGTCAATGCACCAAGATTAATGATCGTTACAGGTCAAAGAAAATGGTGGGATGAAGAACTACAATGGGAGGATTACACAATCAAGCAACAACTTCAGCCTCTTTTCAAAGTACATCTTGATCTGAATTTATTTCTTTTAGAAACATCAAAGATCGGAATCTGGGCAAACAAAGATCGAAATCTGCTTATATTTTCTGTCTTCTGTTCTTTTGCCTTTTGTGTTTGGCTGCAGAGAATGAATTCTTGCATTGTACTGTTCAAATTCTGAGACTAATAAATGATTTTTTCTCTTCCAGGAATAAAACTCCACAAATACGTATGCTGGATTGTCTTTAAGCTTACCAGAATATGAGCCTAGGCACAGCATTTCCACCTTAGCTATTGCTTAATGACAGAGATTAATCTATTCCTAAGGATTAGATTACATTGGTTAATACTACTTGTACTGCCAAATTATCTACTAATGAATGAAGCCAAGTTCGTAATTGGAAGCAGAGCTCAATGGATTTTTTGATACCGGGACTTCCCATTTGCCTGGTGAAGCACACATGCCTATGGCAGAAAGCCTCTAGTATTACACTCAAGATTTTGATTCAGAAAAAAAAAAAAGATTTGGATTCAGAGAAACCTTACCAGTCTTTTTCAGTCCCATCAAACTATCAAAGCAAATTCCTTATGCGTTACAGGTGGAAATGGCTCAGCAATAATTTGGCATCACATCAACATTGCATATTCAAGAAAAACTGAGGAGAAGAAAATGCAGATGCTGTGCATTTGGTGTTATTGTTTATGCATGGTAATTTTTAATAGTTTTTTTTTCTTGAAAATATGTAAAAGTATTTTTTTATTTTTTTAATTAGGATATCAATATATTAAAATTATTTAAAAATATTATAAAAATATTAATTTGATATTTTTTCAAGAGAAACACACTTTTAAAATGTATTTTGAAATATATTTTTAGAACTTGATTGGGAACAAAAATGACCACTATTTTTTAAAATTTTAAATTTTTTTTTAAAATATTTTTAAATTGTTTTGATATATTAATATCAAAAAAATTTTAAAAATAAAAAAATATTATTTAAATATCAAAAACCAACCATTATTATAATATCAAATACAATTTTAATCAATGATTAATAATAGTTGCTTTGTTTATTAGCGTAATGATTGTAAATACATAGATAACAATTAATTTATTTTATATTATCAAATTTTATTAAGTGAGTATTTAGTGAAGTATTTAGAAGGGCTGTAATTTCTGTTTTTAAATGATTTTAAAATTATATTTTATTTAAAAAATATTAAATTAATATTTTTTTTGATAATTCTAATAAGTTAATGTTAAAAATAAAAAAATAATTTTAATATAAATTTTAAACTCAATAAATCTTGATTTTTATAAAAAAAATTTTTAAAGATATATAATATATCAAGCTTGTAGTTCAGGTTTTATTTTACCATAACCTCGACAGTTTATTTTGAAAAATATTCCATATTTCGGACTGGGACACCAACCTTTCGAGGATTCCCTGGGGACTGTGTGAGTTACTCAGAGCCTAAAATCCTTAATGACACAGAACAACGTTTTCCAAATTCAAAGTAGCAAAGAGAACTCATGTCTTTCTCTCCTTCCTCCTCCTCCTCCTCTTCTTCCGTACAAACTCTACTCAAAAGTGGGTTCTCTCCAACTCTCAAATCCATCAACCAATTTCTCCACTTTCTCTCAAAATCCCACAAATACGAATTGATCACTCACTTTTTCTGTCAAATTAATCGAAACAAGATCAAATGCAACCGCCAAACTCATTCAGTTTTCACCTGTGCTCTCCTCAAACTCGACAAATTTGAAGAAGCAGAGCATTTTATGAAGACCCAGATGGAGAAATCTTTAAAAGTTTCAGGATTTGGCGTTTGGGATTCTTTAATTCGAGGTATTAGTGTCAATAAAAAGGACCCTGAGAAGGGTTTGTCGATACTAAAAGATTGCTTGAGGAATTATGGTATTTTGCCTTCTTCTTTTACTTTTTGTTCACTGATTCATAGTTTTAGTTATAAAAGAAATATGAGTGGAGCAATTGAGGTGTTAGAGTTAATGAAGGACGAGAAAGTTAGATACCCTTTTAATAATTTTGTTTGTAGTTCAATCATTTATGGGTTTTGTAGGATAGGAAAGCCAGAACTTGCTATTGGATTTTTTGAAAATGCTATAAAGGTTGGAGCTTTAAGGCCCAATGTTGTGACATATACTACACTTGTGAGTGCACTTTGTATGTTAGGTAGAGTTAGTGAGGTCTGTGATTTGGTTTGTAGGATGGAGAAGAAAGGACTGGCATTTGATGTTGTCTTTTATAGCAATTGGATTTGTGGGTATTTTAGGGAAGGGATGTTAATGGAAGCGTTACGAAAGCATGGGGAAATGGTGGAAAAAGGAATAAATCTGGATATGGTAAGCTATACTGTACTCATTGATGGTTTTTCCAAGGGAGGGAATGTGGAGAAGGCGGTTGGTTTTCTAGACAAGATGATTCAAAATGGGTCAAGACCCAATTTGGTTACCTATACTTCAATTGTGATGGGGTTTTGCCAGAAAAGAAAAATGGATGAGGCGTTTGCAGCATTTAAGATGGTTGAAGATATGGGAATGGAAGTGGATGAGTTCGTTTATGCTGTTTTGATTGAAGGGTTTTGTAGGGAAGGAGACTTTGATCGTGTTTCTCAGTTGCTTCAGGACATGGAGCTTAAGAGGATTAGTCCAGGCATTGTTACTTATAATACTTTGATCAATGGGTTGTGCAAGAGTGGGAGGACATTAGAAGCAGATGAAGTCTCAAAAAGGATACAAGGAGATGTAGTTACATACAGTACATTGTTACATGGGTACACAGAGGAAGAGAACAGTGCAGGGATTTTGGAAATTAAAAGGAGGTGGGAAGAAGCTGGAGTTTGCATGGATATCGTAATGTGTAACATACTTATCAAAGCACTTTTTATGGTTGGTGCATTTGAAGATGTTTATGCACTGTACAAAGGAATGAAAGAAATGGATTTGGTTGCAGATTCAGTTACTTATTGTACATTGATCGATGGATATTGTAAATCCAGTAGAATTGATGAAGCACTTGAGATATTTGATGAGTTTAGGAAGACGTTAGCTTCTTCAGTTGCATGCTACAATTGTATGATTAATGGGCTGTGCAAGAATGGTATGGTGGATGTGGCCACAGAGGTATTCGTTGAACTCAGTGAGAAAGGTTTGACTTTTGATGTTGGCATCTATATGACTTTAATCAAGGCAATAGCTAAAGCAGAAAGCATGGAGGGAGTTTTGAATCTAATTTATAGAATTGAGAATCTGGGATTGGACATTTATGACACTCTATGCAATGACACAATCAGTTTTCTGTGCAAGCAGAAATGTCCCCTGGCTGCAACTGAAGTGTGCATGGTGCTCAGGAAGAATCAGTTGATTGTTACATGTACGTCTTACTATTCAATTTTGAAAGGGCTTATTAATGATGGAAAAATATGGCTGAGTAAGCTCTTAATAGGAAGTTTTATGAAAGACTATGGCATTTCAGAACCTAAATTAAGTAAGATACTGCTGCATTACCTCAGTCTGAAAGACATTAACAGTGCGCTTTGTTTTCTGAGTAAGATGAAGGAGAATGATTCATCTGTCACTTTTCCTGTTTGTGCTTTAAAAGTACTTATGAAAAATGGTAGATTTTTGGCTGCCCATGAACTTGTCATGGGAGCTAAACATAATCTACCAGTTATGGATGTGGTTGATTACTCTATCATTGTTGATGGCCTTTGCAAAGGAGGGTATCCTGTCAAGGCTTTAGATCTCTGTGCTTTTGTTGAAAAGATGGGTGTAATTTTTAACATAATAACTTATAATTCAGTCATAAACGGACTGTGCCGACAGGGTTGTCTTGTTGAAGCATTTCGGCTATTCGATTCATTAGAGAAAATCAACTTGATTCCCTCAGAAATTACATATGCGACACTCATTGACAACTTATGTAAAGAAGGATATTTGGTGGATGCCAAGAAATTACTTGAGAGGATGCTCCTCAAGGGCTATAAAGGAACCACACGCATCTATAACTCATTCATTCACGGTTACTGCAAGTTTGGACAACTAGAGGAAGCCTTGATGATTCTGGATCATATGGAGATCAAATACCTTGTTCCTGATGAATTTACTGTCAGTTCTGTGATTTATGGTTTTTGTCAAAAGGGTGACATGGAAGGGGCTCTAGGATTTTATTTTGAACACAAGGGGAAAGGTATATCCCCTGATTTCTTGGGTTTTCTGCGTTTGATAAGAGGCCTTTGTGCAAAGGGGAGGATGGAAGAGGCTAGGAGCATTTTAAGAGAAATGCTTCAGTCACAATCTGTTAAGGAGCTTATAAACAGAGTCAACACAGAGGTGGAAACAGAATCAATAGAAAGTATTCTTGTCTTTTTATGTGAGCAGGGAAGTATCAAGGAAGCAGTTACTGTACTTAATGAAGTTAGCTCTGTGTTTTTTCCTGTTGAAAAGTGGTTTGGCCCTTTTCATGAATCTCAAGAACTGCTGCCACTTTCAGAGTTGAATGGTTTTAGTAGTGTTTCTTCCAGCACTGTATCTTCTTGTGAAAGAAATGATTTGGATTTGGCATCTGTGAATAAAGTAGATAACATGGTGGAGAACCCTGGTGATTTGAAGAGGTTTTCTCAATGTAATTTCTTTGACTCTTATTACTCTCTTATCGCACCACTCTGCTTGAAAGGGGAGCTACGGGAGGCTAATATATTAGCAAAGGAGATGCTTGCTAGTTTGGATGGAGATTGTTAATGGATTACACATTGTTTGGTTCTACCAAGTTCACAGTTTCTTCCTCCCATGCAGAACATGTAACCTCCCTATTACAAATTTCAGGTACATCAAACTAATTTTTGCTTGTTTATGGTCTTTAAACTGAGATAATGTTATTCAGTATTGTGGTCTACGATAAATAATCCTGCAAAGAGCAGTTTAACACAATAATGATGCTAGAATTTAAATATGTGATGTAGTGGATAAGATGGTGTCTTTAATTAACGGTTTGACTTGGTCATATGTGATTTCAGAATAAATGAGTCAAAACTTTGAAATAGTATCTTAGGAAAGTTAAACTATACATATGAGATTATTGGTTTCAAGAGGTCAAGGAAATAGAAATCTTGCAAGCACCAAAGACTATCTAAGGCTATATAAGTAGTCTTGTAGTGTAGATGTCATATCATGTTATTTTATATTTTTAATGAATTATCTTTTATGGTTGTTTAGGTTGAGTTTGGCTCCCTTCTATCCATTTATGGTTTGCTTCTTCTTTTTTTTTTCGACGTGTGTGGATTTGAATATTTATGTTTCTTCTCTCCTCCTGTCGTATCAGTAAGTCTTATCTTCTGTTATAAAAGGCATTCCAATAAAATCAACATTAAAGTGTTTTTGAACTCGTTGCATCTGGGTTACTCAGAAGATTATATAAGGTTGAAGTCTAATTCATCTTGTGAAATTCAACTAGATCAGCCTACTAGCACATATTTTTTTATTGGTAACCAAATGTTTTAAATTTTGGGTTTTGCATGTCCCCATTTGTAAGCTTTTTATATTTTCAGCTACGTCCTTGTATTATAGTCCTCCAAACATGACATGAGGAACCCATTTCTTTGGCTTGAGGCATTTGAAGGAGCCAACTTCTTGCAATTTAGGAGTTCAACTGAAACAATGTATATGAAATATTAAATGAGAATACTTCAGAGTAGACAAATGACAAAGACTGTGATTGGTCTTATGGTTTAATAAAATGCCTCATTTTTCTGGCCTTGAAACTGTGGTTTCAGGGGTTTAGTAAGCATAATGGGCAAGCATTTACTTTATATTTTTGAAGGAAGAAACGATTACCGGGTGCTTTTAAAAGTTGCTTCCAAGGATGTAGGTTCGTAAATACTTTTCCACCAAATTCCCTAAGCATGTAAGCATTCTTTCCTCCATTTCAAGATCCAGATGGATCGTAGCACCCCCTTCCACTTCTTTTTCTTCATATGCTTTTCCTTGCATATCCAAACAGAAATAAATTTGACAATGATGAAAATGATCTCATTTTAAACATCTCCATCCTCCTCCTCTTTTTCTTTTTATTGTAATTTCTGTTTCATCTTGTCCATATGGTTATTCATTCGGCTTCATAATAAGACCTTCACTTGAACAGCGTCATCCACAAGTAAAATATTCACTTTTATCGTTGGGATATGATTTGGTTCCCTTTTCTTTTTTAGCTGGTGCATCAAATTTACATTGACTAGAACCATTTACATTGATACAGGGAATGGTGAGGCTAGGAAATTGAATGAATGAAGCAGCATCACTCGCTTCAGCAATCTCATATAGTTAAGGTAAATTTTAAAATTCTTGATGTTTTTATATTCTCCTCTGTTTTGTCTTTCCTTCATTTTGGTCTTGGATTGTTAATTTAGAGTTTTCTTTTTTGTTATTTTAGGATGTCTTGATGGGATTGATTTTCGTTGAGGTGATTCTGGGAGGCTGGACTTTCGTGTTCTGGAATGGTTCAGCAGCGCTTGCATGAGCTGAAGATGGATTTAATACAGGCGTAGCAGGGATCATTCCTATTTCATTGGCCCTATCTGTCCTAATTGCCATGGAGACCATAGTGCCTGTCAATCCAACATGCTTGGGGTTTTGAATTTTGTCATTTCACATCTTATGATGAAAATCAGCAGGGTTTAGGTTCTCTCTATAACTTGCTTTCTTCTATGGCTGTAATGTAACCTCCTTTTTTATGGTTTTTCTTGGTGGTGTTGCCTCTAACGTCCAAAATTGCTAGATAGAATCGGAGAGGGTTCTGCTCTTACACTTGTGATGGTTTGTGAAAATTGGCAGGGACACTCCAATGTTTCTTCTGCAAAGCAGGATGAGTCCGTATAAAAAGATGCATTGCATGAGGGGATCAAGAGATGTTATTCCGATCCACACAGCGGGGTGTCTAGCAACAAAGTTTGGATATTTAGGCGTCTGAGTTGGCTGCTGGCACAACAAGGTGGTGCCTTTCTGCATGGCGTCTTCTGGCAATGTTTCTGTGTTGGTTTTCCAGGAATGTAATCTTCTGCATTCAATATCAGAAATATATTCTTGTGATCATAGTTCCGAAACCTGGCCAAATCAGATAATGTAAATTATAGTTTTTGTGATCATAGTTCGGCATTCAATATCAGATTATGTACATTATAAACCGTAATCAATATATTAGTCATTATAGGGATTCTAAAATAAATAGAAAAAATTGTATTGCATCAAATATGCACTAATTAATTTGATGAATTATTTATTATGTATGAGAGGGCTAGATTTGTAATTTTTATAAGGGAAAAAACCTGGAAAAAACAGATTAAATCAAGAAAATTAGAAAAAAATTATAACTGAAAAAACCAAATTAGTATATTAGAAAACCTAAAAAAAAAATGTTTGGTTTCGGTTTTAAAAATCTAAAACTGATTAAACTGGATTGATTTAATTAGTGTTGAACTAAATTGGTTCAACCAACACTAAACCGAGTTGCAAAAGACCAGGTATAAATAAGAAATTTTCTTCTTACCATTTTCTTCTAACCATGAAATAATCAAAATATTAGTTTTATTTGTTTGTTTTATAATTGCTTTTTATATCATAATAAGTTTTTATATGAATAACCCCTCCTTACATGATTTTAAGCATCCTCACATTAAATTGCTACATTCAAAGAAATTTAATAAATTTTCCTTTATGTTATCCAAAGATTTAAATATAAAAATTCAAAAACAAATTAATCATAATTATAGTTTATTTCTCTTATAATTGAAGATGTGGCTAACTTGTCATTCCACTATTTATTTTATGTAATGAAGGCTAATTATGTCATTCTAGATTATAAAAGCAAGTTATAAAAAGCAACTGATATGATCTACTTTTATGACATGTTTATGGCATAGTTGACTTTTATAACCTATAATGAAATGGCTTGCTTTTATGATATGGTTGGTTTTTATGACATGACTGGTTTTTATAGCCTAAAATGTCTAGCTTGTAAATTGTAATGGCTAAGTGGAGCTCTATCTAGTCAATGATCAATCTAGAATTTGCATGATGCCTCGGCGTGTCTATACACCCAGTACTTGAGATTTTCTTCGTGAAGAAAAAAATGTATCATCAGTGAAGAAATTAATGTGTAATCATTGACAAGTTATGGTAGCTACATTAGTTAAGTGTCATTCTATGATTGTTGTGTCACACACTTTATTGATGGAAATGATGCATGCTCTTCACAGTGCCAAGAGAAAGAAAGAACTTTTCATGCTCATTATGAAATTTTGTAGAGCTTAATTGGGTCTGCTAATATAGGATCTGGCAGGGAAACCTGGTGACCTGCTAATATAGGATCTGGCTTGCACAAGATCACTGAAAAAACTTTGAGATTTTTTAAAACTATATTATCTTAGGGTTTTTCTTTATTATTTCAAACATTTATTTTTTAAAAAAAAACCTTGAGTGAACTTATCCGTTCTTGTTCCAAACCTTAGATCATATTGATTTTTAGGTCAGGGCTTATAATTATGGCAAGTGCAAAGATTTTTTTCCAATAAAGTCACCAATTAGAAGGGTGCAAATAGGCATTCCAGATTGCTTTGTTTTTCTTGATAATATGAGAAAGGAGTCCAGGTGGGGAAATGCTACCAACTCCCTATTGAGCCTATAGACAAATCGGACCCCTCAAAAGCCGAGGGATCTCCTGTTCACTGTGCAACTCAGCTCCTTCCTCGTCAAGATCAATTCAAATGCAGACAGGTGTTGTCTCTCAGGTTTTTACCACAGCATTATTCAAATGTAATGCCGTATAGAAGCATTTACAAAGACAGGCATCCAAATTCAACAAGCCATGGTGAGAGGTCCTAGAATTTGGGAATTTTGAAGAAAAGAAACACCTTTTCAATTCAAATGGAAAGCAGGAAAATTGGGAATTTTAAGCTGATATAACTTCCTATACTTCTTTTTTTAAAAAAACAAATTGAAGGAATTTTGTTTTTAAGCTTCTGACAAATTTTCAAATAAGTTGTACAAAGTTTTGTCTTTGCAAGTTCGCAATTTTATTTTATTTTTTTTATTTTTACAAAACATCCAACCATTAAATGCACTAAAATAAATCCCTCAAAATTCACTATAGCAAAAGAGAACACTAATGGCCCAAAATGAAGGGAAAAAATGGATAACAAATCAATCACCCACTCCTGTGGAAGGCGGCAACACTAGCTAACTGTTGGCCTCCATCCCATCTAAAGTCATCCTAACTGCTCTCCAAGTTGCCCTTGCACACAAGAATTGTGCTAGAGGAACGGAACATTCACACCTTGATGACACAACATTTACAAATTTGTAACTTGGAAGGTTCGAAGAGAAACCAAGATGGTGGGTGGTCGAAAGCAACAGTCGGTTCGACTAAAGAATTTGAAGTGTTAAAACTATCTCACTCAAAGTGCTGTGTAGTTCGAGAAAAGCTGCAACAAATCATCAATAGTTTCTTTGTGGAATTTCCTCGCAAACAAGTAACATGGTCGTGTGATACCATTCCATAGGCAAGGCTGCACCTGCACTTCCTTCTACAAAAAGCACAAGGGAACGGAGAAACAAAGACGTCAGCCAACAACTTATGAAAGAATCCAGTACCTAAATAGCCTTGAAAAAATTGTACCTTTTCATCACTTGTCACATGAATACTCAAATCGATTGACTGCGTAAAGATAAAAACATTCATATGGTTATGATCAAGTCCCGTATGAATAACACGGTTCAACAAAAAACATCCATAAGAAATTAACTACAAATATAACAGGAACAACCAGTCCACCTTTAAACATATTGGCATGCCAACCTACATAAAGGCCAGTAAATGATCCAATCCAAGTTGTGATGACCAATTATACCGTTTTACATTGTCATACAAAGGGGAAGCGAGGGAATAGTTACTAAAATGATTGGCTATCTGGGATGAAGGGGTGGGTATTTGATGGATGCTTGTAAACTCCAATCACTTCCATTCAGCTGTATCTACAAAGAACTTTAAACTACTATGCCAGTGATAAACCAAACTCTCACTAAAAACACCAATGGCAGTACCTATTCGAAAAGATACTCTTAAATATGAAGAAAGACCTACCGTAATATTCCTCAGAAGGTCATAAGTAACATCCTGAGACCTATACAATTTTGGATGCCACTTTCTCTCAGACCAGTCAACATGTGTTACTGACCAGTTTGCTATTCCACCTGGATCAACCATCTGAATTCACATATATAAAATAATGTCATAATGAGGAACCAGGATATGGAAGGTCAAGTTAATGGAATATTGAGGAAGATTCTCACATGGAAGTAGGTTGGCAAATAATGTTCATCAGCAATGCAATTTTTCCCTTCCAAGCCAGGCTGAAATCATGTAAAAAATCCATGTCAATATCATAATCAGAACAAAATTTAGAAACTCCACTATGTACAAAGTACCACAAGCAAGCATGTTGTCATGAAACATTTTAAAATGGTCACAGTTAACAAATGCAAGATAAAAGACAATTTGTTGTGGCATTTGCTTGAACTTAAAACATGGAAGAAGGGTTCAAAGTTAAGCTGAATGAGATTGAATATCGAACAATTTTTTTATTAAGATCATCCCACCATCCAGTAATGACATCATATTGTTCCCTGCTGTGGGAATCTGATATGGTTCCAGGAGGAAAACACTAGTTGAATGCAATGCGTACAAAATATTTTGTTGGTGAAAGGGATGCAGACAGTCTGGTTGTAATAGGTTTTCAAATTGCAATACAAGTAAAAAACAAGAATAGAACAAAAAAAAAAGGAATAAAACAAAGAAAGAAAAGGACAAATAATTAAGAAATTATAAAGAAAGAACAAATGAATCTTCAAATAAAAAAAACAGAGCATGCAGCGATCATGAACAAATAAAGAATCCTTTATTCTGATTATTATTCCTAATATTAGAGTTGTATGACCAAGTGACCAAGTGTGAATGATAAAAAAAAAAAAAAAAAAAGTTCTCTGGATGGAGGTCAGACGAATCAAACAAAATTTAGGAAGATCTCTAAGATCTTTAAGGAAAAATTCCCTAAAATCTCAAATACTGTTTTGATATTCCAATGTGAGAATCAAGAGCTAAGTGTGCATTCAGCAAACCAAATTCTTGCACTACACTCAGAAGAGACAACGTGTACCATGAAGAAAATAAAACAATCATATACATATATGCAACTCTGTGGCTGTTGGAATAATGCAAAACCCATATAGAACAGATTATAAACACCCATTACAAAACCATAACTTAAGTCAGAATTCAGGAGAAAATACCTTGCAGTAATCACGGAATTTTGAATAGTAAAGGCTGTCAGCCAAAACCATCACGGCATGTTGTCGCTTCATTGAGAACCACTGCATAAAAGTTCATTCATTAAAAACTGTGAAAATAAACTGACAGAATTTGAATCGAGCATCTATGTTCTATGTTGACGTATCTATCTACACCAAAAGCTCCATTGTAAACATGACAACATATCTAGAAGTCACACTAATATGCTTCTATGCCTGACTGTAAGATATTACATCAAGAACCCACGTTCAAGGGTAAATAGCCAAAAGCTTAGCATGATCATAACCAGTAGGAATTACAATAGACATTTACATCTAGCCTTCTAATGGTATTGCATGTTCATGCAGCCAATAATGAAAAATATGAAATAATTGACTGCATTATTTTCTTTAGTTGCTCCTGGGAGAACAAAAAGGGTTGCCATAAAAAATATAGCCATATGGTCAAATTGGCTTGGAGGAAGTATACCTGTGCACCCTTACTAAAGTCTTTCATCTCAACTTCAGGTAACATGTGCTCTGAATACCTGCCATTCCCATGTGGGCCAGGATCGTAAAAGCTGAAAACAAAAGGGCACATCCATCAGGAAGGGGAAAAAAGGATCAATTTGAAATATAAAGGTCTTCAATTTTACTCCATTTCAGTAGTGATTGATCTATGACAGTCCAAACAAACAACATTTCTATAATCATAGTAGCCAACTGGAGAACCTTACACAAGTACCATAAGGTCACCGCCATGTATGAGAACAGTACTTACCGATCGACATAGCTTATATTTGTAAACATAAGATAGTTGTAGATGTAGTCAAACTTGTACAATGGCACACAACTGCAATGTCAGATGAGATTTGATCATTCAGTCAGGGCAGTCAAAATTATATCAAATTCAGGTTATTTTCAAGATTGAATGGGTAAAAGCTACAGGAAGATATAATGTGATACCTATCAGAAAGTAACACAAAGTGTTGGTTATCAGGGTCTCTAAGAGCATTTGCCAATAGGCGTCTCTCTGCATCAATCATCGAAATTTTTCCCCATATCACCTGCAAAAAAATTCCCCAAGCCAGAATTTATTAGCTGTTCACCAGATCCAAACTCATTTAGTAATTTGAGTGATATGTGATCTGTTTTTCGGTCAATGAACATACACTAAAAATATAGCTTTCAGTATGTCTAATAACATGAGATAATTCTACCATTCATCACATAGTTTATAGTGCATGCTACAGGTGTCCCATTACTCATTACAAGGGTAGCATTAACATGATCTCTACATCATATATGGTTAAATTAACTAGTTTTACCAACTCTTTGGAGATTAAGCATGGATTTGGGAAATCAATATCTGCAGTACCATGATGATTTTGATGCAGATAACATCCATCCTTTACCAATAGTCTGTCAGAAAGTTTAAATTTTCCCACTCTCAGAACAACTATTGATTAGTCAAAATTTGTTCCACATCTTCAGATGATAGTTTTTACAAGATTTATGCAGATGTTTTGGTTCATTATCATTAAAGAGTGCTGACTCCAGAACAGAGGGACAATTGAAGAAGGCATCAGGTCACCACTGATTCATCATTCAACGGCTGACATTTGACATTATCAGCTGAGCAGGGGAAATGGTCAATCAGGAAAAGGAAAGTGGACAGCTTATAGAAGGAACAGGACTCCAAGAGCACCAAGGCATCATCCCAAAAGAAAATCCCAAATGGGTGTATTAAAAGAAGCCAAATCCTATTAACTCATCTAGCATGTCCTTTCTTACAAGCTCCAGATACAACATATGTGATTGACAAGGCAAGTTTGTTTGAGAAATCATTGGCCAGCCATCTATTCTTAACAATGGGAAACCCAGACCTAAAAAATAACTAATCACTCTGTTAATTTGAAAGCAGAGCAAGCACCAGAAACCAAGAGACTATGTGTAACCAAAAAATAATGAAGAAACTTAGAGGCCTGCAAAGCCCTGAAACAAATGCAGCAAATAGGGAAAAAGTAGAAAGGCAATAAGATATTCTTTTAAACATACATCCAAAAGTGTGAAAAATCAAAGTAAAACATTAATAGATTAAATATATGAAAATCCAAAAAGGCACGTCACATTGACATTAAATTTACAGACCTGGTCACTGCGTATATCTTGATTAACAAAGTAACGGCTCACATGAACTGGTTTTTCCTTGGATGCATGCACATAAACAGAGAATCTATCCTCGTGACCCTGGCAGAGAAGATAAATTAGTTTCAGCTACAGGTACTTTTATAACAAGATTAGGGTCTAACCGAACATACAACAAAAAGGAAATCTGTCAGCAAACATCAGCAGTTTTGACATTGATTACAGCATATTAACATCCCATCACCTAACACCTAAACTGCACAATGACATTGTGTACATAGCTGAACCACACAGAAATCTGAGTTGGCTAAATCAATTGTGCAAACAACACCTAAAACCTGTAGTATTTATTGTATATGCATTATGGACCACATAAATCACTAAAAAAGCTTTACTAGTTTAGGAACATCAACCGTTACAGTTCAGAACAACATGCAGCTTGACAATGTCGACAATGTTTTCAATTGCAACTTCACTGGAGCATGTTATAACAGTTAATAATGCAATGAATTTTGTGATATTACAATTTCTTTGGGGATAAAAATCATATTTCCAGCTAGGACTTCTGGAAATGAATCTCTGTAAAATAAGCTTCCAGACAAGATTGTTTGTACTACATTTCAGAGTCCTAGCTTCACGTCTTCAAACATATTATCAGATCTAATACAGAGAAAATGATGACTATATGTATACCTTTTCTCCTCCAAAGATTCTTTTACGTTTTTTTATCCTATGACATGCAAGAAGAGTCTTTCCCATGAAACTATCTTAAACAACGTTGCATTCATCCCTTCCTATCAAATCATTTAAACATTCATCAAAATCATCTTATCTGTATTAGAACACTGGGACTAATCTTCTAGCTAATGCAATGTGCCAATTTCTAAGCTGTCCAATCCAAGACATAGATGGGAACTAACGATCATCAATCAATATAGAGTTAAAGCCTTATATATAAATTCAAGATTGGTAGACAGTTTAAATATGTTTACTTATCGAAGATTGTCTGAAACATGAACATGCATAAGCTCCATCTATTCTCGTAAAAATGATAAGCCACAACTAGAAAATGATTTCTTTGATCCAATAACTTTAAAGGCAATAATTGATAATAATTCAACAGAATGTATAGAAAAGATATGAATATTTAACATAAGGTGAGATCAAAGCTTACAGAGAAAAATTTGTCCCAGAGTTTCTCGAAAGGTAAGGGGCCAGGAGTCAAAAACATAAAAGCAATTTTAGCGTTCTTTGTTGGAGTAAGAGATGCGCTCAAAATTTCCCTAATCACAACACGAGAAGCAATTTCTTCATCTGTAAGTTCCCTTGTAGGAGCAGGTGGAAGCCAATCTGTTAGAACCTGGCATCCTCTTGAAGAAAATACATAACAAGCATTCCTGCTTTGCGGTGGATAGATATAAGCACAAACTAGAAACAGGCTGACCATTGAAACCAAAACAATAATCCATGTTGGCCTCTTCGAAGGAGGGCGGTGGCGAGCTACAGGCAAAATCTGCATATCACCCATGCCTAGACGCCACACTTGAGATGTCTTCATCCACTACAAGCACATCAGAGAAGAAACTTCCAGTGATGCATCACTTTACTCACAGCCACATTTCACCACTCTCTCTCAAACAAGAAATTAGGATTTGAAAGCAAGAAGGGATTCTCCAATTGATTGAAAAAAATCTCCAATAGAGTGCAAAAAATCTGAAGTCAGAAAGTAGAAATCATTAGTTGGTGTAACATAATCCATCAATTAATATTCGACATGTTAAAATACACCTATTTGGATTGCATAACTGATACTCAAGTATAAACCCCAGGAACAAATAAAAGAAGAGGAATAGGTTTGCTTCTTAACAAATGGGGCAGAGAATCTTCAATGCTTTGCAATAACAAAGAGAAAACCATTTTATTTGCAAACACGCCCTCGGAAAACAAAACAAGGAAAAACAGCACAATCATGCCATCGCCAGAGAAATAACAACACAACCATTAACCAAGCCAAGAAATCGCACAACAAACTCTCAAACATAAGAAATAATGCAGGTGAGGATCTAAGAGTAAGGAGAAAAAAACTAGAAGGAAAAAGGGTATAATGTCAGAAGGCACCTTTATGGTCAAATCAAGCTCCAATCAGATGGCACTTGAGAATTTACTTTGCTAATAGCACAAAATCTAAATTCTAAAACTCAAAATCTTTATCCTACCTTTTCTAAGCAAACAAACTGGGCCAAAAAAGGTGAAAGCTTTTTGAACAATTGAAGATTAAAACCAAACCATGACGAAAGATCAAATAAAAAAACAAGATCAAGAAACTTAAAAGGAAAATAAAAAAGCCTAGATGGATACAAACAATTCAAAGTCCTCGAATTGCCCAACTACTAAAACCAAACCCGTATCCCCTGCTTCACCAATAAATTCATATAAAAAACAAACCCCTGGAAAAAAGTCAAACCAATCCACAACAATTCTTAAATATCAAAATCTTCACACTTCAATTCCCTCTTACAGTTCCAAAGCAAAACACAAAACCCACGACTTATTCCAAATCCAAAACCAAAATGCACACTCAATTGCACTGAAGTCAACCCCTCCCCTTCCTAAATATCAAAATTTTCACACTTCAATTCCCACCCCCTGTTTGGTTCCCAAGAAAATAAAAGAAGCAATCTTTTCTTGCAATAAAATTCAAAAGTATACTGAATTAGCCATTCACTTGACCAGCCTAAAACACTCACTTAGATCCATGCAACCATACAACAATTCTTAATACCAACACAACCCACAAAAACACAACAAACATAAAAAAAGATTCATTCTTTCCTCTCCTTTCACTTCCTTTTCCTCAATTCTTTCCCTCAAAACCCAAACAACAAACATGAATCAAACCCCCCCCCCCCCATCAACTAAAAAAACCAATGAATGAGCCAAAAACAATAACAACACCTGATAAAGCTGAACAGAGAAGAACCCAGATCTCAAATTCTCTCAATCAATTCAAAAACTTGATTCAAAAAGATCAAATATTTCTCCCGTTATTGGCTGTTCAAGATCTGGTGCCACCCAAGAACCACAAAAATAAAATTAAAAACAAAAACACAATAACCTAGAAAGGAAAACACTTTATATTTACATATATAGCGAGAGGTAAGAGAGTGTTTGTGTCTGTCTCTGTGTCTTCGTATGATCCGTTTATGTGTGTTGTGTTTTGTTGTGAGTTTCTTCTTCTCTCTGTTGTTTTGCTGGCTCTCTCTCTCTCTCCCTCTCCCTCTGTCTTAATATATATTTTTCTCTCCCTCTTACATCCAAAAATGGTAAGAAAATGGAGAAGTCTTCCTATGTGGTATCATCCGGTCGTTATTTAGGGAGGGGCTGGCTCTGTTCCAAACAGAAAAACAGGTAGGAAATTCAAGCCGGCGGATTATTTTTGTTAATTAAGTAGTAATTAAATTGATTAATGATTCATTACGGTTTTCTTAATAGTATGACCATGCTTGCTTTGATTATTTGATGGATAAATTAGGAAAAGAAAAAAGAAAAAAAAAAAAAAAAGGAAATGTGTCTTGTTGCATGTTAGGAAGTGATCTCTGGGTGCCGGTGTTTTGAATTGAGTTGGAAAATTAAGGATGTGAAATGACTTAAACACCCTTGTAATTTTAATTGACCATACTCATAGATGCGTGTGTGTGTGTGTGTATATATATATATATTAAGCTTTGGTTTTGACATGTTTATAAGTGTAAAAAAAAAATTAAAACTCTTGGTGTGTACATCTATTTTCTCAATTAAAAAAATATATTATTGGTATAAGAGGTAAGATTTTGTGTTTCGAGGTAGGCTTAAAACTAATTTAAGATATCATTCATTATAAAATAAAAATAATAATTATGGGGTCAATGTTTTTTTTCTTTGCTTTAGTACAAGAGATTGACTTTTCAATTTCTTATTGATTTGTTGAAATTTTCATAGATATTTAGGTGTAGGGAGGCATAGTTGGAACAATTCAAAGTTCCAAAGAAAAAAAATAAGACAACAATAAACTATAAATTATAATTTATTAGTGGAAATTTCAATTAATTACACAATTATAATAGAACACTAGGGCCATGATTTAGGATCTAATCTTAATCCTTCTATTATTTCATTCTCTCTCTCTTCTCTTTTTTTTTTATTTTTATTTTTATGAGTCCTTATCCACCTTTTGGGAATTGGTCCTTTTTTTTTAATTCTTATTATAATTATGATGTGATTTAGAGATATTGACTTTTCTTACCTAATTCCTTGTATTGATGGTTTCAGAACTGTTACCATTGAATCAAACAACTACCCTAAATGGAAGGATCTTGCTTGCTGTGATCAAAATACATATAAAAAAATGAATATTTTCTAAAAAAAATAGAAAATAAAATCCTTATTAATTGTTTACCATGTTTTTATTGCCCTACAGCAAATAAATGAATTAAAAAATAGAAAAAAAAGGAGTAATAATTTAATTTCCAATTTTACATGCCATTTTGTTGCAGGCTAGGTTGCATCTGCCAAAAGGGTCAAACTAAGCTCTATTTAATTGCTAAGCATAGTTTTGTTCAAATTATTTAATTTTCAACTATGTAGGAACGGAAAAGGAAAGGTCTCACATTGATTTGATCGATCTGACTGTTTCTAAGAAATACTCTGCCGCTAACAAAGATAATTTAATAATGGGTATGGAACGGTCCTTGTAAGCATTCTCCTTTTCCTTTTCCTTTTCTTTTTCTTTTTTTTTTTTGCATTAATAAAAGTATTTTTAAATTATTCTCGTACACTTTCACTAAATCATTCTTGGATCTAGTTTTAAGAAGTGGTATTGGACTTGCCCGTATGAGCTGTATTTTAAATTAATCTAGAAAGTAGTTTGCTAGGTTGATTGTACAAGTCTACTCGGTCAAGATTTTTAATGATTTTTTGCTTAAAAAATTTCAAAACAATTTTATTTTACTTATTTTTTAAAAAAATTTAAAAATAATATTTTTTTTAATTAACTCAGTTCAAATGAGGTTAATTCACTTAGTCCATAATTAAAATTTCAGGAAAAATAAATCAATTTAACGATTTTAAAAATAATTTTTTATATCATTTTAAGATTCAAACCTTCATCAATTTACTAATAATCTACAAAATAAAGTGAAGCAATTAATTTTAGATGTTTACTAATTAATAACGATATAATTTTTTTTTTGGCAATTATTATTGGCTCATTTGACATTTGATAAGGGCTCCCACACAGATGACACATTTCTTCACGTGGAGAGGGTCTGCTGTTGACCTAAACATACTTAATTAAATGCTCGAACAAATCATGCAAAATAAAATAGGATTCGTTGTTTATTTTTCTCTTGAAACTTTGTAACATGGCTCGTGAGCCACAATTATGTGTTCACACTATATATTAAATATTCAATCATTTTTTAAAACTTAATTACCCTATGAAAAAAAAATTATCTGTCATGTTATCTTATGATCGATGAACAAATTTTCAAATGCTAAGCTTGTGTTCATGATTCGAAGGATCTCGGAGTAAGTAAATAGATAAATAAAACAAATATTTTAATTTTTACTATTGTTTGGTTATAAAATAGTCATTTGCTTCAAGTTCTTTCTCTCTGTTTGGAATTCTGTTCTAACTCATGGGAAATGATATGCTTTTATTGAGGAATTATCTGGCATAGAGACTCGCCGTTTCCTCTTCTTTTCCTGTAAAAACAATGTATTGTTACTCAATTTCTTTAAAAAGTATTGTTAATTTCTGGCATATATATATTGTTTTTATTGTTGAATGGTACTGGAATCAAATGGGAAATGATTTTCTTTCAACTATGAATGCTAATAATTTAATACAATGACCTTAAAATGAATTTTTTTCATATATTCATTCATTTAAATAGCATTTATTTATGTAGTATTTGATTAATATTTTAGAACTGAAAAGACAAAGAAGGTAAACATATAATAGATATATCTTTATGTATTTTTAAAGTACAAAAATTTATTTCAAAACTATCACATATTTATTTTATATTTCTACATGTTTAATCAAATATATTTATATTTTCATTATTTTTGTTTTTTCTGTCTTAAAAACAATAATCAAATACTTATATACAAATGACTTTCTTATTATGTGATAAGAAAATCTTAAAAGTAATTCATGAATGCCCTAAACGTTTTTTTTTAAAAAATAAAATAAAAAAGTCAATAAGTTTATAATATGGAATGTTAGATCTAACCCATCTGATTTTCTTTTGGGTTTGAATAAAAAAAAAAAAAACTCCTCATTGGTTTAATGGTTCGCAATTGAGTGATTGTCCCCAACCTGAATAAAAAAAACAATAATCAGCTGAATTTTAAATTTATTTTTAAAAAGAGCCTTATAATATTTTCATTGATTTACTAAAAAAAAAACTCTTATTACTTCAACGTAGATTCTTTTATAGCTTTAATATCTTGGACAAGTTGAATTAAAAAAATAAATGTAAGGTCAACAGCTCCAAAGAAAACTATATTAATATTATTGAAAAGGTATGATCCATCTTATCTTTTTTCCACAAGGAACCTAATTAGCTGTCATGTTTAGTCTCTTGGGACACCCATAAGCTAATCACACCTCTTAATTATTTTCTTAAACTCCTTAGAGATCTATCCACGTAACCCCCATTTGCTTAGTGCCACAATAATTGCTTAGTGTGCCCTAAAGCCCATCATCCAACATTACGGCCTCCACATTCTTAACAAGTTTGTTAAATATTTATAATTTAATTATTTGAGATTAAACTTTTTTAATATTGTTGTAGAAGAAAAGGTTTTTAATATTGTATGTAGGGATTTAGGAGAGTACTTGAGGATTTATTAGCCCTAGATTCAACAAATGTACGTCTCCATGTAAGCTCACATATCTCCCTTCCTTTCCTTTTCTTATATTCCACTCCTAACTACTTGGGACATTGATTTTTAGATTACTTTGCACCAAAATAAAACACCCTTTTGGTTAGGAGTGTGATAATTTTTAATTTTAAATGTATTTAAAAAATATATTTCATTTAAAAATATCAAATTAATATTTTTAGTGCTCTGATTTTAAAAATAAAAAAATTATTTAAAAGCATGTTTGAGTGAGAAATACTTTTGAAAAATTTGATGCACTACAATATCAATCTTTAATAATAAATAAACTCGTTTCATTTCATCCTTTAAGTTGATTAAAAATATCAAATCAATCATTTTATTTTAACTTTTAACATATCAAACCTCATACTTTCCGATGTATTGTCAATTGCGGTTTTTCGTCAGATGTGTACGTGTGAGAGATAAAATATGAACTTTTGTTGCACAAAGAGACCACATGTGACTAAATTGAAAGTTTGAGGGTTGTAAAGGCTGATTTGATGAAATTATTGGTTAGTTACAACATCTAGTTGTGTTTTTGTTTAATTGGCACCTTAGCTGCATCATTAATAAGAGATTCAATTGCATTGAAAGTTTATTTATAATAAAATTGAGAAACTCTAAAGTCAACTAACATTATAGGTAAAGAAACCATGGATAATCATAGCATATGATCAGGGGTAAAGCCAACTGGGGGCAAGAGGGGGAAATTGCCCCCTTAATTTTTTTTAAAAATACTTTTTACATTAAAATATTAATATAACAGCCTATATCTTGTAAAACAAATTAAACAAAAAATAAAATAAAGTAGAAAATGACATGGTTAGAGAAAGGCCACAACTTATAAGTTTATATCTCAATAATTTTTATCTTCTTGTTATTTTTTTCTTGTCAATTTCTTTGCATCTTTTTTCATGTAGGTTGATTTAATTTTTATTCTTTCTTGACTTATTTGTATTAGATGGATATATGTCATACTCACTTTTTAGAATTTCAAGATTATAATGATTCTTGAATTTTTAGTGTCAGTTTCAGTTCCAATTTTCTAAATAACAAATTTCTTGAATTTACAAGGTTTAAATTAATTTCATTTGATGTAAGTCAGTACATATATTTTAAATTCATTTTTTTTTATATAACATATATCTACTTAATATTAAATATTTATTAGTAATATATACTCTCATTTTAAAAATCTTGGCTTAGTCACTGCATGTGATTAGGATTAAAAAACAGTAGAACATCAAGCCATGAAACTGGTATAACTCCAATTGTGCGAGCTTGTTCCGATCCTCCTGCATATGCATGTGCACACTTGCTATCATCATCCATTTTTTTAGGAGGAAAATTGCAAAATAGAGTGAGAATAATTATATATATATATATAAAGAAATTAACCGAAGAAAATGAGAAGTAATTAACGAGGAGCTAAATTTCACTTGTATGCTATTTTATTTTCTCTCTCTTTTTTTCTATTTTTGTGAATGTAAAAGGAAGTAATGTTTAGCTAAACAACAGGGCCAAAGTCCAATAATTATAGAGTGACTCATAGCTTATTTGATTTCTCCGTGTTATCGATGCCGATGGGGTGTGTGTTACCTCTGCAGGAAGGAAATGGTTTAAAAGATAGATTTAATACTTGATCCGGAATTGAACTTCGATAAATCTTGAATTATGGATTAAATAGGTTAATTCGAGTTAATTAAAATGATACTAATTATTTTTATTTTATAAAAAAATAAAATAATATTATTTAAAAAAAATCAACAAGTTTTGACCGAGTTAACCAAATCATATATTATTCCAAGTTTTTAACTGCATTATACCAGATCGATTTTCCCTCTATTTTTATTAAAACATGGCCTCATCCAGACCTTAAATCACAAGTCAATCCACCATTTATATTTTAAAATAATGGTTAAAACAAGCTCATTCTTGTAATAAACTTCTTTTATCTTTTAAAATCATACTAATAAGACTCACTTGAATTCAATTCAGGACTTGAGTTGCAACTAGTCATTTTAAGTGGGGGTAATGATTTTCGGTTCGATTCAGTTTTTATATAAAAAAATAACCAAACTAAATTTAAAAAAACAAACCAAAACCGAACTAAAACCGGTTCATACCAACCGATTTCGGTTCAGTTTTTTAGGAAAAAAACCGGTTTAAACCGGTTTGGCTTAGTTTTTTCTGGTTTGGCTCGGTTTTTTCGGTTTTGGCTCGGTTTTGGCTTGGTTTGACTCGGTTTTTTTCCGGTTTGGGTTCGGTTCGGTTTTTTCGGTTTCAGACTTATAAAATCAAAACCGAACCGAACCGGTTAGTTTTTTTTTAATTTTAATCGGTTTAATAAGTTTTTTTTTCACGGTTTGGTTTTTTCGGTTATTTTTTTCTGGTTTTCTTGGTTTAATCGGTTTTTCGGTTTTTTTGCTCACCATTAATTCTAAGCTATGTTTTTTAAACAATCTTGAAACAATATTGTTTTAATAATAATAAAAAAAATGGTTCAAAGTAAAACCCATTCCAAACTAGTAAATCATCATGTTAACTGCATAATTTTGAAACCCGGACCAGCCCATCAGGTCAACCCAGGACCAGGCCGACCTGGGACCGGTCCGGGTCTAAATAAAAACCCACTGGGAAGTTAGCCCGGTGAAACCCGGTTGACCCGACGAGTCGACCTAGAACTTGGTTGACCCAGGTAAACCCGGCTGAGACCCAGCTACCTTCTTCTTTTTTCTTTTTTTTATCAAAACAAGTATCCCTTACCTCACCTGAAAACAAAAAGACATCCCTCCTTCAACAGCTAAATATCTCTAATCTGTACTTCAATATCTCAACAAAAATCTTGCAAAATTTTTCAAATATTCTCCAAAATCCTCCAGCAGAAACTTCTTATATATGATCAAAAGCTTCTCCCCACTGAACTAATTTGGAAAAATAAGAACTAATGCCCTAGATTACAGGCCAAGCTGATTGGATCTAGTCACAGATGAGAAAAACGATAGATTTATTTCAATGCCAGAAAAAAGCGAAATCCAAAAAAAGAAAGAAGAAAACAATATCCCCTACCTCACCTGAAAACACACCTCTAGAGTTTCAAATTCCTTAACCAAGTTCTCCTCGCTCGTAACTTTAAACTAACAAGATAAATTGATTTTCTTCTTATTATTTAAACAATCACTGCAGCACCTTTTTGAATCTTCCTTTGTTTCTTTCTCTTGTTCTCTTCCCTTCAAAAGTCAGATCCATCCCATAACCCTTGCTCTCTTTCTCACAGATCTCTTTCAAAACTCCTAAATTCTCACTAATTCTGGAGGTTCTTGTTTCAAAGTTCAAGTTTTTTTGAGTTTTTGGTGCTGTATTTTGAGAGATAGTGAATAATTTAAAGTGGGGGCTTGATGGTTGTTTACAAGAAGATAACTTTGAAACAGAGAGTGACAAGACAATAGATTTTACGGTTACTTAAAGTATGATAATTGTTTTTTTTTGTTGACCCGGGTTAATCCGGGTAATTCATCTGACTCGTGACCCGATCATTTGATTGGGTAGATCACCGGATTGAATTTCAAACTATGTGTTAACCTGTTAGGCTAGTTTTATAACCATGTTGGAATGCAACAAACGTTTCTCTCACTCACCTTTGTTTTACATATGATCTGAAGATATTAATTTAATGACAGTCCTAAAGCTATGATGGCTATTAATTTAGTGACAGAAATTTAATCCTTTGAAGAGAGAGATTTTCTACACAAAAGCCTGTCTAATGCTCTCATCTCATGCTTTGAAACTTCAATGTTTAAAGTACGTTTCTAATCACTGTCTTTTCAGATTGGAACTCATTAATTACATCAGTAATTCTCAGCATTTAAGTTTATCCTTCCTTCTGCGATTAAAGCTGGTGAGCAGAAGTACCACTCTTTTTTATGGGATAGTAAAGATAATCCTTTTGCTTGTAGTAACCCAAATTTTTACTTTTATTTTTGTATATTTCAAAAAAAACAAAAAAAATAAATCTTTTCAATAAATAGTCTTTTTTATTAATTTCATTGGTTTTTGTGTGCTTAAAAGTAATCATAAAAAATACAAAAAAACAAAAAAAAACACATAGCTAGAGTTAGACTGGACTAATAATCATTATAGACAAAAATTGAGTTTGGAAATTTCTAGGCCATAATCAAGGCTTAAATTGAAGAGAAAATTAAGAAAATAAAGTTTAATCTGATTTAATTTGGCTAAGATTAAAAGAAATTTGAAATTCAAGGATGAGTTGAAAATAAATAGTTAATTTAGAAATTAATTAAAGGCTTAATCGAAGAAAAGATTGAAAATGAAAGTCAATTTGACTTAAAAATAAAAAATCGAAGGATGAAGGACTAATATGAGAGAAACAGAAGAATCAGAGGGCATGTTGTAATTTAATCAGGAATGAAATTGAAAACAAATTAAGAAATAAAGGTGAGAATTGACTAAAATTAGAAAATTGAAAGCACAGGAACCGAAAAGCAAAAGGCACCAAAGTGAAAGGACTGGTCTAAAATTAGTATGATTAAATTAGAAAAAACCCTATTCCAATTGAGAAAGAAAAACAACACTGTTTCACATTAAATGATACGGTGCGTTTTGATTAAATTGGAGAAGAACACCCTTTGAAGATTCAAAGCAAACGATGTCATTCTGTTCTTTAATTTTGCAGAGTTTTGGGCAAGGCAGAAACGGCTAGCTTTCACACGATCTTTAAGCTTAATTTCTGATCTTGATTGATTCTCTTGACAACGTACAATGCAAGAAATGTGTTCTCTAAGAGGTCAGCAACAATCACGATTTAATTCCTTGAATCAACTTGAGATCTTGAGCTAAATCCACACGCTCAATCAACATCTTTTATAGACCATAATCTAGCCTTTCCATTCTTGTTTAAGATCCAGCCTTTAAACTTTGATTCTCTCCCAACATCAGCTTTCCAAGTTATACATCAGCTTCTCGAAGACGTTGATACATCAGCCTTCCAAGTTCGAGCTAATGAAGGCAGCCTTTTATTTGGAACTGTAGATCCAGTTATGAAATAAAAGCACAGCAAGTAGCTCTAGACATTGCAGGTACTCCCTCCATTCCTATTTTATATTTTATGTTTGCTGTTTGATGTTGCTTCTC
>Ga0325405_1000988_pt1 | contig 28592 bp, 29 predicted proteins | sample PopdelMetagenome_21_FD_205663 | JGI IMG/M metagenome (GOLD analysis project Ga0325405, IMG submission 205663) | Populus deltoides microbial communities from Bellville, Georgia, United States - Xylem-Control-R2 | ecosystem: Host-associated > Plants > Phyllosphere > Stem > Wood/Secondary xylem... | reverse complement strand
AGGAGAAAAAGAAAGAAAAATTTATTGTTGATAAATCATCCCCCACCACCACCGCCCATTAAAATAAATGACGTGGCAATGCTTCCATTAAAATAATAAAAAGGCATTTCTGGCCTCTTAAAATACTGCCCGGGCTTCTCGTAGTGTTTGGCGCTTGGGCAAACACGCCTGTCATCCATGTTGTTTTTCATTTTCCTGCTTTCACGGCGACCACTGAATTGATACGTGAATCTTTGCTGAACCAAGAAGTAAAGGGTATTCTTGCCGGCCTTTTCTCCACGATCACATATATTCACATCAGAGCTGCTGTGAGGGCCCCTGTTTGACTATTGCTGTGGCCTAAAAAATTCTTAGCCACCAATAATAGCCCTGGCCCAACTCAATTCATAAGCCTGGGCTTTCAGTATATTCCCGATTCTCAGAATCGAGATGTGGGCCCCTTTTATAAAAGATCTCGAAGCCCAGACCCATTCACAGCGTGAACTTTTTCACGCCGCCTAACTTCCCGTTAACCTAAGTACCAAAATAGGGGGGATAACTACAAATCAGCCCCCGACCTTCTAATCTTTGCTAAATATAGCTCAATGTTCCGATGGGTCCCCCACCATATTATCCAACAGGTCTCATCGGGGAAGCACGTGCTTGAATTTAAAATAGCTGGGAGGAAATTAAAAAATAATAATGAGTATAATTTGCTAGAGTAAAGTAAAATAATAATAATAATCAACTCTCTTTATTTAGTAAATATAGCCATTCTCTCGTTGTTACCTTTTCTTTTTCTCCTTTTCATTTTTGTATTTTAAAAATACTTTCAACAAAATTTAATTTTTTAATTTTACTTTAAATTAATATTTTTTAGTGTTTTCAGATCATTTTGATACGCTAATATCAAAAATAATTTTTAAAAAATAAAAAAATATATTATTTTAATATACTTTCAATTAAAAACTACTTTAAAAAATAATTACAATCACATTTTCAAACATGTTTTACCTCTTCCCACCGCAACCCAAGTTTATTTTGTTATCTTGCGATCCTTTACTGCAAGAATGCAATACTAACAAAAACTCATTTCTCGTCATTCATTCTTCATCAGTTTTATTTTTTTTACATTAATTTTAAAAATTGAATTCGTGCTATACAGTAACAATTGTTTTTTAAAAATTACCATTGAAAAAAATCCAAGAAACCCAAAATCCATCCTGCTCAATGACATGTTGTTTGCCTGCAAATGACTGATTGCATACCATTACTCTGATGTCATGCACGATAAATATGATGTAGGCAAAACCTGGACCAACAATTGGCCTGGTTATTTTTGCAGGACTTGTTAGGACAACCTGTAACTTGAGTGACGCAATAAAACCTGTTTTTATTTTTTTTCAACAAATTGAAAATTCAAATCAATAGATAGCTAGTAGCTCAGGTCCACATTTGTTTTTTATAGGATGTCCATGAATATTTCCACGCGGAACAAATATTCTCGGGTTTCTTCAAAACAAAAAGGCCATCATTACAAAAATAATATTGAAGGAGTAGTTGTTTTAGACAGGGGAGGGAGAGAATAAAAAAATAATGGTTTTAGTTAAATGAGAAACAAAAACAAAAGGTCTAAAATGCACAAGTGTTGCTTCACGCATGTTCAGGGTCAATCAAAGATTTTTTTAATGTTGGTCTTAACCTTGTACATGCACACTGATTATTATTTTTTTTATTAGTAATTAGCTCATATTAAAATTCATATTATTTTTTTTAATTTTTCAATATAAAATATAAAATTCATCAGTGTATATACTTCACGTTAATAGAAAGAAAATTGTGTTTTTTAATATAAAATAAATTTTTTTATGTTTGATTTGAGATGAAAAATACTTTGAAATAATCTTTTTAAATTTATTATTCACAACAAATATAATCTATTTTTATATAAATTGTTTCTAATTTTTTAATATATGATATTAAAACTTTAAATATTATTTTTTAAGTTAATGTAAATTAATCTATGTAATCTAGGACCCAGCCTTGATGCATAAACTCCTGATAATATTTAATTAAGTTTTGAAGGTTGGAGACAGATACGCGAAGTGCATCATTGGCTGGGGGCTAATCCGCAGTTTTCACGTAATAATAATGATAATAATAATAGCAAAAACCTTACCGTCAACCTCCAGCAAGAACAACTGAAGACGACACGTGTTAATCACAGCTCACGGTAACCTCGTCCTCCTCCTTCCTATTTCCTGTCCGAAGTTTTTGACCAGGTCCACTGCGTCCTTTACATCCGCAACAACTCTTGACACTCAGAAAATCACTTTCAAAAACCCTAATCACGTATAAAAATTCAAAACCCTTTTTTCCTCTCCAATGCAAAAAATAGAAACTAAAAAATCTCCTCCATTTTATACCCTCTCCAACAAACATTGCTCCTAATCTCCTAACACCGCCAAAATTATAGAAAACCTCCTCCTATGATTCCCAGGATTTGATAAAAGATCAAAATCCAAATCCAAGAATCCCAAATTTCAGCTTATTTTTGATTCCAATTTGAAGGAACTATACTAGGGTTCAATGGATCAAAACCACATCGAATCAAATTCCTACAAATATCTAATAACAAACAAATCATCTTCATGGCTCGAAATCCGATTATTCTACGTAAGAGTAACTCCTTGCGTTATCGAAAGCGTACCCGACCACCTGACCATCCGCCATCTCCGTCGTTCAATCAGCACTCCACTCGAAATCAACGGCTCTAAAATCCCCTCCTCTGATTCCGCCTCCTTAACCCTCCGTCGCGACCGCCTCAACAAGGAATCATCGGAGGTCACATATGTTAGCACGGACAGCGTGCGCGTCACCCGCGGGGTTGAATTTGAAGTATTAGATAACAAGGACATGGTTTTGTGTGGGTCGTTGGAGAGGATCGAAACGACATCGTGGGGGAACAATGGGGGTGTAGGGGGGTTGGAGAATGATGCGAGGACAGGGTGGAGTTTAGAATGCTGTGTGGCGGCTGGTGTTTTTGAAGGGAACTCGGTGTTTAAATTGGGGGTTTCGGCGCCGGTGATCGAGGTCTATATTGCTGGTTGCTGTGGAGGTGTGCCGGTGATTTTGACGAAGACCATTTTGGTTGGTCCCATGAAGAAACCGTCCAGGTATGCGATGCTCGATGCGATTCCAGAGGATGAGGAGTTGGATAATAGGAAGCAAAACGGTGTTATTAGTAATGGGTTGGTTAGACAACGCACAGTTCAGGTAAATTAATCCTGTTGTCATTAATGCATCTCTCTTTGTTTGGATTTTTAATCAGAAATAGAATGATGGGAAATTTAATAGTTTTGTTTTAGAGAAGTTAATCAGGAAATGCAAGTCTTTTGTTGTGTATTGGTTGTTATGTTGTAGGGAAGTGCGGTTGTGAATGTTGTAGGCTTTTTGTTTGATTGCCTTATCGTTGCTTAAGTTGGATTGAAGTTACGTGAGTTTAGTTAATTCTGATTATGATTTTATTTAAGTTCTGTATAATGCAGGTAATGTGGATTTTGATGTTGATCGTGTTGTTTTAAGTTGTAGTTCTGCAATGTGTCTGAGCACTGGAGCATTAGGTTTGCTGGTCCTTGTTCTAAATTGTGTCCAGTGAATGTAATTGTATGACGATTTTTTCCCCCTGAATCTATCTACTGCACCCACATTTTTTATTTCATGAGAAGTAGGTGCAGCCTCTTGAACCACTTGTTTATTTGGCGAGAGAGAGGAAGGCAGCTTCTATGTAACATGAGTGTCTCCCTTGAAATTATTACTACCTGTACAAGTCTATCAATTGATTAAATTGTGGTGCAGCTTGGAGGTGGTCACAAATGATTTGTTGGATAACGTGCTCCTGTCTTCTTGAAATAAATCATGCAAATACGTGTTCCTCAACGGAAGCAATTACGGTCTTCTAGATATTCAACTGTAGATCAGCTTTTAGAAGCTTAACAAACTCTTGCACTGGACAAATTGGAAAATTTTCTGATATACCGAGGACATCTTTTTTTCATGTGTTGATCAATGTGAATCATGATGTGCATAGCTGCTTAGGTTGAATACAAGAGCATGATTCAATATATATTGAGTGATTTTCTGATGATGTATTTTAGAAAGGTTGTTGACACATCAGTTTACTTGGAATAGCATCCCTTCATCAGCAATTTGTGATATTCCAATTGCTCATCAACATTGGGCCCTTGTGCAGATTACTGAAGCTGAAGATGATGATGGCTATGAACCAGATGAGAAAATTGGAAGCCAATACTACTCAGAAGACATGTATTATGGTGAGGATGGGCAACTCTCATGGTTTAATGCTGGTGTGAGAGTTGGTGTTGGAATTGGCCTTGGGATGTGTCTTGGTGCTGGCATTGGTGTTGGACTGCTCATGCGTTCATATCAAGCAACTACGAGGAATTTTAGGAGGAGGTTTTTTTGAACCGGGTATTTTCTGTCTAAGAGCTTGTTACTGTGGATGAACAAAAACAGCTGGAAATATTTCAGAATGTAGAATTACATCTGTAATATTGCTCAATATACGAAGTCGAAGGAGATGGGGAACATATAAGGCAGGCTTGATCTGTTAAGTGTGAGTTTCGGTAAATGATACGGAACTTGTACAGTATTTTTGTATGGTAGTTGTAAGATCTATATATATTGACAAGGAGACCAGCTTAAAGTTCGTCATCTCATTCCTCTAGTTGCTTAGAAGATCATGACTTGTGGTGGTCCAAATGGAAGTCGGATATAATGCAAATTTGCTTAAATATTTGGACTCGCAGAGCTTGGGAGTAGACTCTGGAGGGAATGACAGCCTCGATCTTCCGAAGAACCTGCAAGAGATATGCAGGCCTGCATGGGTTTTTGGTGGTGCCAGTGTGCCTCTATAAAAATGCATATAGTTTTCTGGGTCCTGTAGTGTATTTGTGTAGCTCTCTCTCTAATGTAAGTGTAACAGGTTTATTTTCTCTTGTTTCAAACTCAAAACTACCGCGTCTCATTTTTGCATTTAATTAATTTGTTTCAAGCTGTTTGTTGCATTTCTGAAATAATGGGGAAGTGTTTTGACGACATATCATATCGTAGTGCTGTTATTTCTGTGATCTGATTTTTGCTATCTTTGGAGGAACGTAGAAGCATTGAACCAGGTATTTATTTCCATTTATCCCCAGGCTAATAACGTGTGTTTGGCAGTGTGGTTGTGGTTGTTTTTCAAATAATTTTTTATGCCGAAATACATGCCAATGATATTTTTTTATTTTTTAAAAATTATTTTTGACATCAGTACATCAAAACGATTTAAAAAGTACAAACCGCACTTAGTTTTAATAAAAAAAAAAATTCAAAATTTAACAAAACACAGTTGCAAACACAATACCAGACACACCCTAAACCCATATGAAATGCTAGTTTTTCTTTTTATACACTCCCCCTCAAGTGCACTTTTACTTTTTATGTGAAAGGCCTTCGAAACCGGCTTTCACCAGTGGTGAAATGACAACTGACAGGGCGGGGAAGGTAAATTCTTCTGACAGTGGTTTTTCAAATTTTCACTTCCTCCTCTTGTAAGAAAGAAAAACTGCTAGTGGTTTAACGAAAGCCGCCCAAACAGGGTAATAGCAATACTTCACCGTCTCTAATTAGCGACCTATGTTGTTGGTAGCGACTGGCAAAACCCTGGTCATGGTTGCAGTTTTTTTTTCCCTTCCACGTGGGTATCCTTACTGAGAATAAATCTCTAATGGGTAATGATGGTCTTAAAAAAACACTAAGTCTAAATAAAATAAAAAATAAATGAAGTGAGGGACTCGAAGTCATCGAAGCATTACTGCAGCTTTTCAAAACCCCAAGGACGAGGGGTCAGAAATAGTCTACTGCTCTAGACAAGCAAGGGTAGGGTAGGGGAAGGGACTTTTCACCATCTCCCTCCCATCCAAACCATGGGAAGCAAAAACAAACCAACAGAAAAAACGACACTCCATCAGCCTCTTTCTCTCACATTTCAGTTCACAAATAAGTAAATAAAAAAGAAGCTCTTTTCCCTCCACCTCCATCTTACCCACCCAAAAAATGGCCAAATTCCTCACGTTAAACCCTAACAAGTACAAAAAATTGTAAATGAGCGCCACGACTACCAGATCTTTAGCGACAATGGCACACCGCCGTAACACTAACACTCCTCCTCCTCCTCCACAACAACAACAACAACAACTTATCCCTCTTGTTGTCACTCTCAACTGCATCGAAGATTGTGCCATCGAACAAGACTCCTTATCCGGCGTCGCTTTAATCGAACACGTCCCTCTCGGCCGCCTCTCCGATGGCAAGATCGAATCTGCCGCTGCCGTCCTCCTCCATTCACTCGCTTACCTCCCACGCGCCGCCCAACGCCGTCTCCGTCCTTACCAGCTCATCCTATGCCTGGGGTCGGCTGACCGAGCTGTCGACTCCGCTCTCGCTGCCGATTTAGGTCTCCGGCTTGTACACGTGGATAGTTCTCGAGCCGAGGAGATCGCTGATACGGTTATGGCTTTGTTTCTAGGCTTGCTGCGCCGGACGCATTTGTTGTCAAGACATGCCTTATCAGCTTCCGGTTGGCTTGGCTCGCTGCAGCCGCTTTGTAGAGGAATGAGGAGGTGTAGAGGTTTGGTATTGGGCATTGTTGGTAGATCTGCATCAGCTAGATCTTTGGCTACTAGAAGCTTAGCTTTTAAAATGAGTGTGCTGTATTTTGATGTACACGAGGTACTTATTCAAGCACTTTAGAATTTTCAGTTATTCAAGTTGCTTAGATAAGTGTTGATTTTGATGCCAAACAATGTCGTTTTTAGAATGTTTTTTGTTGCTTGTGAATTAAATAGGAGAAAATTGTTAGATTTTTTTAATAGGATTGGCTGATGGGTTAGTAGAGCCATTTGAAGTTAAAAGAATTTTTTTGTTTTGTGGATGCAGTTGATTTATGGGCAGATCAGAAATGATCTTCATTGTGATGTTTTATGGGGTTTATGTGGAGATAATACATTTCGTGCCTGTAAATATTTCCAAATTAGTTGGTTATAAGGCACAAGTTGTTTTCTTATCTTTGTAATGAAAGAAAATAAAATCTTGGTTTAGCATACCCTGTTATATTTGATAAGCTTGGCATTTGGAAGATGCAATTTGGGTATGATTGAGAAACATTCTTTTAGAAGTTGATTAGTTGTGGGATTTGATGTTTTTTGAAGTGTTACTACTTCTAATTTAATGCATTGACTTGTTGTGCACTCTTTTGCTTCTATTTTCTGGTGCCCAAGTTATTTGCATTTGCATTTGCCCTCCATTCACGTTTTTGCCTAAATTAAATAATGCAGGGGCCAGGAAAATTAACCAGGTCTTCTATTACATTTCCTTCAGCTGCTCGAAGAATGGATACTCTTAATGATTTACTGGCTGCGAGTGATCTTATTTCACTTCACTGTGCTTTAACTAATGAAACTGTTCAGATTATCAATGAAGAGTGCTTGCAACATATAAAGCCAGGCATATTACTCTCCTTACTCATTTTGAGAAGTTTGCAATGATTTACTTCCTGTTGATATTTATGTGGAAGGAACCTCTTTGCTTTCTTATAGGGGCATTTCTTGTGAATACGGGCAGCAGTCAGCTGCTGGATGATTGTGCTTTGAAGCAACTTCTGATTGATGGGACCTTGGCCGGTTGTGCCCTGGATGGTGCTGAAGGGCCACAGTGGATGGAAGCATGGGTATGTATGATTTATGAATTGGATTATGATGTTATTTTTAGGATATATACAAAAAATTTAAATGGAGTATGTTATTTCTTGGAATCTACAACGTTTCATGGCCAATTTGAAATATCAGTTACTTCATAAAAAAATTAATAACATACTCTCCCCCTTCTAAATAACTTAGCAAGTTAGGTTGGGTAGGTTGATGGACACCCCTAGTTGTCTCTGTTTAGTATCATTTCAGTGGTAACTAAAATGCCGGGCGCTATAAAACATGCTCCTTCCAGTTTAATTCAAAAAAGTTGTGGGCCTGTATGATTTATATTGCCTGTTGCCCTATTTAATCACCCTTTTCCCCTGTTAGTCAATTTGTATTTTTTTTATTTATACCAGTAGCCTACAATGTTCAACTGCGATCGAATGCTCATGTGGCATTGCTGCTTAAAGCAAATGTCTTGATTCATTTTGGCCTAAATCAACCGTTGCTTTTCTGAATATATATGTTCCTCAGGAAAAAACTCTATCCTCGTCATACTTTCCATTACTAGACTATGGATTGGAACAAAATCAAATTCTTTTTTTTTTTTTTGTAGTTTTAGATGGTAAAGGCCCTTATCGTTACACTTCCTGTTTAGATATAGTATGGTGAGCGGTAAGGGTTGAGGTCTCAAAGCACTGAGCATGGTCTTGATTTTTGGTGATGTTTGGAAAAATGTGTGCTGTAGACTAAGATTTTATGTGAATGTTGTATGATATTTAACTCAGAATATAGCACCTCTGACTGAGTGATCCATCCCAAACTTTTGCTTCAGGTAAAAGAGATGCCCAATGTATTGATACTCCCACGCAGTGCAGATTACAGTGAAGAAGTGTGGATGGAGATAAGGGACAAAGCTATCTCTATTCTGCAGTCATTCTTCTTTGATGGGATCATACCAAAGAATGCTGTTTCTGATGAGGAAGGGGAAGAAAGTGAAATAGGTGATGAAAGTGAACAATTTCACAGGCAAGACAAAGAAAGTACTCTGCAGGATTCTGTTGGTGAGCAATTGACCGATGATATTCCGCTAACTCCAGAAACCTCTCGCAAAAAAGTCAGTGGTCAATCAATAGAATCTACCAGCCAAGCTCAGGGTTCTGGCATGTCTCAAAATACAACCACAAGATCTGATGAAAGACGCAGCCGATCAGGCAAGAAGGCAAAAAAAAGACATGGCCGTCAAAAACCTCGACAGAAATCAGACAATCCTTCTCAATTAGAGAAAGAAAGTACTTCACATCAAGAAGATGATACTGCTATGAGTGGCAGTGATCAAGTCTCCAGTTCTCGGTTTGATTCCCCTGAAGACTCAAGGAGTAGGAAAACACCAATAGAATTAATGCAAGAATCAAGTTCAGGCCAGCTTTCAAGATCAGGCAAGAAGCTCAGTGGAAAGTCTGATGAGCTGCTCAAAGATGGGCACATTATAGCTTTATATGCAAGAGATCGCCCTGCACTCCATGTTTCCAGGCAAAGAGCTAAAGGAGGTGGTTGGTTCCTGGATGCTCTGTCAAATGTAACAAAAAGAGATCCTGCAGCCCAGTTCCTTGTTGTTTTCAGAAACAAGGTTTGTTTGGCAGGAATCATTCATGCCTTTACCACATTTTCCAACCAATTCATCATATTACAGTTGCTAGCATAATTGGATAGGTTAACTGTTGAGTTCACTAATGTGTTTTTGTGGACGCATTTTTTTGCAGGACACAATTGGGTTGCGCTCTTTTGCTGCTGGTGGAAAGTTATTGCAGGTACTTTATATCTTGTAAGATTAAGTAGTTGGAGAGTGCTGCTGTACTGGTATGATAAGAAGTTGCTGTTGATGGGCACTAATATCTGCTCAAGTTCTCATGGTGTACTAGTGTGATATGGTCGTGCTTCTACAACTAGCACCGTTCCTTTTCTTTTGCTGATAGGGCCTTCTTTACACACTTTGAGTTCTCGGAACATGTTTATAACTGTTGCATACTTAATCTTCGTATCTGTTGGTGGAGCATAGAATGTTTTTATGTATTGCTGCTTTACAGTGCATTGGTTTAGGGAAGTAGACATTTGCTGTGTGAAATCAGACTTTGGATTGATTATTTTGAGGGTTGCATGTTTTCAAAGAAGATAGAAGCTTATTATTGTTTAATCAGGCGCTCTTTTTGTTCTCAATTATGCTCTTCATTTGGAAAGCAAAATGAAAATTGTGCTTAGAGAATCTGCATCCATGATCTATGTCCTGTCATTCATTTTCCAGCATGATTGAATGGTAAATGCCTAGCTAAAATTCAGGTATCTTGATGTAATTATTTGGTTGCTTGGGATTAAGGTTGAGTTCTATTTTGAAAATCGCAGATTAACAGGAGAATGGAGTTTGTTTTCACCAGTCACAGTTTTGATGTTTGGGAGAGTTGGATGTTGGAAGGTTCTTTGGATGAATGCAGGCTGGTTAACTGTAGAAATCCTTTGGTACATTTCTCTCCTCCTTGTATTATGCTGCATGATAATTTTCCTCCAACTGTCTTAAACTCACTTGAGCTCTAATAAACAGAGATCTGTAATGGTTAATTATAGTCCCTCCAGCTAAAAAATAGTGGTGCTTAGATTGTTATTAAGATTAATTTTTCAGTAGGGCATCAACACACATGAAGCAGTGCATGGAATTTTGATAAATCCATCATTCTTAACTAGCTACCTGCCTTCCACCCTGCACTTGCACAGAGGAAATCCAATTCCTATTTACCTGTCCTCTCTCCTTTGAATTGCCTTAATTTGTGCAAAAAATTGCAGGCTATTTTGGATGCACGCGTCGAGATTCTGGCCGCCACAGGGGAAGATGATGGTGTTACTCGTTGGCTAGATTAGATTGTGATAGCAAGATTTGAGAAACCTAAACTTATTTTTTTGCCCATCTCACAATTCTTCTCAGCTACTCATTTTGTTTTCTCCTTAAGTTTGTTGTTTCCTCGAAACAATTTGTAAAAAGCATTCTTTTCTGTTTCCTTTTTTTTTTTTCCTTCTGGTTTTGTAAGTTATCAGTTATATATGCATCCATTACCCGTGGGATGTATGGCCCTCTTGCAGAAATGAATGTCCTTCATAATTTATGAGAACTGTCCATTGTTTCGTCAAATGGATCGTTGTTTCTACCTCAATGAATTAATGAAATTCCATTGCAGTGTCCATTTTGTAGTTGTCGAAGCTAGTAGATAGTTGTCAACCAATGCTTTATCATCATCTCTACCTTTTATTGTAGCTGCGCTAGCGTCTGGGCTTGTGAAGTAACTGCTGATCAATAACAGAACCTCTAAATTCGCTAAGGTGGGCGTGCTTTGAATCACTGAATAAGTTCGCAAGGCATTTCATCCTTCAATGATTCCAAAAATCCTTGACGGGAGAGAAGTCAGAATTTTTAAACAAGATCATACTACAGGTGGTTGAGCAAGATTTTCTGCTTCACTTTCTTTGATAATGCTGTCTTAATAATTAAATGCACTCGTGTATTAAGCTAATGTCTATTTGCAGTAAGCGCACAAAATTTTCTTTCAGGGTCAGTTTACATAAAAACAGAGATGCTAATGGTTTTTTTTGCCTGTAAGTATCAAGCTTGGTGGCCTTGGGCGGTGAGGCTGCGCTAATTCTTCCCTAGTGATCTGCAAGATTTCAGTTTTGGAATGATAAAGCCGTAGAGGTAACTCTAGATCCAGCAGGCCCTTAATCTAATAAAGCAAGAATGTACCATTGCTGCAGTTTGCAAAGGAAAGCTCACATGGTTTTTTGGAGCCCACAACTTGGCTTGAGAGAGGGGGAAACTATGGGGGACAGGAAAGCTTTTGCAATCGCCATTCGTATATACATACATAATGCTTCAACACCTCCAATCAATATCAGCTGATCTCGCACCGACCATTTACATGATCAAAATAATTGCTTAAAATTTCCTACTCGTGTTTCTGATCTCTAGTCTTAATCAATACTGCTTGATATCGACCAAAGTTTATCAGCTAATAATATTCGATCTTCTTCCGAAGCTGGAGTGGAGGTGGGGACAAATCTTAAGTTCGAATTCTACCTTCGTTTTGCGATCTGAAGGGGTCATTCTTGTTGTCACTCTTTATTTTCTATCGGAGGCCTGTGTTCAATTATACAAAACAGCTCACAAATATTCTCAGATTTCCGAACGAAGCATCCATCTGCAACTACAATATTTACGATAATTTTTTTTATTTGAATCGGATGGCCTAGAGAGCAAATGCATTTACTGAAGTTTTTTATTGCTAAATATACAGCACGTTGTCTTGGATACATCGTTGCCCGATGTTACGAGAGTATTTGCTCAGGAAATTCTGTTGGGGACTTTAATCAATACAGGGATCAACAAAGTAAGCAATTTCTCGGTCGCTGTCACTGAATAAGTGGTTACACTGGTTCAACTTCCTTTTCAACCATAATGTTTTTGCTAATTCCGAGTTTTGATACGCATAATCAGCATTTTCACAATATAATAATGAGTAGATGTGAGCTAAACGCAAAGGCAAGCTACTTAAAACAGATAAAGCTGATAATCACAAGCCCCCATGTGTCTCTCTCGAACGAAACTGTCGTAATTCATCCTTCTTCGGTGTCTTCTAGGAAGGGTGCAAGAGCTACCTCTGCTGAGAGTCACGCGGCATTATCAATCTCACTTCTCTACCCAAAGGGTCACGTTAGTCTCACCTTGGTTAAAACAAAAAAAAAAAAAAAAGAGGTTTTGGATTCGAACTATGAAAATATAAGCCAACGAAGTTTTTAATTAGTGGCCTGTTAGTTCAGGTACCAACCAAATTTTGACTTGCAGTACCAAAGGATATTTTATCGTCCTAACGTAATTCGATAAATTTTTTGAAAAATAATGATACAAATTAGAAAAAGTATTAGAGAAATTATTATAGGGAATAACGTCTTGTTTCAAAAGTTATTTCTCAATAAAAATAAAATAAGTATAAAAATAAATCCAAAATTATATATAAATACTATCATTTAAGATCTAATAATTTTTAAAAAAATATATGTGAGATTCCACATCGAAAACGAGCGTTCAAAGCTAGGGTCTTATAAGTGCATGCTCACTTTCACTGAAAAAAACTGTGAGGGGGACCTGGGTGGAAGCCCTGGATTTGGGTGGACTGAAAGACCTAAAATAGACAATATCTTGCTAGTGAAGTGGGGTGTTACAATATATATAAGCAGAAGTGGCATGAGAAAGAATAAGAGAATAAAAAAAAGGTTACCAAGGATACATTGGGCTCCGTTTTCAACACATCTAGTATTGTTAAAAAGATTTCGACGAGATGATTCTAACCACATCTTAAAAGACTACCAAACAAGGTTGTAATTGATTAAAAATTTTATTTGGGGTTGATTTAGGGTTGATTACCATTTTGTTTGGAAGTTGTTAGAATTATCTCGAAATCTTTTTAAACAATGTTGGATGTGTAAAAAATAGATCTCCAATGTGTTTCTAATGATCTATTTTTTTTTTCCTTTTCATTTCTCTCCCTGTCACATTGCATCATTATTTTTTTCTTGTGCATTGGATCTTAAATACTATATTTTAGTCATTAAATCTTCCTAAAATTTCAAGTTTAAATTAATTAATTTGTAAAAAAATATATTTTAAAACATGATTAAATAACTACTATTAAAAATAACATACATGTATAAAAATAATATTTAAAAACATGTTTATATTTAAATTGCACTATTTTTCAAATATATTTTTCACCTGTATCATTCTTCTAAGATTCTTACCGAAGTGCTATTTTTCGAAAAAATTCGTGCCCAAAGGTCACTTCCCCAACCTTATTAAAAAAAAAAACCAGGAAACCCACGTAACTGTAACAAAAATTGCCGTTTGCCGAGTCCACGGGTTACCTAACTCTCGATCGAGACAACAACACTGCCACGTGTTCGATCATTTCCAAGCCCACTAACACCACCATCACAACTCCCACACACTCTCTCTCTCTCTCTAATCTATTATTTATAAAACCATCAATCAATCATTTATAAACCACACATCTTCTCTTCTCACTTTATTTCCTTCTTGCAAGACACAACGCTCAGCACAAAAACCTTAACTGAAAAGACTCACCCAACACGCTTCTCCTCCTTCGTTGTCTTTCTTCCTTGCAGGACAGAACACGCGGTACAAAAACCTTAACATAACAACAAGACCACCCAGAGGAACCTAAACCGGAAGAAAAACAGAGTCGGTTTGTTCTCTTTTAATGGTGTCGGTTAACCCGAACCCGGCTCCAGGGTTTTATTTCTTCGATCCTATGAATAATAGCAGTCATATGGAGTTACCCGGTGTCAATTTTCTGCCACCAACTAATACTAATACTGCTACCGATACTTGTAATGATACAGTTTCAGCGGCTAATACTACTACCACAAATAATAATAATAATAATCATAAGCTGGTGTCGTTCTCGGAGGATCCGAATAAGAAGATTCGGAAACCTTATACTATTACCAAGTCTAGAGAGAGCTGGACTGAACAAGAGCACGACAAGTTTCTAGAAGCTCTCCAATTGTAAGTATCAGTGTACATCTACTTTCTTCTTTTTTGTCTTAATTTTTATTATTGGGTGGTGGTTTTTAGTTTTTATGTTTTGCTTGGTTGCAAGAAAAGACATTTTGTATTTAGTTTCACCTAATTGGTCAGCTAAATGAGAGAAATTGAACAAAAAATTATAAAGGATTTTTCAGTTTGGCATTGATGATTGGCATGGCAATTCGGGGTTTTAATTATTATTATTATTATTATTATTATTATTATTATTTTGCATTTTAATTATAGTTTGGATTTTGAATTTGGGACATTAGTGATTAATTAAACGAGAGAATTTGAATAACAAAATGAGGGAATTAAGGGTACTTGAACTTGGGGTTACTGATGAGTTTGCTTTCTGGTGTAAACTTGTGTAGTTGTGTTAATGAAAGCTGATATATATATATATATATATAATTTTAATTTGGTTTTTGAAATGGGAGCTTTAGTATTTGATGCAGAAGTGGGAAGATTGTTGATTGCTGAAGAAATACGGGGAGAGAAAGATTTTGAATCTTACTACTTGTTTTGGTAAAAATGTTATTTTATGTTCTGATAATAAAAACAATTCAATTTATCACGTTCATCAAGCTCTGACCAGAAAAACCTAACATTGAAAGCTTCTAAACTTTTGTTTCGGTCTTAATAACTTAAATATTGTTATATTCAGTTAGGTGACTATGTGATAAAACTTTCTATGAGATTATCTATGTCACTATAATTCAAGCTTTCTGATTTGTCTGTTAACAAACCATGCGTCCTAACCTAAAATTCTTTTGGTTACAGATTTGATCGTGATTGGAAGAAGATTGAAGCATTTGTTGGGTCAAAGACTGTCATACAGGTATCTTAAATAGTCAAATCTATCTTCTTTAAGTGGCAGGTTAAATCACTCTTTGGGTTTGATGTTCTTCCATCCTATCTTCATTTTCCAACTGATATATTTTGCTATATATGCTTATGAGGTTACATTGCATAGTCAGACTTGATCACTTGAACAAATTTGTTAGTGAAAGGCATAACACCTATCTATTGCGTACAGGTTAAAGCTCTGAAACGGTAAATATATTTTCGTTGTAATGATTACAGTTGATCAAAGAAATGATGAAACCACCTATTTATGAGAGTAATTTAGAGATTTCCTTATGATGTGGTATATTGATTCACTACTCCCAAGACCATAAACTCAAACATTTTGAGGGAGTTTTGGCCTCCTGGCATGTGTCAGGTGTTTTCTCATGCTTTTGTGTGTCTGTCTGGGTGTATTTCAATTCAGTCACAGACTCGCAGCTATTCGTGAACCACATGTCCACCATCAAAATGTTTTTGCATGTAAAATTTAATGGATGTTCTTGGCAGATACGGAGCCATGCGCAGAAGTACTTTCTGAAGGTTCAGAAGAGTGGAACAAGCGAACATGTACCTCCACCTCGGCCAAAGAGAAAGGCAGCTCATCCTTACCCTCAAAAGGCTCCTAAAAGTGGTTAGTATGTTCAAACTTTGTGTTAATATTTTGAGAAGGCGAGAGGAGGATGTGGATTGAATTCTTCTAATTCTGGATTAATCTTTGTTTGTTTGTGTATCTCTAACAGCTGCAGTTGCATCCCAAGTGACTGGGTCATTTCAATCTTCATCTGCTTTGCTTGAACCTGGATATCTCTACAGGCCTGATTCAACATCAGTTCTTGGAAATCCAATTACAAGTGGAGCTTTATCTACCTGGAGTTTTAACTCTGTACCACCAGTCAGCATGTCACAGATGACTAATGGTATCTTTTTTTTCTTCTAAGCTCCCCTCATCCTCTTTTCTTTTCTTTTCTTCTTCAAGAGCTACAGTTATTATAGTAAATTATGTGTGTATTCTCAGATGATGCGGGATTGGCTGGGCCAACAATTGCAAATAAATGTTGCTACAGTAGCAGTAATGAAAGCGCCTCGAGGACTTGGCAAACTGGCAAAATAATTGATAAACGGGCTCAGGGCAAGCCAGAAAGAGGTCAGTACCATGCTTCTTATTTGAAGTTGAGATACAGATGTAGCTGAAAAATGATGGGCTTTTTTCCTTCTTAAAACCTTTTGGCTTTCCAAGGCACAACTCACGAACCAAGTGCATAAGCTTTAATCATGCTTTTGTGTCTGTTCCACATGAACACTGGACTTCTTCTCTCCTCTTTCAGACTTCTAGTGGTATTCTAATGACGTGTCTTGGTCATCAAGTCAGTGTTGATAGCATTCTAGCTGTGTTTTAGTGCAGCGAAAAGGAAGTTGCATTTGGGATTTGTTGATGGTTTGGTAATTTCAGTCTCAAAAAATGGTTTCTCTTTCCTATTGAAGGAAAAGGGTTATGTTCTGCAAGTCTCTCTCTTTTCAGTCATTGTTGCTAGCGACCTTTTCTGTATCATCCTTTATTTTTTTGCCGCTTCTTAACATCTTGTAGTTCAACAATTATAATGATGCTCATGCTGCATCAAACTGACAATTAGCTTTCATTTTACATCATAAAGCATGTATGGATATTACCTCTGTCGAATAGATTCATGTCCATCACGCCAAGCTTCCCTGGTGCCTTGGATGATACCCTTTCTTGTTGCTGGCATTTAAGGCTCTTTCTGCCTTGTGGATCTGAACCTCTCTTTTTCATTACACACAACTGGACTTGTAGATAGTGTTGTGAATTGTGTGCATCGTCTATCATCTGCTGGTAAATCTTCTTCTATCCTATGCATGATGAGTTCATACTGTTCCAAATGCAGTTATGCCGGACTTTGCTCAAGTGTACAGCTTCATTGGAAATGTGTTTGACCCCAATGGCAGTGATCACTTGCAGAGATTGAAGCAGATGGACCCAATAAATTTGGAAACAGTGAGTTGTTTTTTCGTCTTTTCTATCTTTTATGCCTTCATGATTCCTCACAATGTGTGTTGCATTCAGTAGGTCGGTTGGGGTGTAGAGTAGATTGAGCATAGTTATTAAAAATCATGCTTCGTGTGAAGAGGGTGGAAGCAACTTTGCATTCTGCCTCACCCTTTTCTCTTCAGTCTTTTCATGAAAATATATCGTTCTTGTATATAAAAATCATTGGTTTTGCCATTATTCCTCTGAAGAAATTGCAGATTTTGGTTTTCCTTGTCACCTGGAAAACACAAATTGACTCGAGAGATTTTATTTGGGTTTTCTCAGGTTTTGTTGTTGATGAGGAACCTCTCTATCAATTTGACAAGTCCAGAATTTGAGGATCATGTAAGCATTTTTAACACTAGTTACGCATTTTACTTTCTTTAACCTTGTTGTGTTTTGTGATATTCACCTGTGATGCACCAAAATCTGAATCATGGAGCCAGTTTGCATTAAATCAGACTCATTATTCATACTTACCTGCTGTTCATGTATAATTTATGTGCATGATGTTATTTAATTCTTATTTTCTCTACTGCATGCCACAATTGGTTCTGTTCATTCATCACCATTCCAAGGATGCCTCATAAAGTTTTGGCTATTCTCGATTGTTTAAAATTATGGATTTACAATATTGGAAAACTTCTGTCTCAAAAGAGGTCTCTATTTATTCCTTGCATAGGTATGGATATTTTACTCTTTCATTGATTGACAATTTTCTTGTGGTGTTCCTGCTTTCTTGAAGGTCGTTTTGGTTCTCAACCAGTAACTTTATGAAATGATATAACCAATTTGGTCCCTAGATTTCCTGTTGCAATATCTGTATATCTGCTACGACTTTTATGAGCACTCTTTTTAAACTTTTCCATGACAAAAGTAGAATGGTTTTTAGTCATCATGCCGTCACTCATTTGTCAACTCCAATGAAATCCATGCAGAGAAGGTTGCTTGCGTCTTATGATGTTGACTCTGAGAAGGTGAATGAGGGTGGTGCGTACAGAAATACCACTGTTGATAGGTTGGGAAACCCTATTCCAGCTATTTGAACAGTGGAAATGAAAATTCATTGAACTTCCTGTATTGTGGACACAAACCGTAAAACGACAATCTTGGAAGAGAAGGCTACGTGGATGGCATCGTTAATGAGTGAAAGTGTCTAGAAGTTGATCTGTATATATGCATGTCTTATATAATATAGAACATGCTCTTCCTAGGTCTGTCAATCTGTAGTGTCTTGTGTGTGCATATACATGTTCCCATTGCTTTCCAGGAATCTAGGACAGTTTTATCCTCCACTTTATGGCCCAAGGGCAATCTTGTATAGAGCTGAGTGCTTTTACTTTTGTGTTCTTTTAGGTTTCTTGAGGTTTTTGTTTGCGGGAGCAGTATTTAGGAGCTGTATAATGTGTATTGAGCAATCAATGTGAAGGGGAAACCTTGTACAAATAATACAAAGAACGAATCGTGAACAAACTAAGCCCTTACTCTTGTATTACCTGACATTAGCTTGACTAAAGTCGTCTGTCCATGTGGTGGCATGTTTTTTGGTTCAAGCGCGTGCTGTTATGGAGTGTTTTATAGTTCATTTATAGGACTGTCCATTGATTTCTGTGGGTGACCGGAGTGCTGCTAGAAAAACGCAGCAGAGTCTACCTTCTTTCTTCACTTGACTGCAGCCTCGTCTTTCCACCGCGGAGACAATGCCACGGTTTTCGAGTTCAAACTGAATCAAATGATCTCTTGGTAAGTTGGAACACAACATGTTGGAATAAAACTGCTAGAGTGATATGATGACACTTACAATTTATAATAGCACTCTATAGTGAAGCAATTGTATTTTAGCCATGACTTGGTACATGCATTTGATATCGTATGATTAGGGTCGAAGGAGGATTTCTTCACATTGCAGATCTTAACTCTCCAGGGTGATATGATTTATGACCTCGACCATGGTCGAACAGGAGCTGCTTAAAAATCTTGGATACTGTTTTTTAAAAAAACAATTCTAAGGAAGGAAGATGGGAGGTGTTTTCAAATATGAAAAAAGCAAGGCAAAGGTCCCAAATAGATGCCAATTTCCAGTCAATACCATTTAATTACATCCAACCACTGGCAATCCCTTCCGAAGAAGCATATCAAACCCATTTACCATGCCATGTGGATCCAAGCATGATATCATGAATGCATCGCCACACACAACACCAAATCCACTATCTATATCCAAAACTCATGTCTAACTCGTGTCCATATATCCCTGGACCATGGCCTGGAGTGGCGAAGGGGTGAATTTGCTTAGAGTTTGACCTGAGTTCCATCTCGATCAGCCTTTGGAGTGCCTCCGGTTGATTGCTTTCACCACCACCATCGTTAGCTGCACATTCATTGAGAACAATAATCAGATTAAAGTAATGGCAGAAGTGCCAACATGACAACAAAGAAACGTGTACCTTGATCACTACCACAAATGCATAGCGATATTACAGAGTGCATGAGCAGGAGTATACATTATATCAAATCTAATTTAAGGACAGAATTATAGAGCCAATGCCTGTGTGCGTGACTTTCTCTGACTCCATATGGGAAAACAAACATGCATTCGATTTATAACTTTTGACTTTGACTCATAATTCAAAAGTTAATTTCTATAAATAACTTAAAAGGAAAAAAATGGGTTTGGTTGCAAGTGTGTTTAGTGGGTGCGAGCGTGTTTAGTGGAAAAAAATGACTCAAAGACAACTTTTTCGAATAAGGAAGATGGTATGAGTTAAAATTAAGTGAAAAGTTGAAATGACTTTTGATTAAATCAAAGTGTTGATTCAATTTTGTAGTAACTTTTTATTTAGGTTTGCAACCAAATACATTTATGACTTTTCCATGAGTAAAAACAACTTAAATCAATTTACAAAAAACCATACCAAACATAACCTGAATCAATCAATTTGAACGACAAAGTAATTATAGCAACAATTACCACACTAAATGAAATTGTAAGAAAGATTTGTGCAACGAAAAATCATTGAACAATATTAGAGCGAGGAACCCACAGAAAGGGAGGGACTTTGAAGTCAAATAAAAAGGCAAGCTGTTTAATAGTTAGAAGGCAGAAAGGAACCAACTACTTGTTGAGTGCTATACCTTGAGGTGGAATTCCAGGGGCACCAAAGTAGGGCTGCCTTTGACCAATAGGGAAACCTTGCATTGGACTTGATTCCTGCATAAAACCAGTCACCTGATTGTTGGGATGTGGAAGCGGAATCGCACCCCTGGGCAATTCACGTCGTAGGAGTGGAGAAGGAAAACTGCCATGCATATGCAATTGATGTAACATAGAATCACGCGTAGTAGGATCAAATCCAGTCAGTGCACTGCTAGGGTGATGGAAAGGGGGACGAAGCATATTTTCTGGGAATTGATGATTAGGAGTATCATGGCGAATGTTCTCTGGGGCCACTAATTTCATCTGAGCATTCATATTAGCAGGATGAGAGTCTAATGGATGGAACATTGGCCCTGGACGATTCAACTGAGGTTGAAGCTGGGGAGAAGATGGCTGGACATGGAGATTATGATAATGAACATCAGGCTCCCTCATATCATAAGGACCACGAAGAAAAGGTGGGCCTTTGTGACCTACAATAGGCCTTTCGTCCCTGAATCCAGAATTCAAAGCTGCAAGTTTCTCAGCAATGTCAACTGATGTCCCTGGAATCGGCATTAACTCAGATTTAGTTGAATTCCTAGCAAGTAGAAAGTTTCGCAGATTCAAAGGGTCACTGACTGCAATCAAGCTATCCTCTTCAGGAAGTTGAATTTCATAAGACCCATCAAAGCCACCTAGCTTAGAGCTCATTTCAGTTCGAAGATGTGAAGAGTCCGCTTCATTTTGAGGATCAAAGCCTAACAAATGCTCTTCAGTCCTATCCAACACAATTTGCTGTCTTTGCTTTGATGCTAAGACACCACTTCCATGACTAGACATGCTCGACGGAATTTCAACTCTTGGAGGAAGGAGACCATCATCTATTACAGGTATGGGTAACCCATGAGACTCTGAAGCATCATCTCTAGCATTTCCAATCGAGTTCCTTTGGCTGGAAATAGGTGCTCCTACTGATTGCAGTTCCTTCATGAAAGCAGTTCCAAAAAGTGTTTCAAGGGTCAAAGCCTTACCTGAATTGGGAATGTTTTCAGCATCTGCATGTCTTGGCTTGTGAGCTGCCTTGCTTGGATTTGCCACCCCAATATTTTGTTGTCTGTCTGTAGCACTGATCCCTAGATTGGCAGATGGTGCTAAATTATTCAGGCCTGTCCCCTTCTGTAACAAGGAAAGAAGGTGCTGGGATGCATGAACATCAGCTTTCTGCTGCTCAGCCTTAACATCACCACCTCCCCAGCCATACACAGGTGGCGGCAAAGCCGAACCATTTTCTGTAATTTCTGAAAGAATAGATTGTTCAAGGTCTTCACATGTAAGTACAGCTGGAGCTGCATCTAGTTTACCAGTGATGGACAATTCCTCATTATGTTCAATGCTGACAGACTTTTGATTTGATTTCAAATGCCTGTCTGCAAGTTCAAAGCTTTGGAAGGGAAAGGTTGGCAGCATGTGATCAGTAGTTTTAACCTGGGATCCACCCTTTTCACCACCAACAATTAGTGAGAGCAAATCATTTGGCCTGCCAGATGGGAGATTGTCAACAGGTTTCTTTTCTGTTTCAGTAAAGAAGAGGATGAAAGAATTAGAATTCAGTAAAACAAGTTTAACTCTATGAGCAATTGTGAATGGTGGCAGCATCCAACAAAAGAAACAACAATGAATGAATTGGTCCATAAACCTTCTTCACTAAACCACTGAGCAAACTTGGAAGATTGACTGGTCTGAGGGCTCCGTGGGTCATCTGCTTTAACATCATGATGCTGAAAAAACAACAAAATATATTTAAAAGAGTGCCATTTCATGCTTTAAGCTTTGACACAAAATACTACTGCAAAAGGCACTTGTTCCAATTATGATGCAAGCAACAAATTCATTTACTGGAAAGAAGAAAATTAGCAGGATGTGAATCCATGCAGTACCAACTGAAGGAGAAAATTCATTTGGATTGGTGAAGTTCATCCAACCAAGTTGATAGCATTCAACTTCATACCTTTTTATGGGGATTAAAGTGACGAATACCAATACATATAGCAAAATTACAGGGTTTTCTTATTTTGGAGAGGCTGGAATTTTTTTGCACCGCAAATTTTTTATGAGACTTGTATGACACAATCTTCATGGCAACTCCATCATAACTTTTCATTTTACTACTATAAGCGTCTACAAACCATGCTAAAATATGATGTATTCTTGATAAACCTTTTGAAAACTTGTCCAAAACTCTGGTGAACATAAACCCAGAAACGTGGAAGACAGGAGTTCAGTTATCTATGGTTAGGGAAAAATTATAACAGATACCAGCTTGCATTTACATGTACACAGATATATGTGAAGACAGCTAAAGATTCTGAAATTGAACAAAATTAATTCAGGTACATCACTTAAAATTAGCACCAGCTGAGGAATTCAGCAAAATAGAATTTTAAAAACAAGTGATTAGGAATGTATGCATTGAGAAAGAGAGTTCGGTTACCTCGATGAAACTGGAGGAACCAGTACCATTTAGTGTTAAAGCACTGCCAAAAAGCTTGTCCAGAATTGAGGTTGAATGGGATGAACCAGATTCACCCACATTTTTATTCCCTGGCACATTCTCCGCATCAAGATCTATTGCTCCACTGTTCTCAGAATCTATAAAGGCTTCTGGAAGATTAGAAGTCTTAGAACCAATTCTTTTACTTGAAACATCCAAAGCTGCCGCTAAATTCAGAATATTTTCGCTCTTGTTATAAACAGAAACACAAGCATTTGGGCTTCTAGAATGCTGCGCATTCAAATCCATTTCCTCCGAAAATTGTTTTCCATCTTGATTATTTGAAGTCTCATCTAAAACATGAGTACCTTTTTTTTGCAAAAGGCTTCCCTCAAGTTCAATGTCAACCTATAGCAAATCAATAAGAGAACAGTTCATAAAAAGTGATGATTTATTAACAAATAATTAGACTCAAACATCACATACAATCATAATTGGAGAATGAATCTCAAAACATAGAAAAATCAGGGCAACATAATACTTTCACAAACATATGATCAATCTGTTGATTTTTACAGTGTTTCAACTTGATCAGCACCAAATATTATTTTGCAAGCTAACTATATAAATAAGATCTAAACCGGAATTGGTGTGTGAAGAACAAGTAACTGGCAATATATCATATAACAACCAAAAAGCTAAAAAGGAAAAGGAGACAATCAAGCAACCTTTGAAAATGCAAGTGTTTTCAACCTCAGCCAAGAGACTTCCGGACAATTTTCACAGGCAGCACAAACAAGGCAATCACATATTCATTCAAGAGATATACTAGCAATTCCTTATTATTGTGCTTAATTGGATTAGTGGATGATACTGTGACAGCACAGCAAGACTATGATGATACACGGATTGACAATGCAATTCCATATGATAGGCACTTGCATGTTTATGGTATGTTAGGTGATCTCTCAAGCACTGCTGATTGCTGATGAGGTGTGAAAGTAGAATATTTCTCCACAAATAAAACATTGTAAGACTTGCTCCGTTAACCAGAAGAATCCTGAGGCTTGCTAGTCAAAAATAATCTCGAGGAAAAAGATATAAACAAACAGTATTCTGGCCTGCCAACTTTTCACTGCATATGTATTTGAGAAAATATAAGAGAATCACCTCTGAGGGATCAGAATTGGTTAAAGATTTTGCACCAGCATGCTTCTCTACTATGGCGCTTGAAAATCCTGGGGGCACAAGAGGTCTGGATACAGGAGCTTGTAAGGGGTATAGAGGCTTATCAGGATCATTAATTGGCATAGGCTGTATCACTGTCTTGTCCAATTCATTGCTTCCATTCAGAAGTCTTTTATTATCTTTTGAGTCCTCCAATAACTCAGTAACATCAGATGCATCTTTGGACTTTTCTGGATTCAGTTTCTGCTTTTCTTGAAAAGCTTTATGTTGTTCTTTCCTCATTGATTCAAAAGAAGCTGAAAGGAAATGATATGTTAAACTTGCATTCGCTGAAGGAAACTTATCACTAAACTAGAAGCAAAGTATAATTACTTGCTCTTCCATATATATCCCATCAAAACAGAGACATTACCTCTTCTCTTTCTCTCCTCCTCTGCCCTATCGTCACTCGTGTATTCAGAAGAACCAAATGTTTCATCATTAAGAGAGTCAGTTTCCCTACGCGAATGAGGCATGGCCTGAAATATTACAGGGAAGAGTTAAAACAAACTTCAAGAGGAGACTTCCTGAATAAGGACTAGAGTGCTTATTAAAAGCTACACATACCACCAAACCCACTCACTAGACATTATATGTGTGATTAAAATTTGCAAGCAGTATCATACTAACAAAAGACAAAAAGAATAGGCCTAACCCTATAAGGACGAGGTGGTTGATACAGCTCATTACTCTTATTGAGCTGGAATTGATCATTAGATCGAAACTTTGGAGCTGACAGCCCTGCACCATATCCAGACGGTCTAGGAAAAGAACCACTTCCAAGAAGTCCATCATGCTCAGGAACTTGCCCAGATCGCCGAGATGGGTTGCCATAACGCCTTCCAGCGTCTAGACATATACACATCATTCATCCGGTCAATAACTATGTTACAGGATTTGTAATTCAGATAGTTGCATCACAGATCAACAGTAACTGAAATCTCAGTGACAACATATATCAAATTGTAGCCGCAGAATTGAGCAGTATATGACAGCAGTAAAAGACACATTGAGAATCCTTTTGTTGCTCCCAAGAGCATTATATGAGAAGCCAACTGAATTCAACTCATTGGTAGCGCATGACAGATGCAAACACAGAACATTCATCAATCTACTCTTTTGTCCCAGTCATCTGGCATGACAGAAAAGAAAAATGAATGCTAAAAATTCCAATTCACCTCTCTAATGATGTCAGGGTACATACTGGTACTATGCATGAACTACAAACTGCATCCTATCTCCTGCTGCCAAGCTTCGGAGGAAGTATGAACCAAACTCAAATCAGCCATAAACTTCTCAAACCCAAGTCATTTTATAACAATATCATTCATGGTAGGAGAAGCTGGAATAACATGGAATTGGTATATATCATACTGCTAATTTCTACTAATTTCCTAGAGTTAAAAAGAAAGGTAAAACTGTATTGGCTTGCTTTCCTTGAAAAGCCCAAAAGAGTAAAGATATGTATGCACCCACATTTCCTGTGTGGTGTTGGCTAGAAATTAACTGCAAGCAACTAAAACATGCTTTTAAATTTCATGAGCAGGTTAAGCCATGATATGATAAACCAACTTGCATCGAAATAGCAGCCAACTTTAAGGTTTGACAAAACTTGTTCAAGTATTCCAGTCATCATCAGCCAATTTTTTTTTTGTTTTGCCCACATTAAAGATCCTGTCAATAGATTGTTCCTATGAAACACCATTTTTTTCCTGGGAAAATACATGTCTATTCAAAAGTCTCTAAATATCACATGACTGTGATTCAGTATTTTTCTGGAAAAATAAGTGAGTTTATTCCTTGTGATTCATAGTTTTCCGTTACTAAAAGGCCAGCTTGATCAGCTTCTCATTTCTTTGTAAAAAGAGAAGAAAGGAGGGTAACCTGAGTCGCATGATAGCTGTTCACTATTTAAAAACTAATTATTATTTGAAATGGCAGAGTTGAACTGATGATTTAGAGTTTACTCAAGTTATGTAGTTTCAACACACAACATGAGTTCGATTCTCTTGGCTGTCAGGGGTGAGCAATTTCACATTTGGGCTACATCCACACACATCAGCCTGGGATTTCTCTCGTACATGTTGGAAAAATGGTTTGCATCTAATCAGGGTTGGCCAGGAAGGATAACAACGAAAACTCAAACACTGTCCCAGTAGTTGTTGACAGAGCCATTTGAAAATATCATATTTTGAAACAGCGTATCACTTAACAAACTCATCAAATATGAGTTAAGATCAGTACTAATAAACGGCTTAAATTACAAAATGTTCAAGATATTACTTTCAGATGCACCTCATGAAGATGAAACACCGATTTTCTAAATACTAGCCCATCAAGCTGACAGAGGAAGGGGATTCTTGCCCACTCTTGGTATAGTAATCAGATGTTCACAGCTTAACACCTTTTCCATTTAGCTTCTCATAACAAAAGTGAAAAATTAACCATAGCACTGGCATTGATATAATTCTTGCAAGTAAAACACGACACTGTTTAACTATTACCAGGACCCAAAAATGCGACTAGTCCCTATGACAGAAAGATCAACAGAATAGCAAACTTATGTCAAGCCTTACCTGAATCCCAATCAGATTGTGATTCACTGTCCCGATCACTCCTTCCAGAGGAACGGCTATCCCACCTTCCATGAATACCCCGAGAAAAATTACTTGAATCCCCTCTAGTGGGTGGGGATGAGCTATAATCATTACGTCTAAAACTTTGTGATGATGCACTGCCAGGAATTCTATATCGATCCTGTGAAGTGTCCCCGAGTTCACTGTTAGAGGGAAGAAAATGGGAATTAGTTTCGCAACACATGAAGAAAGCAATAGCAGTACCAACTATCAGGGACACCATTTTCATTCAAATTTTGAAGGGATAAGGATTCTACAGACAAGGCTTGACCACGTAACCTGCAACTTACCTTAGAAGTGATTGATCAAATCCACTTGGTAATTTTTTGCAAACATCCAATTCACTCAAGGATAGTAGAAATTCTCTTGTATATGAAATTTTTAGCTTCCTGTACCATTCAAACAACCAATATCACTTGCTAAAAACCCCATCAAAATTAAAAAGAATAACGCCACAAAAACAGAAAACATGAGAAAGAAATGTCATTACTTTCGTGATTCATTGCTCGTTTCCACGTGCTTATTCGGTCCAGGTAGATCTCCACTTTGTAAACTCATTCTGCTAAAACTTGATTATATTGACAGCCGATCACAATTCAGTCACTCCCGTTCTCTAATCCACTAATCACTACATGTGAGCTCAAATTTACAAAATCCCGCATCCGCTAAGCAATACCCATATTTCCTATCACCATCTCTCTGCTTTCACCAACTATATATGTCAAAAACTATTCCTCGATATAACCCAGTAAAGTTCGCTAACAAAATTTGCTAATTCACGACCAGAAATTCGTCTATCTCGCTAATCCAGAACCCATCAACACATATCCAATCAGATTCAAGACATCGAATTCAGTACCAACCAAGAAATGGCCAAATACAAGCTAATATCACGCTAAAACCATTATCTGATCCAGCTCCATCCACAATTAAATTCACAAGAGACACGGACAAAACCTTACTTGGCACAAAAATGAAGCTCGAATTTCACGTATGTACAAAAAATCACTAATCGTTCGTTCTTTCTTTCTTTTTAAGATCAAGAACTTGAAATCTTGAACCCTAAACCGTCTAAAAAAACGCTTGATTGTAAAAATTCCTAAGATAAAGAAGTTCAAGTTTAGATCGAATTAGACAAATTCTAAATCCTAGGTTTTCATTTTAGCTAATCTATGGAGCTCCAAAACTAGGGTTTTTGACGAGGAATGAGCTACCTGGATCGAAGGAGAAGCAGAGAGAAAGAGCGCGACAGAGAGGGAGGTGAAAATCAGGGTTTCAAGCTCCGATACTTTCCATTGGATCGGGGAGCTTGGAGCTATTTCTTTTCTTTTTGAGAGAGAGATTGGGAGTTGCCCACGGCAAAGAGTTGCAGAAATGACGCTATTCACAATAAACAAGCTAAGGTTGGCAAGAAGAGAGAGTTTTAATAAAACAACTACTACCAAAAAAAAATGGTGTTTGTTGGATAATCATACGCGCTAACTTAGTGCGTGTATTTTGAGCTCCTGTTTATTGTTGTTGTTATTATTATTAATTAACAAAAACTAAAAGAAGCGGTAATTACCTTATAAAATATTAATCATTGCAATTTAAAAAAAAATACATTTTTATTATTATTTAACATTTTAATTAATGGAGATTGAGGTTAATCATTTATTACGATTTATTTTTATATTGTTGTCTGAGTCTCGAAAATTAAATTTTAGAGGTGGTGCTTTTATGCTGTGCTATTTACAAAACATTATATATTATAATAATATATATTTTTAATTTTATTATTTAACATTTTATTTATTTAAAATTAAGTTTTATAATTTGTTATATTTTATTTTT
>Ga0325405_1000987_pt1 | contig 28592 bp, 17 predicted proteins | sample PopdelMetagenome_21_FD_205663 | JGI IMG/M metagenome (GOLD analysis project Ga0325405, IMG submission 205663) | Populus deltoides microbial communities from Bellville, Georgia, United States - Xylem-Control-R2 | ecosystem: Host-associated > Plants > Phyllosphere > Stem > Wood/Secondary xylem... | reverse complement strand
GCCCGGTCACTGGCCCAAGCCAGTGACCTGGGCAGTTTTACCCGCAAGCGTGCGTGACGCACGCTTGCTACAGCAACAATGTAATTAAATTTACAAGTGTACAGTGTGGGTGAATTATCTTGCAAAGCTGGAGAGACTTACTTGGAAGCAGGGAGACGGAGACGTGATGGAGGGCTGGCCGGCTGATGCTATTTTCTCCTCCTCTGTTTTCCTCTTGGTGTTCCTCTAGTCTTCCTTCTCTCTGCTCTCTTTTTCTTTACTTTTATGGGTTCCTTCATCTTCTCTGATCTCTCTCTCTCTACTGTGTTTGCTCTCTCCTCGTCTGTGCTCTCTGTTTTTCTTTGTGTTCGTCTGTTCAAGAGGTGGTGCAACCCGAGACAAGACTGGTGCTTATGTGTTGGCTGGCCAACGCTTCTCTTTGTTTCTGTCTTCTCCAGTTCCCCTGTCTTTTTCTGCATTCTTCCTCTGTTTATTCGTGTTTGGTCCCGGTTCTCTCCTTCTTTTTTCTTCTCCCTCTCTTCGGTTTTGCTCTTTCCTTTTCTAGTTCTTTGTCCAGTCTTCTCCGTTCAAGATGAAGACAATGGTGGTAAAAGCACGAGGTGCTGCTGGTTGATGGACCAAAATTTTCCCTTGGTTCTCTTTCTCTCCATCCTTCCTCTCTCTAACCAACCTCTGGCCTTTTTTTTCGTGTTTCTTCCCGTCCTCTGTCTCCTGGGTTTTTTCCGCCTTTTCTCTTGTTTTTCTCAGTTCTCTCTTCTGATGGTTTGGAGTGTGTAGCTGGAGATGAATAATTAGGCTGACTAAAGCTTGCAGTTTCCCTGCACTTCACTTGCGTTTTGAGAACAAAGGCAAAACAGGCCTGCTGTCCTTTTGCTCTCTCCTTATTTCTCTGTTTTTAGGTCCCCTCTTTGTTTTCGTTCATGCTCCCTATTGCCCCCTCGGTTCTGCCCTTTCTTCTTCTCCTCCTGTCGGTTCTCCTTCTCTGGTTTTTATAACCAAAGAATGTCATGCAGTCGCATGGATTTTAATGCAATAAAGGCATCCGTTTTCTTCTTTTTTCGGGTGAAGAAGATGAACAGTGTTAATATTAATGGCCATTTGCATTTTGATCCTTGACATTTTGACTTTTTGCGGTCCAGTCTTTGGGTAAATTGCAATTGAAACCCTGCATCTCAGCGCCATTTACACATTGGTCCTTAGGTTTTAATTTCTTGCAAATTTGACCAGAATCAACCTTATACTTTGATAGTTATTCAATTAAGTCCCTGAATAAATTAATTCCAAGTTCAATTAAGTCTAAAACTTATCAATTCTCCAATTAAGCTCTTGATTTGTTTAATTAAACTAGTTCCAAGCTTAATTAAGTCTCAAAACTTGTCAATTCTCCAATCAAACCCTTGATTGGATTAATTAAATCAATTTCAAGCTTTAATCAAGTCTCAAAACTTATCAATTCTCCAATTAAACCCTTGACTTGATTAATTAAATTAGTAAAAAATTAATTAAATCTTTAAACTTCCAATCTTGTTGCCCTTAACCCAAATTTTAATTCATTCTTCTATTATTTTATTTTTACTTGTTTTTCATAATTTTTTCATCATTTTTTCAGTAAATAAATTAATTAAAATAAAAGGTCAAAAATTGAGTTATGACAATTTATATAAACACGCATGTGTGTGTGATATGTAAGATAGTGAAAGAATAAATGAACAGTCACTTCATATCACAACATTTGTTTCTTCTTTTTCTTCTTTTTTCTTTCGCTCATCTTTCCAACTTCCTTCCTCTATCTCTAAATAATCTTTGAAAATAACTTGGTATCAAAGCACAACAAATAAATCTAGTGTGTTCAAGCATCAATGTTGTTTTTGTTGATATTAGCAATAACATGTTGAGGTCAACTTGACTCCGTGAACAAAAGCCCTAACATCTCACAAATCATTGTTGTTGTTTGAGCTGTCAATTTCATAAATAAAAAAGGTGGTTATTAGTTTATTGGTCTTGTGGTGATTAGATATGCAGTCCTTTGTAGTGTTGTGAATATGATAGAGAAGAGCTCAGCTGTTAAAACCAGTCTCCCCTCCAATTATAGTATTAAGAGTTGGGTTGAAGTTGTGAATGAGAATTTTACCCATTAAATCAGCCCTATCAAACAAGATGAAAATAATTATATAGCTTAGTCCTGATTTTGTATGTTGTTTATCAAGGCATGTGGACTATATGGGTACATCACATAAGAAAAAGAGAGAACAATAGCTAGTGACTAACTAATTGAATAATGGAATAAAAAAAACTCTCTACTCATGTCATGCCTTATCAACTTTGTGCAAACTTTGATTGTTTGTGGTATCTTCTATTAGATTCTACTTTAAAAATCTTGAATGATACTAGCACAATGTACTCACGATTGGGTAATGATGCACAAGTTTGTGAGCAACGGAAAAAGGTTCGTGAAACCAAACAACATGATAAGTTTAAAGCCCAATACTTTGCGGAACCGAGTACTTTGTGGCGGGAGTCATACTTCTAATAGGATTTCTAGGCAAATTGTCAAAGTGATGCAGTAAAGTTTCAAAAACTAATTGACAAGGAACGTGTCTATGACTTCTTAGCCGGGTTAAACATTGAATATAACCATATTAGAGTTCAGGTTCTAGAGAGAGAGCCTTTCCCTTTCTTGAGGCAAACATATTCTCGTGTTCAGCAAGAGAAAAGTAGGAGAAATGCATTATTGCATCTTATTACTCATGAGAGGTTAGCCATGATAGGTAACTCCAATAAAAAAACATTTAGTGAGGGGTTCACACGTCTTAGTGAACCAATGTTAGCAGACAAAGAACAATTAAGGTGTGATTATTATAGATGAACCAAACATACTAGGAAGACAAGCTAGTAGTTACATGGACATCCTTCAAGAGGACGAGGTGGGAAAAGAATAGGTTTTCCTAAATCACAAGCATTTGTGTCAAAGATAACTAGGACTCCAATTCCTGATGGTCAATCAAACACTTCAACTTAGGTGATAAATTCATGAGCCAATGATCACGTGACTCGGTCTTCAAAAAAAATTCATCTTACAATTGTTTTTCAAGTAAGGATAAAGTTTGTATAGCTGATGATTCCCTAGCCTCCATTTCTAGTAAAGTTTCAATCCAATGTACCATTTTATTTTTAACCACAATCCTTCATGTTCTTAGGTTCTCTTCTAATCTTCTATCTACTAGTAAGATAATTAAAGATTTAAAGTGTAAATTCTCATTCTACTCTACTTATTGTGTGTTTAAGGACCTGAAAACAAAAATAAAGGTGATTGGCTATGATAGGGTGGAAGATAGCTTATATTTGTTAGTTCAGAAAACACAAGTTCAAATATGGGCTGGTGATCATTTCTACAGATGTTAATCAAGAATTACCTTTGTGGCATAATCAATTGGAGCATCTATCTTATGTAGCTCTAACAAAGCTTTTTGCAGCATCAATGTATTGCAAAATTTTTATCTTGAGACGCGTGTGAATTTTTTAAGCATAATTGTGTTGCTTATTCCTCAACTAATAATAGAATTAATAAAACTTTTTATGGTAATTCACTCAAATGTTTAGGGTCCTGGCCCAATTGTTTCCTTATCTGGTTGTAGGTGCTTTGTTACTTTTATTGATTCTTATAGTCATACTACTTAGATTTATTTGATTCAAAATAAAAATGAAGTGTTTTCAACTTTACAAGATTTCATAACATGATCTCTACAAATGTTTAATACTAAAGTTCAGTTCTTGAAAAGTGATAGTGAGTACATGGATGGAGGTTTTCAAAGCTATATGTTGGAACATGGTATTCTCCATCAGACTAGTGTAAATACATCAAATCAGAATGGTGTAGCTAAATGAAAGAACAAATACTGATTAGATGTTTACAGATCTCTCATGTTCACAAGGAATTTCCCAAAACCTATTAGGGGAGATGCAGTTCTTACAAGAACATATCTCATTAATAGGATTCCACTGAGAGTTCTTAAGTTCATAACTCCAATGGATTTCCTACAAGGAACTTGTTCCTATATTGTCCCGGAAAAAACCTTTTGGTGTGTTTCCTTTGTTCGAGATCATTGACAAGATGTTGGAAAGTTAGATCCATGAGCATTGAAATATGTTTTCATTGAATACTCTACTCCTCAAACAGATTATAAATGTTATCATCCTCCAAGTATAAAAATATTTGTTAGCATGGATGTAACATTTCATGAAAATGAGTCATATTTAGTCAACTCACCTCAAATAGGAGATCAACGGGAGTGAGTATATGTTTTTGGCATCACTTACTCTATTTAGTTATGGACTAAAATTGGATGGAACAAATCAAGGGAAGAGAGAGTAAGGAGATGAAAATCCAGCAAAAATGGAGAAATGTGGAGAAATGTAGAAGTGATGAGGAACCAGAATGAGGGAAAGAAATGGTTCATAAAGATGATGGGGAAACTAAAAAGGACAAAAGGAGAAGGTTTGGCAGGTTTACACTCACATGAAAAAACTGAAAGAAGTCAATGAATCTACTCTACCTAGCCAAGAACCATATTCAAATTCACCCTTACACCAAACTCCGAACAGTAAGTTTCCTAACTCTGTCACTAAAAATATTATTCCTTCTATTGATGATCTTCATAGAGCTCTTAAAAAAAGAGTTTGAAATTGTACCAAACATTCTTTATCTAATTTTTTGTCATATGATCTCTTGTTACCTTCATATAGAGCTTTTGTATCTTCCTTATCTTCTATTTTCAAGGATTGGATGGAAATTATTAAAAATACCAGGTGGAAAGAAGTTATGGCAAAGGAAATAAGAGCTTTGTTGAAAAATGAAATATAGGAGCTCACTACTCTTCCTACTAGAAAGAGAGTAGTATGTTGCAAATGGTTTTTTTGTGTTATGCAGAAGCTGGATGGAAGTTTTGATTGGTGTAAGACAAGGCTAGTTGTTAAAAGGATATATCCAAACTTATGAAATTGACTATCAAGAAATGTTTGCATCTGTTGCAAAAAATTAACTCAATCAGGTTATTTCTTTTCTACATAGAAATTTAGAGGAAAAGGTGTATATGAAAATTACTTCAGGTTTCTCTTATAAAAAGACAAAGGGCAAGGTGTGTAAGTTGTGAAAAACTTTATATGGCCTTAAGAAATCTCCCAACACGTGGTTTAATAGATTCAATGATGTGGTTGTTAGATTCGGATACAAATAAAGAAATAAAGATCACACTATATTCATCAAACATTACCAAGGCAAGACTACAATTCTCATTAAATATACTGATGACATAAAATGTTCACATGGAGGTTTATATGTTGAAAAAGTATCTTGCCAAAGAATTTGAAATCAAAGGCCTTGAAAGGTTACGTTACTTTCTAGAAATTGAAGTTGCAAGGCCAAGCCATCTTCATTCTCAAATGAAGTATATTCTTGATCTATTAGTTGAAACAAGGATGTTAGCGTGTTGGCTAGCCAATTCCCCTATAGAAGTGAATCATCACCTTGTTGATTGTAAAGGTGAAGTAGTTGAAAAATGAAGATATAAAAAGCTAGTTTGTAGGCTTATATATTTATCACATATCCGACCTAATATAACTTATTCAATTGGTGTTATCAGCTAGTTTATGCATGATCCTTGCACATCCCACCTTGATGTTATTTATCCCATCCTTAGATATCTAAAGTTTGCTCTTGATAAAGGTTGTTAATTCTCCTATAACACTTGAAGGTAGAAGCCTTTACCGATGTTGATTGGGCTAGATCATCAGGTGATAGGAGATCCATATTTGGATATTGTTCTTTTATTGGTAGTAATCTAGTCTTATGGAGGAATAAAAAACAACTAGTAGTGGCTCGGTTATGTGTTGAAGCAAAGTATTGAGCAATGGCACATGGAGTGTGAACTTTTGTAGCTAAGAATCTAATGCATGAGATGGGAATAACTGTTAGTGGACCTTTATCATTGTTTTGTGATAACATAAAAGCTATCAAAATTGCCCATAATCCAGTTTAACATAATTGAACAAAGCATATTGAGGTTCAAGGAACTTTATTTAGGAGAAGTTAAATAAGAAGACTATTTGTATCCCACTTGTAAAAATTGAAAAAGTTGGTGTGTTTACTAAAAGTCTCAACAATAGGGTGTTTCACACTAGTACTTTTAAGATGGACATGAGAGATATATATGCCTGATCTTGAGGGGAGATGTTATTAGGAGCAATTATTATTTATAGTGTAGAGTCAAGGGTAGTAAAGTAATTTTAAACTCTTTTCTTATATATGTGTGTGATATAAGCTAGTGAGAATGAATCAACTTGTTTTATCTCACAATGTTTCTTTCCTTGTCTTCTTTTTCTTCTTTCTTTTTCCTCTCATCTTTCCAACTTCCTTCATCTATCTCTAAATAATCTTAGAAAACAACTCTAACAAATGAAAAAAGATAATACCCACACATTCACATCCAAAGAATACACAGGAACTTTTAACTTTCTATGCAGCAACTTTCCAAAGTTTAAGTGAATTGATCTATGAAAATGCAGTCACCTTTTATGATCTTTTTATAATAACTATCTAGCTGATCTGGTATCTAGTATCTCATAATATGTTTTCTCTAAAATTTGAGAGAGATGGAGACAAAGAAAAAAAAGATCCATGGCAAGTTTAAAACTCACGTTATAGTAACATATCATTTAATACAACCTGACCAAGTGGATCTATAGTAACTATAAAATCACAAATCTTTGGTAATCCGTTGTTTTTATGTAAACAACCATGCATAATTAATTATACACTCTCCAATCCTAATAATTATGACCTAAAGAAAACTAAAATCTAGAGCTAAACTTAAGTTAAAATTTACTAAATACAACTCCAATTGAATGAATCCTACCACACACATACACACACACACAAAAACAGCTTAAACAATAAGGGAATACACTCTTAATACATGTTTTCTCAATGATACCCTTGCATAAAAAATTAAACAATCAACCGTAACCTTTAGTTTATCCATACTCTCTAACATGCACATCCGTCGTCGAAATTAACAGTCACATCCATTAATGCATGACAATTTAGTTATGAATTGTCTTAAATGCCCTTTCAAAAGTATGCAAGGAAAAAAAAGGGTTCTAAATAAGAAAATTTTGATGGAAAAAATTGAAAAGTGGGCATATTAGAGAAAATGGATAAACTAGATAATGCTGACAATAAAAGAAGCAAGATTGATAACTTTTTATAGACAAGGGTATTTCTGTAATTTATAGATTTTCTGGATATTCTGGGAAAATGGTCTAGGTCTGGTTTTATATTTAGCATTCTATTAGTTCTAAAGTAATTAGCTTTAATAGGTTTTTCCTATTCCAAATAGATTTTTTATATAGGAAAATAAGTCCCTGTTTAACTAGGAGTACTAGCATCTCTATATAAAGGTTATGTAGGCTTTCAATATTTTAATTATACTTTATGAATAACAATCCCATCAATTTTGCTTTGATTGCATGACTCAATCTCCTCCTAGATATGGTGACCCTTAAGAACCCTAGGAGTGACTCCTATAATCAATATATATTCTTCCTCATATTTCAGCATCAATTCACAGCATTAAGTTAGATTCTGAACAGTCCCTAGGTTGTCCTGCATCACTAAAGATCACTATTGTTTGATCATTTTGTACAAGGGCACAGTTGAGATATGCATAATATATAAGGGTACACTGATAGGTTTTCCCTAACAATAATATGCATACACATTAAAATTCAAAAACAAAAGTTAATTATCAGGTGATTTCACAGAGAACTTACAAATCACGGTCAGAAGATTAAACTGGCTAAAATAGAAGTTATCTCTGTTAACTCATAATACCAACACAATTATCGACAAACCATGTTTTTGCCAAGACCAGCGCTGGTCATGCATACCCAATTAAGTTGTAAGTTGACCTACAATGTTTTAGCACATGCGTTAATATACACAACGCCTAATGTGTTTCTTGACAACAAAAGACAATTTGACAACATTCAGTCAATTCTAAGTCATTCAAAACCAAAAGATCAAAATGCTATAAACAAAAATCCTTTACACAAGGGAGAGAGAGAGAGAGCGAGAAATGAAGCAACAAAAGATTCTTATAAGGTTCTCTGGTAAAAAATGGATGACAGCAAAATATATAATCGGAACAGCAAAAGAAGAAGCCTAAAATGAAGTAGGCTTAAGTAGTCAAAATGGCCAAAGAATGGATTTAGGAACGGAATCAGTCATCCTATATGTTGAGTTATCAAATTTAGCATGAGTTATCCACAAATAACTGGGAATGAATGCTAACATGTTGAATAAGTCAATAAGATCCACACTCATCTTTTTCTTTTTCTTTGTTTAATTTTTTACCTAAAGAAGATGCATTAGAAAAGAGATGTCCAAAGATGAAAATATAGATAAAATAGCTAGCTACTCCCAAAAAAATATGTGAACAAACCTACTGCTCACTGAAAACCAAGCAGGAAAGTAGTGAAACAACTCGCTACTATTGAACCAGTAACTCCAGTTTCCCTAAGCACGGCTGCAAATATCATTGAGTTTTTTAAATCCATTAAACCCACATCTACTTTATCCACTGCACCATCACTGTTGAAAAAGCAATGTGTTCCATGTCAAGCTCCATAACATCATTATGGATTTATTCGAAGTCCAACAAAATCATATCTTCAATATGAGAATATATCCAAATCATACTCTCCCTCTTTAAGTCAACAAACGCGTATCTTTGATTTGTAAGTCTAGCAAACTCTACACATAAACATGTACGAACACACAAAGTAAGGGAAGAGGGAATACCAAATGCTTACGATAAACTTAAAAGATACAGCTAGAGATTTCCTTGAAACTCCATAGAATTCATTAGACTCCATGAATAACTACTACTCATTTCAGATTACCTTTTAAAAACACGTAAGTCTCATCAAAACTGATTTCATATTCCTTAACCACTTTCATCGGCAACTCCAAAGTTGATCTCTAGCTAATCGTGCCTAATACCCCAACTTATGATTCCAAGAAAAACATTAAAATCAACAGATGGTTAGAAAATAATCACTATCTCTGAATAGGATTCAATAAGGTTTAGTGGAGAAAAGCATGCAAGCCACAATATGATACAGGGCATGCATATAACATTAATAACATATGATCATTAAGCTTTTTTTTTTTTAATATGATCATTGTCAAAAAGAAAAGAAATTCAAGTAATGGTTTTCACAAAAATTTATGATTACAACAACAACAACAATAATATTGATTGCTTCATCCAGATATACATGAAGAGCACCTCGAATAAAACTGGTTAATAATAAATAATCTTGCAAACATTCAAAATCCAGTCAACCCCTTACTGATTGGTAATAATCCAGTTGAATGGATTAGAATAGAATTACTAAATACCTAATAAGTAGCCTAGCTGAAATAAAGTAAATCCACATGCTAAACTCACTTCCTTGTACCATTAACCATTACCATGCAAATAAACAAAGAATGAAAACTTTGAATGACTAACACTGGTGGCATATACCAAAAACCTGTGTAAAAAAGAGTAGTTTTCATTGTGCATGCATAGGTTGCTAATTTAACTTGAACCTGATTTAGAAAACCATTCAACCAAAATTAGTAACTAATTTCATGGAATGAATTCTCTCCCATTCAAACCTAAATTTGGCAGTAAGAAGTAAAGTAGCAGCATCAGCTTTCAATTTTAATTCAAACTCATCAGCAATAGAGTAATCCAATAATCTATATAGACCCATCCTTCTTTCCACTTCCTTCCAATCTAACCACTAAGTTACATATCTAATAAATAAAACTAGTAATCATCCACTTGAATGGATTGTAATGTAGATAAAAATAAATACACACACACACACACACACAAGTATTCAATTGCCTGACAAAGCTGGAGAAGTTCTTGTGCTTGAAGTACTTAGGCAAAAGATCTCTTTGAAACCCTAGAACATTCCACACCACAAAACTGTTTTTGTTGCTACTCCATGACACCATTGAATCCATCAACGGTTGTCTATTATGTCGTAGGTTTTGCTTAGAAATGGAGGCACTATGTTCGTGTTATTATTCCCAAAATCTATTCTACTAATCTATTTATTATTCTTTTTTCTAACTTTTAAATAAAATTATAAACACAAACTGATTTTTTTCTTTATTTTATAGCGATAGAGAGGCTGTTGAAGGAAAGATGAAAAGAAAAGAGAGACAATACTCAGAAAAGACACGAAGACAGAGAGAGAGAACGAGGGGATGGACCATGGAGATGTTACGGTCAATGGAACACCCAAACGTAAGAGTACATTTTGGTCCTAAAATGTTATAATTACGTTAACATGTCCTTAATTAGACCAAAAAAAATTGACCATCTAATTGCGACCTTAATATATCAAATAACATTTTGATCTTTTAATTTAAAAATATACAATGACATCACATTAGTTATTTAATCTTAAAATAAAACATTAAGAACATTATGTTTTTTCTCCTTTTAGCATTCAAAGAATTGCATAAATAATAAATACATTTTGATACTTTAATTTTAAAAAATATCATCACATCATTAATTTTTATTTTTTTAATATTTGATTGAATTATTATATTTATTTATTTATTAAAAATTTAAAAATAAAAAAATAGTTAAAAAAAACAAAGACTAGCTTTTTTATTTATTTTATTTTATTTTTTATATACAAAATATTATATTATCGACATTATTATCATCATACCACTACTCTACTACTAATATCTCTTTAATATTATAATCACCACCAACACCATTATTGTAATATTATCATTAGCTATAACAACCATTATTTTTATTATTACTTCATCACCTTCACCCTCTATATTAATATCATTATTGTCGGGGTGTTTCGAAATATGATAGCAGTTGCATTTCAAAATATGTTTTTATTTAGAAATGTATTAAAATAATATTTAAAAAAAATTATTTTTGACTTCAACATATCAAAATGATCTACAAATATAAAAAATAATAATTATAAGCAAAAACAATTAAGTTTTGACCAACCCTTATTTCAACCGCAATTCATCTTTAACTTTATAATCACCAAGAACCTTTACAAACATTTCTTGTCATCATGGTCCCTTTTATTACATCATATCACTTACTATAATTTTTTTATATTTATTAATAAAACAAAAATTATTGTTGATTTTATGTTACTATAACAATAATAATCATTGTTAATATCATATTAATTATTATTATTTTATTATTATCAGAACTATTGCCATAACAATATCATCATTTCACCATCATAATTAAATGTGTAATATTATTAGTTTTATATTTTAGCTAATAATATATTTAAATACTTTTTAAATTAAATTAAATTTATGTAAAATATTTTTTCCTTTATATACCTTTGTTAAAAATATAAACAGCTTTTAAAACACACTATGAATGATAAATAAGAAATTAAAATAAAAAAGCAAAAATTAAAAAAATAGAATCAAGTACCCTTTCATATTTCTCGAATAAAAAAAAGAAAATTAAGTGGATATTAATTATAGAAAAGAAATTAATGTACATAGTAGACACATTTATTAGCCCATCGATTAAAGCAAGTGTGCTCAACTAGAGCACTTGGTTATCAAGGCAAGAAACATTGAGCAAGTATAGATGAAAAATCAATTATCTAGTAGGTGGCCTAGTGGTACAAGCTTGAGACTAAGGGGTTTGCTCCCCCTATGATCTCAGGTTCGAGCCTAGTGGTTGCTAATATGATGGCCACTAGAGATTTACATGATCGTTAACTTCAGGGCCTGTGAGATTAGTTGAGGTGCGCACAAGCTGGTCCGGACACCCACGTTAATCTAAAAAAAAAAAGTATAGATGAAAAATCCATAAACAAGTTGAACAAAAGAAGAAGAGAAAACAAGATAATATTAAGTAATGATTTGTAAACACAATTCATAAATATCCATGCGTGATTTTGTATAAAATCAAAGGAAAAATATAAAAGAGAATACATAACTTCATTCCTTGTCTTTCTTTTCTCCTACCTTATCTTCCTCTCTCTCTCTCTCTTTTCCCAATACAAATCATTTTCCCTAATCCTTATATATTACAACAATAAAATTAAACAAGGATTTTGTCACAATTTAACAACCAAATTTAACAGTCGAATTCATTTATTTTCATAAACTTGGCCAAACCTTTATAAGATGGAAAATTAAGATTTTCCTTCCATCCTATTTAATTTGCAATTTAATCCTACTCACCATGTTTTTTTTTAATATATTTCAACATTAATTTTATCATTACCCACATCCACATTCTATCCTTTTATTTATTTCCTCACTTTGCTAGTTTAGTAAGAATGTTATTTTTTTTATGTTTACATCCTACTTGTTTATGCATTACTTAACCTCATTAAATATATTTTCATCCACACTAAAATCATAACTTAATCAAATACAATTTTCCTCTTCTTCCATTTAGCCTTGCCGAATTTTATTTTTATTTTTAACATCCAAGGAGGGATTAATTCTTCTTTGATTCTAGTTTTCAAAACCTCACCTAAGGTTAATTTTATTCATTTGAGCATGATAATTTTTCATTTCATCAATCACATAAATTCCCTATATTTTTCTACCAATGCTAAAATTTCAAGTAAAGTGTAGAATGAAATTTTTTCAACTTTTTACTCAATTAAACACTAACTCATTCAATTTTCATGCCAACAAATAAAATTTCATCACAATATCACAAATTACTACAACCAATATGCTAATCACAAAGTTCCATAATCAAGCACATCATCACTCAAGTATACACGTATGAAATTTCTACAATCAACACAATAGAATCATATTTACTACTAAGATAACAAGGAATTTAATTATAAGAAACCTCAAAGTGAAACCACCATTTATCTCCCTCCTTCTGCTTGCTTTCTCCACACTTCATTCTTCCTTCATAACCTTTAAAACCTTTAGATCACTCAAATATTTAGTGTAACTCGCTATAAACCTTCTTAATTATCTTAAGTCTCCATAATCATGCATTATTTTCAAGAATTGATGAGAGAATTGTAGAGAAGATGTAAGAAAATCCCTAACTCCCCTTTCTCTCCTTTACCCGTTGGACACCCCAAGCAACATGGGGTTTATATAGTAAAATTTTCATTATTTGCATTTAAACTATTGTCTTTTATGTTTAATTTTATCTAGTCCCCATAAGTCATTTTCTTTTTTTCTTTTCTTTTTCCTTTTGGTCGGCTAGAAATAGCCCTTTAAAGGCTGACTTTTCAACTAATTTATATCATCTATCTTTTAATTATATCACCATGTGTCTCTGGTATATTTTGTTTTTACCCTGTTACAAGTACTTTTTCGTGCAAATTTTAAAAATTACCAAAAATAATATTCTAAAAATTCCGAAACTTTACCCCATGGTAAAATAATATATTAGAATGCTCCACACAAAGTTTCAACTCAATTTTTGAATCATATTAAAATTTATGCGCGGTAGCGCAAAACTGGTCAAATTGTGATTTTTCTAAAACAAATTCTCAATTTCTCCCAAAACTTCTAAAATTTTAACCAAAGCTAATAAAATATATTAGAAGTCTCCACGCAAATTTTCATATTTTTCTAATAACCCGATCAAGAGTTACGATTTTTTAACATAAAACTAGTTAATTTATGATTTTTCACCCAAAAATCAAAATCTCCTTCTTTCATCTATGCATAAAGCACCCAATCATTTTACTGTCTCATCGGAGCCACTTTACTATATTTATTTTCTTTTTTTAGTAATTTACAGCTTATTTTTGTGCCACGACAACATTACTGATTTCTCACCGGTGTTTACACCAACACTTTTCGTACCATTCTTTTCTTTTTAACCGGTGGTTTACAATATGGATATTAAAAGTATTATCATTTGTATTAAAAATATTATTATTATTATTATAATTAATGACAATAATGATAATAAGAACAATAATTTATACTTTTACCCTTCAAATGAGTCCTGCATCAGGACCCAATGGTAATGAGCCTTGCGTTAAGACCCAAATCATTTGGGTTCTATGTCAGGACCCAAGTTGAATGGGTCCTGCCTCAGGACCCACCCAGGCTTGCGGGTCTGCTGACCTACACGATGAGTCTGGATATGGACCCCTTTCTGTTGGGTCAGGCGTCCGGACCCAAATCGCTTGGGTTCGGACACGGACCCAACACCCTTGAGTCCAGCCACGAACCCAGCTCCCAACCCCCTTAGGTTTGGACACAAAAGGACCCAACCCCTTTGGGTCCAGATATGGACGGACCCAGCCCCCAACCCTTTTGGTTTAGACTTGGACCCCAAACCCAACCCTTTTAGATTTAGACATGAAAGGACCCAAACCTCATCCCCTTGGGTTCGAACACGGCCCCACTGGTAATGGGTCCTGCGTTAGGACCTAATACTCTTGGATCCTGCCTCAGGATCCAAGTCTAATAGGTCCTGCCTCAAGACCCAAGTGGAATGGGTCCTACAACAAGACCTAATTTTCTTGGATCCGGCGGCAGGACTCGATTGTCTTAGGTCTGTCGTCAAGACCCAAGCTTAATGGGTCTTGCGTCTGGACCCAATTCTATAGGGTCTTTCATCAAGACCCAAGGTTTTTGGGTCTTAGGTTTCTAAATATAATCATTAGTATTTTAAATATTATTATTTTTATTATAATTAATAATATTACAAATAAAAATATTATTTTTTGTATTATTAATATTATTAGTTTTATTATAATTAATATTATTAATAAAATAATTAATAAATTTGAAAAAAATATTATTTTTAATATTGAAAAAATATTATTTTTTGTATTATAAATTTTTACAGTATTTTTTATGAAAATAAAAAGTGTATCCACCACGTTGCGCGGGCACTTAACTAGTATAACTTTAGATATGAGCTAAAGATTGAGTAAAGATATGAACCAACATTTTAGTGGATAGATTTTATACGCCATTATAATGGATGATTTTGGGTTTATAAATGGACAAACTGGGTTTTTATTTCTTTATAAAAGTTGTATCTTTGTGTCTTATTTTTTTATAGAGACAAATCACGCCTAAAATCAACTTCTACAACTTCATTTATGATTAAAATACCGAGCAATGTTTGGGGTTAGGTATACTAAACCAATCAGGATTAGTTGATTTCTAATATTGGTTAAGAATTGTTATTAATTGAGGGTTCTAACATTTTAATTGATAAAGAATAAGTATGAACATGGAAAATATGTATGTTTATAGGATTTTAAGGATCTTCCTTGCTATTGGTATGAAAATAATAGTTGAATAAAAAGTGAATTGAAATTGTGATGCTGGTTGAATTGTTGATGATAATTGTATCTTTGGTGGTACGAGGAAGTCTACAAGGACAAGACAACAGTAGGGAGCAACAATATGTACACAAGCTCAAATTAGGTGCTCGACTCTTTTTTTATTTATTTTAAAAAAGCCTTTGCATGTTTTCTTTGTTGAATTGTTGCTTATTTATTGTCATATCATTGTAAAATCAATTAAAGAGAAGAATGAAATAGAAAGTTAAAGTGCAATGTTGCACTTGGTAGTCAAAGAAGATTTTTGAAATTAAAAGGTTTGTTGGTATTCAAAATGAGTGGTTAAGAAAGTAATGGTTTGTTTTCATTGGAAAGCTTGAAAATAAATAGGAAAGAAAAACAGAGAAGTAAAGTAATATTGGGGATTAACCGATATAATTGATTAATCTGCCACTAGATGGGGACTAATGATATTCATGGTTATTGATGACTGACATAATTTATTAGTCTGTCACTAGGTGGGGACTAATGACATTAGTGGTTATTAATGATCGTCATAATTGATTAGTTTGCCATGAGGTGAGGACTTATGGTATTAGTTGTTACTAGTGACCAACATAATGATTACTTTGATAAAATATGGATATTAATGGTCCCAGTAATACCAAAATCGAGAATTTATTTGATTAGTCAGTTATGAGAGCAGAAACTTTCGAAATAAAAAAAATAGGTGAGTAAAAGGTAGCTATATAAGGGCTAAAATAAAGTGTAAATGGCGGCCGAGTATAGGCTTAAAAAGTGAGTGGTAGCCATGGCTAAAATAAGGTTTGTTGTGGCAATATGTTTAGGCATGAAGTTGGGGATGTTTGGCAATGTGTTTAGATGTGAAACGGTACATCACGTGGTGGTTGATTTGATAACCCTAATGTGATGTGATCAATGGTTATTAGGTGGTTCATTTGTAATGGACTTAGTGGTAGTTTTAACGAGCCATTTGCATGATGATTGATGAATATATGATATCCCAATTCGAATGAGGTGGGTGACTTTTTGTTAAACCAAATGGGTTGTTAATTTGAGCAATTGAACAACCTAATATGATGCAATTGTGGGTAGGTTTTAATAATCAATTTGAAGAAATGATGGGTGTAGATTATATAAAAGGTCATCCAGATGGAATAGGGGACATGTAGATACTGTATTGAATATCCTTAGTAGGAAATAGTCCGATGACAATTATTTGGTTAGTCGTATAGAAGGGATTCCAAGACTATTATGATAGCAAAATAAACATGAGTTTAGGCTAGTTAAGACAAGGAAATTAATAAAAAGTTATATATTGTTATGATAGTTCTATCAAAATGAGGAATAGCTATTGTAGTTTAAAAATATATGACATTGGGCTGTTAAGGCAACCCCAAATACGGGAGGAAAGAAGGGTTACGGTGATTGCCCTATGCTAACAGAGCATGGATTTTAGTATGGAGAAAAGGCATACATGTAAAGTAATAAATAACCAAAGTATTGAGTATACATGTTATGGTATGGTAAATCACACATATTTAGAGGGTAGTAGAAGGAAATAAGGTTAGAGCTACAGCTAGTATAAACCAAAATGGTTTATTGTGAAATCTCAAAGGAATGTGTCTATGGTGACCTTGTGTACATGTTGTGTTTTCAGGTATATGAATTAACTTTTGAATGCTAAAGATAATTCAACATACAACATGGGTGTTGATGGTAGTTCACATGCGTGGACAAGATATCGATAATAGCACAAAAATAGAAATGACAACTAAAGTAGAGGATTTGTATTAAAGAAAAAAAAGGATAATGACTAGAGTAAGGATTATAAAGATTTATGAGATATTTAAGTATGAAATAGATGAGTGAATGTTGGTATACATATAGATAATTTATGTATGGTTCGATGTATGACATGGAAGTCGACTAGTATTGCCTATAGTGGTTATGTTTTAATTTCTATTAGATGTTTTTATGAGAAGTTTCTTATAAGGCTATGTTTGTTTCCCGGAATTCACTTTCCGGGAAACCACTTTCTAAACTTTCCTGTATTTGTTTGCCATTAGAAAAGTTGGTCAACGGAAAATACTTTTCAGTCAAAGGAAAATTTGGCTTGATTTCCAGGAAAGTGTTTTCCTGGAAAATTTGAGCGGAAAACACTTTCCGAAAGTTGTGAAAATTTTAGAAATGTCATATTATTTGCTGATTATATCATATTTGGTCCTCAAACTTTTGATTGCTATATATATATTTTATTTTGAATATTTATTTTTCAGTTTCATCTCTTAAAATTTAATTTTTATATTAACTTTGGTTTTCATTTTTATAATTGTTATTTGCTTTTTCCTTATCATTTTTTTATTGAAATTTTTTATTCATCAAATTTGGTCCTTATTCTTTTGATTGTTACTCATTTTTTTGAAATAATTTATAAAATGTTAATTATTATTATTTTAATTTCTTCATCTTTTATTTTTTTATTTTTTAGATTTGATCTCTATTATTTTGATTATTATTTATTTTATTTGAGATAATTTATGAAATTATATTTTTTTTTTCAATTTCATTATCATTCAACTTTTTAATTTGTAAGATTTGTTCCTCATTATTTTAATAAACTTGAGAGAAATAAAATATTAATAAGTTATTTTCTAGCTCATTTTCCATGACATAACCAAACACTGAAAAATATTTTTCAACTTATTTTCATTACACTACCAAACATCAGAAAATAATTCACTTTCTTGTAATTCACTTTCAAAAAAAAAAACTACTTTTCAGCAAACAAACGGGGCCTAAATATTGTATGTTGCGGGTTATTTTGTACTATCCCAACAATTGATGATTTAAGCTTATCATTTGGCTACTATTAAGTAGGAATATGTATCATAATAGTTGTATGATTATGTACAATATGTAAGAACGTTGAAATTAAATGATTTTGGTATGAAACTTGTAATAAATTGTTGCTTGTATTGATTACGAGTGATTATTATGTTTAATAAATGTTTATATGTAAATAATTGTTAAGAACAATGATTGGTTGATTGAGAGGCCTGAGGCCGAACAATGAGTATGAGATGATGTGTTGAGAAATTTGTAATCCCTTGGGTTTGATAAACATGTATTCTAAAAGAAGTGAAACTGTTTTGAAACCTAAACAGAGAAGACTTTACCAGAATTTCATTAGAATTCTAAATGTATCGAATGTAATTGAATAGACATAAATTTTATATGAGATGTGTTATAAAAAAAATACACTATTTTTACTAAGATCAAGGCTCAAAATGTTGTACAAAATTGCAGGTCGTTACAAAGATTACGGGGTGTTATATTAGTAGTCTAGTGGTAGCTTATTTTAAACTCAATAATATCATGCATATTATGGCCAATCAACTTAATCATATTCAAAACGAACTACAATAAAATAGATTTGGAACTTAAGAGGCCTATACATTTTGAGGGAAATTCTTGTGATATTTTATAGCAACAAGCACTCTAATAAGAATTTTTGCAAGTACTAAACTCACCTTGTATATCCTATACCTAAACAAGAGGTATCATAACAACCTTAGCCCAATTTGGACAAGATTGTTCATGAGGTAACATCTACTCTACAAGTGTATAGGTAGTCTTAAGACAATCACATGACTCAACCATCTTATTTATGACCAACTCAATTTATTTTCAAGTGGGTCAGTAATAAAGGGTGAAATTGACTATTGATTATGAGATCATGATTTATAATGATGGTAAACAATCAAGTTCGACATAGAAAATGAGTCTTTATTAGGTTAACAAGTGAATATTATAGTATAACAAGAATACATAGAAGTATTAGGAAGGATGCATGTAAATAAAAAAGTGCAAATTATATTAGAATGTGTGTTTGTTTTTAAGGTAGCTTTTGTGATTCTGGTTTGAAAAAAGTAAGTTTTAAAAAAATATGGTTAACTGTGATTAGTTGGATTTAGATATATGTTTGGTAAAAATTATAGTTGAAGTTTATGTGTAGCAAAAATTATGTATAAAATATTTGGGGTAATTGTATTTGAAAGTGTGGTTGCAGTTGCTTTTTACTTGGAAATGCATCAAAATAATGCTTTTTTATTTTTTAAGAATTATTTTTTATATAAGTGCATCAAAATGATTTGAAAACACCAAACAAATAGTAATTTGAAGCAAAGAAAAAACAAAAAATTTCAATTTTTTTAAAAAATGCTTTTAAAACATAAAAACAAACAGCGTTGAAAAAATATTTTCGGAAATCAATTACAAAAATATGTAAAAACTGCTACACAAAAACTGCGTTTCAAATTTAATTTTTTAGTGGGTCTCGCAATATAAAATATATTTTTTTATTATCAAATATATTACTATGTTTGTTTCACCACTAATACAAAAACTAGTGGAAAACAAACGCAACCTTAAGAATATATGTTCCTTATCTACCAAATATTATTTTTATAGGGTTAGGATTAGCTCAATCTCCATAATATTAAAATAAAGCCATATAGTAGCCGGAGACAATGACCGACCTCGTATACAAGATTTATTATGCAATTTACTTTCATCTTTATGTTATATATTGCTTTCTTTTCTTATCACAATTTTTTTTTCTTTGCAACTTTATTCACTCATTTTACCTTTTATTTTTTTTTAGTTTTTGACGTCACTCATATTTTATTCTTAGGTAAAATTTGATTATAATGAGCGAGTTATTATCTGTTTTTAATCAAGATTAAATTTTTAATTATAGTTTCTTCTTCTTGAAATGAAGAAATGAAAAACAAGTAGCCACCAGATTATCTGAGATCAACAATGTTATAAACAAACTGCTTGATATTCCTTGAGGAGGTATGCTGGTATTCTGGCGTAGCTTTTTGTGGATGCTAGAGTTGTTTTTCTTTAAGTTATAATAAAAGAACGTAGTTAATGCATTCAAATGTACTCTAATATTAGCGTAAAATCTTGAGCAGTTTAAATTTTAAATTCATAAAATCACGAGAAAAATCTACATAATATAGATGTTATGTTTATTTTTGTGTTTTAAAAGTATTTTTTAAAAAATTAAAATATTATTTTATTTTTTTGATGTTTTTAGATTATTTTAATGTGTTGATATAAAAAATTATTTTTTAAAAATAAAAAAAAAATTATTTTCATATATTTATGAGTAAAAAATATTTTAAAAAATAACCGTAATTAAACTCTCAACATGTGTTTCCGTGTAGAAGGTTATATAATATGATTGGATTTCCATCAAGTAAATTTAAATTTAAATATGAAACCTTGTAAATTCAATAAAAAGAAAAAGAGAATAGTCATGATTAAGAACAGGAAGAACTAATCGTATTTAATTGTACTACCATAATACTCTCTTTATATATTTAAAAAACCATTCAATTAATTGTTTTAGCCTTTTGTTTTAAGACTTGCATGATAATATTTTGAATGTCCAAGTTTCTCTCACTTGTAAATAATTGCAATTTACTTTTTCTTATATTAATATTAATATAAATCTTGATTATATTCAAATAACATTACGATTGTAAAAGTAAAAAAAAAAATTGTAATTCCTCGTAATTGTAATATTTTTTAAAAGAAAAATAAAATTACTCAAGAATTATAGAAAGTAACAAGAATATAAATATGCAATAATAAATATTGAATTTGTTTTTAAAATGTAAAATATATTTTAGGAAATGTACGCGGAAAGAGTTATACAATAAAATTAATTTATTGTAAAGCTTTTCATAGAAAAAAGAAAAATTAAAGGTTTATATGAATTATAGAAATTAACAAGAATAAAAACATGATAATAAATCTTAATCATTAAAAAAATATATATTATAGGAAAAATATATGTGGAAAAAATTATAGAATAAAAACAAAATTTCAAATGTATTGTTAGAATTGTATAGGAAAAGATAAGTAAGATATATAAACTTAAGAAGAAGAAAAACATGAAAACTGATGTAATAAAAATATCCTTCTTGATTTATCTTTCAAAAACGAAATTATCCCTTCCAAGAAGCTATTTTATTATGATGACGTGGAGCGACATGATTGGAGAAAAATAGGCCTATCTATCCAGCAGGTCGAATACTGTCATGGAGCCATTAGTTTCCATTAGCGAAAGATAGAGAAAAGAGAGAGAGAGAGAAGGATGATTCTGGTTTCACCGGATTGCCTCTCTAATTCTTATTCGTCGATGCTGTTTTCTCGCAATCCCATGCTCTCCTCTCATCTCTGCTTCACAATAAGAAGAAGGACGTTCCGAACGAAGACGAGTCGACGACTCTGTGTAGCGAGTAGTCTGATTACAAGCCCTGAGTCATTCGAAGTTGGGAGACTCATTGGCAGCTACGGCTTCATGAACATTACGAGGTGTACATATGTATACTTATACTCTTTTTTTTTTCTTAATACAATTGATTAGTTCTAAATGGAATTACATTTGTTTTCAGCTATTCGGCAGGAGGAATGGATTTTGAATATTCAGGTGGACAGCTGAAGGTTCAAGATGTAGGAGAAGGCAGTGTGAAGATCAGGTGCGCCTTTATTTTATTTTATTTAATCACAATTATAACTAAGGGTTTGCGTGTTGCTCTGATTTGTAGTAACTATTATATATATTCATGGCAGTTATTTTTCAGGCTTTACGAAGGAAGAATAGCGCAGGGTTCACTTAGAGGCACTCCTGTTGTTTTCAAGGTGATTTTTCTTTAAATACTAGCAAGTAAGTGAATCATATACCGAGTAATATATGCTTTCCGACTTAAATCAATGCACATCTTCTAGTATTTATTGTAATTCACTCGGTTGTGGTAAGGATCTTGCAGTGTATTTATATATTTTGCCAGGGGCTGAATATGTTATTCCCATTTCCCGAGTTAATTAATGATTAAAGGAGAAGAGTGTAGCTAAATCTATATTTTCTTTTCTTTTCAAATTCTAATTTATTAAGGAATTTAACAACAATATTTACTAAATGCCCCCCTAAATCGAGAGCAGTTGAAAATTATAGCGACTGTGCCATCTTCAATTTGACATTTCTCTCTTCCCAGTTATCTTTGATCTTCCTTTTCCTCCTTGTGGAACTTGAATGGATGTTGTTGACCCGTCACATCGCAAAGTTTTTTTCTTCTTCTTTTCTTTTCACACCGAGATTGCTGGTTATGAAGGTATATCCTGGACAGCGAGCTGGTGGCATAGAAGCTGATATGATGGCTGCAAATGAGCTCAATGCCCATGCTGTACTTCAGGTTGGATATTGAAGGCTTTTCAAATATTAGTGACATGTTATTTTCTTTTTTATATACCATGGAAGGTCTTTTCATGTACATCTTTCACAGAGCAGTTCAAAAGGTGCATGTCAGAATCTCCTGATGCTTGTTGGAGGATTTGAGACAAAAACTGGAGAACAGGTTTGTTATACCAGGTCAAATAAGAAAAACTAGTCATAGTTGTTTTGGGAATTTTCTTATATGATAAAAAATTGATGAAATTAATGTATACAGTGGCTTGCTTTTCGCAATGGTGGGAAATATAGTGCAGCAGACTATGCAAAAGTTACTAGTGAAAAAATTTCAAAAAGCATTTCGACCAAGGAAAACTCCTGGAATCATTTTGAACAAGAACAAAAAATAAAGCGCAGAAGATATTTTGTTATCAAGCTACTTCAGGGGGCTATTACTGGTCTAGCCTACATGCATTACCATGACAGATTGCACCAGAGTCTTGGACCATCTTCTGTTGTTCTCAAGTATGATCATAGATTTTCATGTTTCCTGTTTTAACTGTTACTGTCATAGTTGTCTGCTTACTGATATTTCACACAATGTTTTACTTGAATAATGGCAGCACTATAGCAGAGAGAGAGGCTCCTTATTTAGTTCCACGACTTCGAGATCTAGCCTTTTCTGTTGATTTGAGGTGCTATTAAAATTCCTTTTCTTGCAATTACTTCTCAGCAGGCTTTTGTTTTCAACTTAGAAATGTTATCTGTAGACAAAACTCATCGTCCTTGACATTTAGAAACAGATCATATAAGTGATTCCTCTACATGCAACAGCATTGTGGGCAAGCTCTTTGAAACAAACGTGGTTTAGTGAACCACAACTGAATGAATTCAAACATGTCAAAAAAGTAAAACAGAGAGAGAGAGTGAGAGAAGGAATTAATCGCAGTTGCTATGTTCTTTCTTCTGTGATTGTAAATCTTGTGTAAGCTGTAACACGTATACGTGTTGACCTGTATGATAGGATGTAGCACATTGGTTCCTTTTATTTTAGTAACATGGATGCGCTCAATTTCTCACCCTTTTTTCACCACTATAATATTTTGTGATTAGTGAGAATGTAACAAGCCAATCATTTAAATCTAGTGCTTCGTGAAGGAAGGAATTTAACAGTCAACTGATAATCAACCAGTTGTTCCGTCGCACTCAGATTTCTTATTATTAATATTATTATTCACATAGATGCATACTGGCCTTCAGACAATCTATCTGCAGACTCTTGCAGAAAGGGATGGAGTTAACCATCAATCTTCATCATACAATATCCCCAATCCAATGAGGATCTGGTTTTCCCCAACTGTCTCCCAGATGTTTCCTCAGATGGCAAACCGAGTTACGGAGGTGTTAAAGGTTTTCTTACTTCCAGGAATAGAAATTCACGAAAAAACATTTAGGGATTTTCTTGGTGAATTGAAGGCAGACCAAATGATGTACACTTAAGAGAGAAGGGACTTAATACCATTGTAGATTCTTGTATGTGCCATCCATGAATCTTAATGCTTATAAGGAGATTTCTTACTTGTGACTGTAAGAGGCTTCTTGATATTGCAGTATAGTTTCACAGGTTTGAACACATTAGCGCATTTTCACTTCCAAACATGACTTATCAGGATTTCAAATTTAGAAGATGGCCGTGGGACATTATCAGAAGGACTTTGGAGAAGAGCAATTGCTGCTGGAGCCTCCACACCTATGGAGAAACGAGCCTTTGGAATTGCAGATGACATGTACTGTTTCAGAACTTGATGGTTCTATCATTAGTTTTTTCAGCTCTTTAGGTCCTTTGACCAATTTCTTTTCTGGTCCTACATAGATATGAAGCTGGTCTTCTTCTTGCATACTTGGCTTTTGTTCCATTTTGTGAAGCAGGCATTGTGGATGCTCTTTCTTTGCAAGTAAGCAGAAATATGACTACCTCTGATTAATTATTATATCATTTGTAGGCAGGCGTTTCTCTTCATCTACGTGATATAAGCAAGTCCAGAGCACCCAAAATCCTGAGCACATAATGCCTTTATACACCTTCATATTCTTCAGAATGTGTTTTCCTGACACTAACAATTTATGCATGAACCTGCAGAGGCTTTTAGAAAACACTTTCCGACTCGATCTTGAAGCTATGAGAGAGTAAGATGATTTTTGTACCTTATTTTGACTTGCTTAAAGTCCATTAGCCAGTGCATGCATAAGATGAATTTGAGATTATAGGAGTTTAAAAGGTAAGAATCAGATACATTTATAAGCATCCTTCGTTTGGCTGAGCTTGACTTCAGGAGTTATGTTATGGTCTTATGCATCAAAACTTGGCTGCTTCTTATCTAGTTGAGTCCATGCGTAGATAATGATGCAGATGATACTTGAACATTTGTAGATTCAACAAGAGCTACAGACACATTTTAGCAGATTCTTTCTTAGTGGGGATCTATCTTCTACACTATGATTTTTCAAATATAGGATGAAATCCAAGTGAAAAGGTGGTTTGTATGCCAAAGGGAACAACAAATAATTCTCAGTTTGGCTCTGAGCAGAACCTCAAAGACTCTGCTACCCGTAGAACACGACGAAGATAAAATGCAAAGTAAAAACGAAACTCTACATTATATCCAAAATTTAGGAAGTTAACTTGTGTGTTTTTCACACATACTTGAATACTTAGATTCCTGCAGCTGGTTGTTTGTTTAAACGCTTTTTAAACACTAGTTTTCTACAGTGTATTATTTAAATATGCATTGCATATTTTTATGTAATATTTAATTGATTGTTTAAATTTTAATAAAAGAACAAATTTAAGTATCGATTGAATTAATTTCTCGTGTTAGATTCAATATTGAAACAGTATTATTTAAATTTAATAGTTTGATTATGTTTTTGGCATATCAAACCATGGACAATATCAATTATATGGCCAAGAAATAGACAAGTTTCCAATAGATTAGGAACTAAGCTCAAGCTTGTCATGGATCTTGAGGTGTCCGAATGCTAACACACTTGGTTTTTCCTCCTCTGTCTTTGCCCTTTCTGGCACACAGATATTGTATAGCAGATGATCGTTTGGAAGAAGCTGTGAAGTTTCTGGATCTTGGTGACCGGGCTGGATGGCAATTACTTCAGGTTTTTTATATATATATGCAAAGCTATAATGCCTAACATTTGGTCTGCAATAATTCTGTGTCTTTCCGGTGTGCAGGCAATGCTAAATCCAGACTTCCGGAAGAGACCAATCGCAGAAGCTGTGCTTAAGCATCGATTCATGATCGGAGCTGTTGTTTGAGTGGCGAAGAGCAAGTTAAGTGTACATGATTGTAATTATCAAGAGCAACAATTAAAAAAAGAAAAAAGAAAAAAGAAAAAAAAAGGAGCATGTGCGTCCTCTTCATCATAGTATTTCTGTTTTTCCTTTGGAAAAAGTGACGCTGTCTCAACTTTTGTATTGGTAGATGGTAACCAAGAGTGATTATTTTTATATATATAAAAAATTAGCACGTTTAAAAATAAATGGTAAATTAATATCAGGATTGTCAATTTTATTTTGATAGCTATTTTGTTTTTCCAATTATAATGAAATATTTTAATTTTAAAGTGTTTCGATAAAATTGTATTGTTTATATATATATATATATAAAAAACAAACATAATTTAAATTTAAGATAAATTAATTATAAATTATGCAATACAAATATAATGCGAAACAAATATAATTTTAAAATTTAAAATATTTCTAAATAGTCAAGATTAAATAGATTTTTAACTTAAAGTAATTCAACTTAAACAAAATATCAAAATATTATGAAAGTAAAATGTTTTAACACAAATATTTTAAATATAAAGTTAGGTTAATGTTATCAAGGCAAATGAAATCTAAAGCATCCCTTGTTTTGCTCAAATTCTTACAAAAGTATAAACATGAAATAACAACATGAATATAAACCATATATATTAGTGATAAATCTAATTTTAAAAAATTAAAATTATTGTTAATGAAAATAGCAATAATAATTTTTAATATTATTATCAATATCATTCTTATTGAAAATAGTAATGAAGAAGAGTTTTTTATAATTATGTGGTTTAATTAATAAAATTGAACAAGGTTCAATTTGATTCAATGACTTTTTAAGAGTGGAACGTGACATGTGGAATGAAACCGGAACGTTCCGGGTGAAATTCAGCCGAAAAATCCGGAACGGATCGAGATTTAAAATAAGATGAAATTTATTCTGTTTTGTTCTGTTTTTTGAATTAGTATGGAATGTTTCAGTCATTTCGGGCGAAACAGAACGGAATTGACAACCTTGATCAGCACTTCTAAGTCTCTTTTTGAAAAATAACATTCTTCATTAAATGTTTGCTAGTGAAAATTGTGATTTCTTAAAAAAAAATTAATATTTTAAAGAAAATTTTAAAATCCTGGAATAATTTTTAAAAGGAATTAAATTTTTTTTATTTTTTCTTTACTTCAATTTAATATTTTTTGGTGTTTTTAGATCATTTTAATATGCTGATATTAAAAATAATTTTTTAAAAATAAAAAAATATATTATCTTGATGCATTTCAGAATGAAAAACATTTTAAAAATAACCGCAACCACACTCCCAAACAAGCATAATTTTTTTTTAAAAAAAAATTACCAGTGCTAATTTATTAACATTTTTTAAACTGTGTTATATAGAAAAATACCCATCAAAAGTTGTGATTTTATTGTCATCAGGGGGTGGAGGTCGGAGTACCTGCAACTGTATGATAACTGGGATGTTTGTATGGCATCGGAGTAATACTTTTAAAAATGTTTTTTTGATTATAAATATATATTAAAATAATATTTTTTAGTTTTTTTTATTTTTAATATTAGAATATTAAAATCATTAAAAAAACATCTAAAACAATATTTAATATTTTTTAAAATAAAAAATAATTAAAAAAAACATGCTGTAACCAAAAAATAAACACTCGATTCAAGATCCACACAAGGAAATGCAAAATCTTCTTGTTTCACGCAGTATTTTCAAATTGTTATCTTACGCAGATCTCAATGACGGGCTTGGTCAGCCGGCATTTATACTAAAAATTTCACAGGAGTTTTCTATGGATTATTTTTTATTTAATTTTTACTTATAAAAATAATCAAATTAAAATTTTATAAAAAATAAAAAATAAAATTAAAACCAAATCAAAATTAATTCAAACTAACCAGTTTTGATTTAATTCAGTTATTTTATATTAAAAACCAAAACTTAATCGACCGGTTTTGATTATGTGAGATTCAATTTAGTTTTGTTTTGATTATGTGAGATTCAATTTAGTTTTGGTGTAATTCAGTTCAATTATTTTATATTAAAAACAAAATATTATATCATTTTTTAAGGGTTTTTTACACTTTTTAATAAGTTTGGTTTCGGTTTAGTTTAGTTTTTTTTGATGTGGTTCTTTTTTTGGTTTCAAGTTTAAGAAACCGAAATCAAATCTGATCAAATATTTTTTAAAATATTTTAATAAATTTAATTGATTTTTTTTATAATTCAGTTTTTTCAGTTTTTTTTTTTTAAATTTTCTCAACTTAATTGGTTTGGTTTTTCAAAGTTTTTACTGACCCTAAAGTTGCCTCAAAGCCTCAGTCCTCGAGAACATTGCCTGTCATGGGAAATGCAAATGTGCAAAACCAGACAGTAAATAATCAGGTCTAAACAGGCCTAAGGCAAAAGAGCCAATACAGACATACTGGCCTAAAGCCCATTACAAATATAAGTCTCCTTACTGACCTTGCTTAAAGATTCTGACGAATTTCTCCTCTATCTAGGCTCTAGCACGTTCTTGCTTTCAACATAGTAATAATCAGAATCCAAAACTGCCTGCAGAATCAAGCAGGTAATCCCTTTTATTATGTTTTTCAAC